>OLGM01001298.1_pt1 | contig 11591 bp, 15 predicted proteins | sample 1606001 | NCBI WGS metagenome assembly OLGM01 (sample SAMN03283294) | human gut metagenome | biome: human-associated habitat; material: feces | host: Homo sapiens | place: Peru | collected 2012
CCGTCCGCGTGGTGATCATGGGAGACTTCTCCATGGAGCTGTGCGGCGGCACCCATCTGGACAACACCGCCAAGGCCGGCCCCTTCCGCATCAAGAGCGAGAGCAGCGTGGCCTCCGGCGTGCGCCGCATCGAGGCCACCACCGGCAAGGCGACCATGGAGGATATGCGCCGCAGCCGCGGGCTGCTGAACCGGGCGTCCCAGTTCTTCAAGTCCGCGCCGGAGACGCTGATGGAGCGTCTGGAGCAGCAGGCCAGCGAGATGAAGGCGCTGCGGCAGGCGCTGGAGAAATTCAAGAGCGAGGCGTCCATGGGCGAGGCCAAGCAGATACTGGCCTCCGCCAAGACCGTGAGGGGCCTGCACGTTATCACCACCACCCGCACCGGCATGGACGTGGCCGCCATGCGTACCATGGGCGACTTCCTGCGGGATAAAGACCCCGCTGTGGTGGGCGTGCTGGCCAGCATCGTGGGCGAGAAGGTCACGTTCCTGGCGGTGTGCGGCAAGGAGGCCGTGGCGCGTGGCGTGAAGGCTGGCGATCTGGTTAAAACCGTGTCCGCCGTGTGCGGCGGCAAGGGCGGCGGCAAGCCCGACAGCGCCATGGGCGGCGGCAAGGACCTTATGAAGGTCGATAACGCCTTGGCCATGGTGGACGACTTCGTCAACGAGAAAATCTGATACTTTTTCGGCGCGGCCCTGTAGCAGGGGCCGCGCCAGCGGCCTCAGGAGGCAGGTCTGTATGGACGCAATCGAGACATTGAGACGGTGGGTATCCGAGAGCAATCAAATGGTGGCCTTTACCGGAGCCGGAGTCAGCACCGAGATAAGACGTTAGTCCTCCATATTTGGGAAAAGTTATGGACGGGGAATGATCTTGACAGGGGTAGTGCCTTGGACTTGAATTTCAGAAATGATGGAACGCCAAAGGCGGCGCTTATCTTCTTTGGACAAGGAATCGTAGAGCTCCAGGGCGTTGTCGGAGAGAAAATTCTTAATCGCTTGTAAATTTGGGAGTGAGTTTTGCTGTGCGGCTTGCTTGGCGGCTTCAATGGATTGCTTTAATCGCTTGGTCTCACTGACATATTCTTCATCTGAAAGATTTCCGGCCATAAAGATAATATTCAGGCGGCGCAGCTGCTCATTCAGGGTGACAAGGTCCTGGAGGTGCGGTTGTGACCGCCTTTGTGTTTGTTGGGCCTCCACGCTGAGTACGTATTCTTCTAGCTGGGATCGCACGTTTGCTAAGAGGTACTTTTCCACCCGTCGTTCAGAGAGCTGATGGTGGAAGCTACAGAGGTTAATATTGGCACGTCCACAGCGGTAGCTCAGGTACTCTTTGCTTCGGTCTTTTGGATTGGACTTGAAAGTAGCTTTCAAAGTGGTGCCGCAGTCTGGGCAGCGAAGCAGGCCGGTGAAAAGGTAGACCCGTTCTGGACGCTGGGTTTTTTTGATGGCTTCATGGCCAAGGATGATTCGTTCCCAGTCCGGCCGGCTGATATAGGCGGGGCAATAGTCCTCTATGCCCTTGAAGGTTCCTGTATAGATTTCGTTTCGGGCGGTACAGGCCCAGGAACGGTAGTGGCGTGTGATGCCATATTTTTCATCACAGTATATTCCGGCCTTGCGAACGGAGTTGTAATTCAGGATATAGTCCCAGAAGTCCTGAAGAATAGGGGCAGTTTCCGGATCTTTGACACAGCGTTTGACACCATCGATCACTTCGGGTTTATAGCCATATGGCCATTTGTCCGGGCCACCGGTGAAGCACCATTCCTTGCGCCGACGCTTGCCGTCAAAGACGAATTTGATACGTTCGCTGGTGCGATCTGATTCATTCTCGGCTACGCTGAGCATGATGTTGACCTTCAGGCGGCCGTCAGCGGTGGCGGTGTTGTAATCCTCCATGGTGGCCTGCCAGGTAACGTGGTTTGCTTCCAGAATCTCCTGAATTTTGTGGTATTCCCGGACGTTGCGGAACCAGCGGTCCAGTTTGATGAAGAGGATCCGGTCCAGCTTCCCAGCCTCTACGTCTGCAAGGAGCTGCTGCATGACGGGCCGCTTCATTGCCGGCTTTCGTGCGCTGTGCCCTTCGTCCCGGTAGACGCCCACAATCTTGTAGCCATGCTCCTGGGCGTACTGGGTGAGGACCTCCTCCTGAGTTTGCAGGCTATAGCCCTTCAGGAACTGCTCTTCAGTGGAGACTCTGGGGTAGATGCCCACCCGGATGACTTCGGTGTTAGATTGCTTCACTTTTGCCTTGCCTTTCTGGAGCAAATCTGGTAATATAAAAAGGCAGACTGCCCCTATGTGTGACGATATTCGTGCGTCTGTGACGCCCCGCATTGGGCTTCCCTCCTGATGTGGGGCAATTTGTGTTTGACTTTTTCTTATTTCTGTGATAATATGACTGGACAACGAACATGGTTTATATCCATCGCCCACGTTGTGTCCATCAAGCCCTTGGCAGTACGCCCCCGTCAATATGGGATCGGCCGAGCCCAAGGGCTTTATTTTTTGTTAGGAGAGATAGACATGGCAGGTACAGCGATTCTCGTAGACGGCGGCTTTTACAGAAGAAAATACGCAAAAGGGGCAGAACATACGCCGGAGGAGGCAGCAGATGCACTTGTGAAGTACTGCTACCGGCATCTCCATGAGCATGTACGGGATCACGACCTGTATCGGATATTCTATTATGACTGTATGCCATGCAGTAAGAAGATTTTTCACCCCCTGATGAACAGGACAATTGATTTTTCCAAGACTCCACACTACAACTGGATGAATCAGTTCTTGAAGGAACTGACCAAGAAGAGAAAGGTTGCGCTTCGATTGGGAACAATCGACGAAGGCTCTGCAACGTTTGTTTTGACTGAACGTGCAACAAAGGACTTGGTAATGAAGAAGAGAAGTGTGGATGAACTTACGGAACGTGACTTCACGTCATCAATCAAGCAAAAAGGCGTAGACATGAAGATTGGTATGGATATCGCCTCCCTTGCATATAAAAAACAGGTAGACCAAATTGTGCTGATTGCCGGCGATGCGGACTTTGTTCCGGCTGCGAAGCTTGCCCGCAGAGAAGGAATTGATTTTGTCCTGGATCCGCTAGGACATGCAATCAAGGATGATCTGTTTGAGCATATTGATGGAAAACGATCCTGCGGAGATCCGTATTCCAGCAAGAAAACAGTCGAAAAGAAAGAACCTGTTATTGCAAAATAAATATACATTCAATCATTCCCGGTGCACCACTGCACCGGGGATTTTTTATATCACCCGGCTCAGAAACTGCACGGCCCGGCCGACGATCTCAGCGTTTTCCTGTTCACCGCGGATGATGATAGGTGGGTACATAGGATTCTCGGAGCGCAGCTCCAGATAGTCGGTGCCGTGGTAAATGCGTTTGAGGGTGTATTCCTCTCCGACACGGACCACGCCGATCTGACCATCTGGTACTTCGCCTTCTTTGACAAAGACGGTATCACCGTCGAAGATCCGGGCATTGATCATACTGTCACCAACGCACTGGAAGACAAAGTCGGCGTCAATATCCGCCGGGGCTAGGACGGAGGCATCCTCCAGGGGCTTGAAAAGAGGCTGGCCGCAGGCGGTACCGCCTAGAACTTTCCACTGCTTCATGCGTGGAAGAGGAAGCAGAGGTGAAGTAACTGGGGAAGTGTCATCATCGATTAAATAGGATGCTGGGACATTGAAAAGGTTTGCTAATAATTTGATAGTTGACGTTGGAATATCTTCCACACGTCCACACTCCCACTTGCTGACTGCATTTTTCTGAACGCCTACACGTTGGCCTAACTCTGTTTGTGTCAGACCGAGCGATTTTCGAAGTGTTTTGATTTTTTCACCGACTGTCAACCGGGTCACCCCTCTCATGATTGTATCTTAATAATAACACATTTTTTCCTAATGTCAACAAAAAATATCTTGACAAATGGAAAAGTATCGCTATAATGAAAGTATCTTGAAAAGATGAAGGGAGGCGTAAACATGAACAGTGCATTGCTGAAGGGAGAAATCAGAGCAAAATCGATGACCCAAGAAGATATTGCATCGAAAATTGGCATTAGCTTATCAAGATTCAATGCAAAACTCAACAATACCGGGGGAGCAGAGTTTTCCCTCGGTGAGGTCAGGGCTATTAAGACCCTATTGTGCTTGAACTCTGAGGCGGTTGACTCCATTTTTTTTGATGAAAAAGTATCTTGAAAAGATTATATTCGAGGAAATAATGGGAGGCGAACATACGAAAAAATTCTACCGCATAATGGACAAAATCTTTGACCCGTTACCCAAAGAGCTTCGAAAAAAGCATGACAAAGAACTGGAAGTGGTCTATTACGACCTCCAAGACGAAGATTACAAGCGGCACAAGTATTCCTGCTATCGCAAGCTTCTTATCAAAGCGTTTGCCGCATTCATCCTCGGAATCCTTTTCGGCGAGCTTTTGAAGTTCGTCTAACCGTTCTTTTCCGGAAAGAGTAATCGTCACGGGTAAACCGAACTGAAAGGCTCCTTGAACATATCCGCTCTGGTACAGAGACTGAAAGCGCTGTTTGTTTTGAAATTCGTCGGAAAAGCCTCGTTCCTCAGCAATTTCCAGCATTTTATCTATGCTTTCGCCACTGAACTCGGATACTATTTTTAGAGAGTCAAGTTCATTCATTCTTTTTTACCATCTTTCTTTTTCTTTAAGTGCTGGCACACTCAAAGAGAGTATACGGTGAAAAACTGAGAAAATCAATAGGGGCATTTGTGAGCTCAGGAGGTGAATATATGGACAAGAAGAATCCGAAAAAAATGCTCCGTCAGCAGCTGGAACTACTGGCGGAGTACTCAAAAGGCGCAACAGAGCAAGAGCTTCCCAATCTCTCTGCTGCTATGTGTGAGGTTTACGACCGGTTAAAAAAAGCTGGACCCGGAGGAAGCCTTTTTTGCGGCATAGTTATCCTTCTTGCGCTGGCGAATCTTCTGGTAAGCATCCTGATACTTATCCAGTAGTTCCTCCGGAGTAATGCCACGAAGGTCCTGACTTTGAAGCCAAAGCATTGCGAGCGCTTCGGTTTCATTGGAAGGAAAGCTATGCAAAACTGTTTCACTCATATTCTCACCCCCTTTCTGCCGTTATTTTACAGCAAGGTGGGGCACAAATCAATATTAGGAGGTGAAACGTCCATTGGAAATCACATTACGGGCGGCCCGTGTAAATGCCGGACTAACGCAAGAGCAGGTGCAGGAGCGGCTGGGCATTTCCAGAAGCACACTCCACAGGATCGAGACCGGGAAGAGTTCCCCAAAGTACAAGACCCTCTGCGATTTGTGCCGGCTTTACGGCATATCGACCGAGCTTATCAAAAAAGAATAGAGCAGGATGGTGGTGCATCCTGCTCAGCTGGGAGAGCTTATTTCTTTTTGCTGGGTTTGGTCTGGGAAAGAGCGCTGCCAGCGACGCTCTTGGATGTTGCACTATAGCGGCCATCGGTCAGAATTTTAGACGCTTTTGATGCAACGGCACGACTAGTCTGTTTGGTGTTCTGTTTTGCCATCGCACGTCCTCCTTTCGTTCAAGATGCCTCTATTATACTACATATTGTGTCAGAAGCAAGCTGTGACCACAATATATAGTGTAAACATTTTGTAAACGTATATTCGAAAATGAAAAATGTGCGGGATTTGAGCGAATGGAACACCGTTAATAGTAGGAGGTACATATGATTGATATCAACAAGTTTTTACAGGTCTTGTCCGAAATCCTTTCGGACAAATACGGTGCTCAGGTGACCATTACGGCTACCCCGAAGAAAGAGATGAAGAAGTGAACCCAAATGAGATGACCCAGTATAAGGTCATGGCGGAGCAGCTGCGGCGGGTCCGGAGAAAACCATACGGGAGGTGACAAAGTGAAGGGGTACGTAAGCTTTGAGGAAGAGAACATCGGCAGGGCCCGGCGGATCAGCTGGGTGGAGCTGGACCGGATCCGGTGGGAGCTGGAAGCGAAGGGGAAAAGCCTGCGCTACCTGGGCAACCACATGGACGACCGGGAGACGGAGATCTGGGCGGTATTCCGGGCCGAGGAAGGGCCGAGGTACTGCGTAAGACTACGATAACAAATATTTTAGAAAGGACATAAGACGATGACTCAGGAAGAGAAGGCAAGGCAGCTTGCCATGGAAGGGACAATGCAGAAGCTGAAGGAGCGGTATGTGCTGCTGATCCGGAAGGTGAGGAGCCAGAAGGAGGAGATCGGGAAGCTCCGGGCGGAGAATGAGGAACTAAAGCGGCAGCTCCACGCCGCTGATGTGGACTTCTCCACCGCCACGGATATGATCTTCTCCACGATCCACCGGAACCACCAGAGCGCCAAGGAGCTGCGGCCCCGAAAGGCAGGTTTCTGGGTTGGCTAAGGCAACAAAAAGCGCCGCCTCCAGAGCGGGAACCCTAGAGGCGGCAAAGGAAAATTCATACAGGGTTATTGTAACCCAATATGGAGGAAAAGTCAAATGACTTGTTTGGAAAAAATCACCGCTGCCCAGAAGGGCCTGGAGGGGACCGACGCCTTCATGGCCGGGGAGCAGCTGAAGGAGATCTGCCGGGACACTGCCTGCGCCGAACTGGTTGCCAAGGACCTGGAGACCAAGGGCATGGGGCTGAAGGACTGCGCCGCCAAGATCAAGGCCTACGCCGATAAGCATCGGGCGAAAGGAAGCAATTGCGTTTGCGTACCGCCGGACGTGGCGGAGGGAATTATCCGGGAGTTCTACGGCCTGCCGGCCAGGGGGCAGGAGCCGGCACCGCAGCCGGCACCCAGGAGCGGCTTTCTGGATCTGGAGGATTTTCTGTGATGGATCGGGAAGACTTTGCGGAGCTACTGCCGGAAGAGCCCCCCTCCAACCTGATTTCCTGGGTTCGGGAGACCCAAAGCGGTGAACTCGGCGGCAGCGCCTACACGGTGTATCGCTGTGAGCGGGCAGCCGGAGAGGCATCTATGATGGACCTCTTTGAGAATCGAATCTGCGGCAGGAACATCTGGGCCACGGCCTGCACCTGTACGGAATGCGGCGAGACTTGGCTTACCCGGAAGGGGGCTACGGCAGATTCCTTCTTCGTTATGGAAGGGGAAGACGGAGGCATCTACACGGTGGATCTGGAAATGGACCCGGAGGACGCCTATGCCAACATGGAGGTCACGGAGGGTGACGGCCTGTGCTGCCCCTTCTGCGGAGAAGAGACCATTGTCATGCGGGCGAAGACCATCGGAAGTGGAAAAATCAAGCGCTTGCAGATTGCGGAGCTGACCAACATCGATGGCTGCACGACCATTCTCTACTGGCTGGCGGAGAACCACATCACCCAGTACGGCGCGTGGATGGAACTGGTACCCCGGTACGCTTACGCACTGGACGAAAAGGGGAAGGTCAGGGCTTTCTCTCATCGGCAATCCGGCGGCTATGCCATGGATGCCCCCAGCCCCAAGTGGCGGCCTGTGAAAAAATCCACAGACAAGTGGGATGCCCTCTACTACGACTGGCAGAGCATCAATGGCCGGAAAAAGGGCTCTGTAGGCTGGCCCAAGGTGCCGGAGGACATGACCGGGACCACCGGCGAGAAGACCGGCCTGGCGTGGTACTGGGCAGCGGTCAACGGGGAGCTGCCCCTGCAATACCTGAAGCTCTGGCAGAAGTGTCCAGCGGTGGAAAATCTGGTATACGCCGGATTCCACAAGCTGTTGGAAAGCATAATCGCAACCGCCTTCAACTATGGCTATGACCTGGCCACGGAGGCAGGCAAGACGCTGGACCTGACCAGACGAAAGCCTAACGAGCTGATGCGGCTATCCAAAGAGGATTACAGAGCCGTTGACCACAGCGTCAGACCAGGAGAATTGCGGCTGTTTCAGAGATTCCGGGCCTTGGAGCCGAGAGCGGAGACCGGAAAGTTATGGGCCAGGGTCCGGGGCGGGGCCGGGGAGGCGCTGCTTGACCAAATCGAGCGCTACGGCGGCAGTCTGGACCGCTACGACAGGTACTTTGAAAAGCAGGGGCTGAATATTCGAAACATCGGCCTGCTGGCAGATGCCCGGAGGTTCGCCCAGGAGGCCCAACCCCGGCATAAGCTGACGGAGGAGGAACTGTGGCCCCAGCGTTTGCAGCAGACCCATGACCGGCTCAGTGAGGCCCGGCTTCTCCGGCTGGATGCAGGAAAGTCCCAGCAACTGCAGGCGGGATTTGACCAGGTGCTGCGGACATACGGGGCACTGCAATGGACAGACGGAGAGCTGGAGATCCTGCTGCCGAAAAGCAATCTGGAGCTGATCCGGGAGGGACAGGTGCTGCGGCACTGCGTTGGCACCTACGGGAAGGCCCACGCGGAGGGGAAAAAGGTCATCCTCTTTGTCCGGCACCACCGGCGGCCGGAGCGGAGCTACTACACCCTGAACATCTCCTTCACCGGGGACAAGCCGGAGGAAATACAGCTCCACGGCTACGGGAACGAGTGGCACGGGAAGCACAAGCAGTACCACCACAGTATCCCCAACAAGGTACGGGCCTTTGTAGACCGCTGGAAGGCGGAAATTTTAACACCCTGGTTTGTAAGCCAGAAAAAGGAGAAAAGCGCATGACAGACATAAGCACAAAGCGGAGCCTGGAAACGGTGACCGCGGAGATCGTAACTATAACGGCCCAGGTCAGAAGAGAGGTCCTTTCTGGGGCTCTCGAGATTGGCCGTAGGCTGGTGGAGGCCAAGGAGTTGGTGCCACATGGGGAATGGGGGAAGTACCTGGAGGAAAAGGTCTCTTTCTCCGCCAGCCAGGCCGGAAACTTCATGCGGCTGTACAACGAGTATGGCGACAAGCAGGAAAGCCTCTTCGGCGGCGGCCTCCAGGCTATTGAGAATTTATCGGTTACCAGCGCCATTCGTCTGTTGTCTTTGCCTGCCGATGAACGGGAGGCTTTTGTAGAGGAAAATGACGTTTCGGCAATGTCTACCCGTGAATTGGAGAAGGCCATCCGGGAACGGAACGAGGCACGGGAGGCCCAAAGAAACGCCGAGGAAGCCGCTAAGGCTTCTTCGGACGCACTGCAAAAAGCGGAGACAGATGCCGCGGAAGCGAAACAGAAGGCAGCGGCGCTGGATAAAAAGCTGATGGATGCCCAGAAGGATGCCAAAAAGGCACGGGAGGCACTGGAGCGGCAGAAAGCAGTCTCCACGGTCCCTGATGACCTGATGGCCAAAATCCGGCAGGAAGCGGAAAAGGCAGCCGCTGAAGCATCTGCCAAGGAGGCGGCGGACAAGCTTCGGAAGCTGGAGGATGCCCGTGCCCAGGCAGAGAAGAAGGCCGCGGCTGCGGAGGCCGCCCTGGAGGAGGCCAGGAGACAAAGTGCTTTCCAGGATCCCCAGGCGGCAGTGTTCAAGCTCCTCTTTGGCCAGGTCCAGGAGGACTTTGAGCAGATGCTTTCGGCACTGAGAAAGGTCCAGGATCCGGCACTGGCAGAGAAACTTCTTGGGGCTGCCTGGAAGCTCCTGGAGAACCTGGAAAATACACTGAAGGAGGAAGCGTGATGGAATCTGTCAAAATTTCCAGCCTGGAGTTGGAGAACGTGAAGCGAATCAAGGCCGTGCGGTTGGTGCCCACGGAGAAGGGGCTGACGGTGATCGGCGGGAATAATGGGCAGGGAAAGACCTCTGTGCTGGATGCCATCGCCTGGGCACTGGGCGGGGACCGGTACCGGCCCAGTACACCGAACCGGGAGGGGAGCGTGGTGCCGCCCCGAATCCGGATCGAGCTGTCAAATGGCCTGGTGGTAGAGCGGACCGGGAAAAACTCCGTCCTGAAGGTCACGGACCCAACAGGTCAGCGAGGTGGCCAGCAGCTGCTGAACAGCTTTGTGGAAGAGCTTGCCCTGAACCTGCCCAAGTTCATGGAGGCGTCCGGGAAGGAAAAGGCCGATACCCTGCTGAAGATCATCGGTGTGGGGGATCGGCTGTATACCCTGGACCGGGAGGAAAAGCAGCTCTATAATCAGCGTCTTGCCATTGGCAGGATCGCCGACCAGAAAGGAAAGTTCGCCCGGGAACTGCCCTTCTACGAGGGCCTTCCGGAAGAGCCGGTCTCGGCCCTGGAGCTGATCCAGCGGCAACAGGAAATCCTCCTGCATAATGCCGACAACCAGCGCAAACGGGACAGATTGCGGCAGATCACCCAGAATCTGGAACTGGGCAGTCAGGAAATGGACCAACTGGAGGGGCAGATCAAGGCTCTGTTGGAGAAAAAGACCCAGCTGCAATACAATCTGGATCGACTGAAAGAGGACCTGGAGGATGCCCAAAAGTCTGCCCAGGACCTCCAGGACGAATCTACCACCCAGCTGGAGGAGGACCTTCGGAACATTGAAACCATCAATATCAAGATTCGGGCCAACCTGGACCGGGAAAAGGCCGAGGAGGAGGCCCAGGGCTACCGGGAGCAGTACGACAAACTTACCGGAGATATTGAGCAGACTCGGCAGGCCCGAATGGATCTGCTGCAGGGGGCACGGATGCCTCTGCCGGAGCTTTCTGTTGAAGAGGGAGAGTTGACCTACAGGGGCAAGCACTGGGACGGTATGAGTGCCAGTGAACAGCTGCGAGTCTCTACTGCTATTGTCCGCGAACTGAACCCTAAGTGCGGCTTTGTGCTACTGGACAAGCTGGAGCAGATGGATATTTCCACCCTGCGGGATTTCGGAGGCTGGCTGGAGAGCCAGAATCTACAAGCGATTGCGACTCGTGTTTCTACCGGCGGGGAGTGCAGCGTCATCATTGAGGACGGCAGCGTGGAGGCGGAGCCTCTGCCGGAGCTGCCGGGTAAGAAATGGAAGGAAGGTGTATTTTAATGTTGAATATTTCCAGCGGAAAAATCCAGAAGCCCCAAAAGGTGGTCATTTATGGGCCGGAGGGCATCGGAAAGACCACCTTTGCCGCCCGGTTCCCGGATCCGGTGTTCATCGACACCGAGGGCAGTACATACCACATGGACGTGAAGCGCACCAGCAAGCCCCAGTCCTGGCAGGAGCTTATGGATCAGGTGCGGCAGATCGCCGGAAGCCCCGGCGTCTGCAAGACTCTGGTGCTGGACACGGCGGACTGGGCAGAAATGATCTGCACCGCCTCTGTGGTCAGCAAATACCAGAAGAAGAGCATTGAGGACTTCGGCTACGGCAAGGGCTATACCTACTTGCAGGAGGAATTCGGTAGGCTCCTGAACGCCCTGACGGAGGTCATCAACGCCGGCATGAACGTGGTGCTGACAGCCCATGCCAAAATGCGGAAGTTCGAGCAGCCCGATGAGATGGGCGCCTATGACCGTTGGGAGATGAAGCTGAGCAAGCAGGTGGCCCCCATGGTGAAGGAGTGGGCGGACATGGTGCTCTTCGCCAACTACAAGACCTATGTGGTGGCGGCGGATGACAAGGGCAAGAAGCACAAGGCACAGGGTGGCAAGCGGGTGATGTATACCGCCCATCACCCCTGCTGGGACGCCAAGAACCGCCACGACCTGCCGGAGGAACTGCCTCTGGACTATGCCGCCAT
>OLGM01001299.1_pt1 | contig 11583 bp, 11 predicted proteins | sample 1606001 | NCBI WGS metagenome assembly OLGM01 (sample SAMN03283294) | human gut metagenome | biome: human-associated habitat; material: feces | host: Homo sapiens | place: Peru | collected 2012
GAAAATCGCTATGCCACAGCCTTAGCAGGCCATCGCGCAGCGATTTTGTTCAATTAAAATTTAAAATGCAAACAGCAGTAAGAGAAGATTTATTGAGATATTTGCAGAGTGGAAAAACAATGGAGGAAAAGTAAAATGAAAACAATCAGAGTTGTTGCAGCAGTAATAAAAGCAGTAAATAAAACAGGAGAATCCATCATTTTTGCAACCCAGAGAGGTTATGGAGAATTTAAAGGCGGCTGGGAATTTCCGGGAGGAAAAATTGAAAAAGGCGAGACACCACAGGAGGCTTTGAAAAGAGAAATTATGGAAGAGTTGGATACAGAAATAAAAGTGGGAGAGCTCATTGATACAATTGAATATGATTATCCAGAATTTTACCTTTCCATGGATTGCTTTTGGTGTGAGGTTTTAAATGGACATCTTGTGTTAAAAGAACATGAAGCTGCAAAATGGTTGACGAAAGAAAAGTTAGACGAAGTAGAATGGCTGCCGGCAGATATTACATTGATAGAGAAAATTAGAAAAGAAATGTAAGAACAGAGAATTAGCATATATAATGCGAAAAAGTGCTGTTGAGAGAAAGAATGTGCGAGGATAGAAAGAAACTATGACTTTAGAGCGAACAAACCAGAAACTTACAGAGCAGAACGAAAATACGTTGCAATATTACGATGAAAATGCAGCTAAGTTTGTTGCAAGTACAAAGAGCGTTGAGTTCCGTTTTGCACAAGATAAGTTTCTTTCTTATCTTCCAGAAAGTTCTTATATTTTAGATTTTGGATGCGGTTCCGGGCGTGATAGTAAATATTTTCTGGAAAGAGGTTATCGTGTTGATGCAGTAGACGGATCCAAAGAAATCTGCAAAATTGCCAGAGAATATGTCGGAATCGAAGTAAAACAAATGTTATTTTTGGAACTTTCATTCGTAAATAAATATGAGGGGATATGGGCATGTTCTTCTATCCTGCATCTTCCAAAAACCGAGTTACGGGATGTGCTATACAAAATGGTGCGTGCCATAAAGCCAAATGGATATATTTATACTTCTTTCAAGTATGGAGATTATGAGGGATATCGTGAAGAACGATATTTTACCGATTTTACAGAGAATTCTTTTAAAGCATTTATAAAAGACTTTTCAGAAATAAAAATAGTAGAATACTGGATATCGAAGGATGTCCGCCCGGGTAGGAGTGAGGAAAAGTGGTTGAATTTGATACTTCAAAAATCGGATATAGTTTGAAACTGGATGGAAAATACTACAACACATTAGACATTGAGGGATTTTCACATATGCTGAAGGATCCATCCTATTGTTATAAGTTTTATTGGCTGGAAGCGATTGTTCAACTTATCGCGGAAGGTGTAAAAGAGACTACTTTTGATGCAGTTATCGATGAAATGATTTGTAACGCATGGTATTCGGTCCGTGAATTTCACATCCACCTGAGCGGAATGCCGATTGATGGACAAGTAAAAGATGGATTAGAAAGAGCTGTAAGTATATTATCAGAACTCAGCAAGCTTCCTGCAAATGCATCCAAGGTAGAAATTAAAAATGCGATTAAAGGGTATGCGTCAGAATTAAAATCATCCAAAGAACAGCTTACCAATATGGTTCCTTACAGAGCCCTTGCAGGATTTTTTGATAAGGCAGAAGAACCAGCAGAGTGGGGAAGCGTCCGCCGGATGACGGAATATATTGAGAGAATTAATCAGCGTGTGGTGCTATTACCGTATACATTGGGAACCGGTAGTAAGCTTAAGAAAGAAATCTATTTTCAATCATCTTGGATGAAGATGATTCAGGATAACACGGTATCGATTCTCGGATGGATTCAATATGAAAAAGTCAAATGGCTACAAAACAACAATCCAGAAGTTCCAGGTCTTGTATATAAACTGGCACCGATGGATGAGAAAATGCGGAAATTGAATCATGTGCGGAAACTGTGGGAGGGTATTCTGGAACTGACGGAAGTACGAGATGTGTTTACCGGAGAAGCTGTCGCGCCAAAAACATATGATGTGGATCACTTTATTCCATGGTCGTTTGTCATGAACGATGAACTTTGGAATTTGATGCCGATGGATTCGTCGCTGAATTCAGCGAAAAGTAATAAGCTTCCGAAATGGGATCCATTTTTTGAAAGATTTGCTGAAAATCAGTATTTACTATATGGATTTATTCATGAAAAGCCGGGAATACATAAGCTGTTTGAAGGGTGTTATCGGGATAATTTGCATTTCATCTGGGCAGGGAGAGAGCTGTATTGCAAGGGGAATTCACGGGAGCAGTTTTATAATATTTTGCAGAAGAATATGCAGCCAGTGTATGATTCGGCGAGACGGCAGGGGTATGAGGTTTGGAATAGAGGATGAACATGGCCATTGTATAAGGAGGTCATTTTATGGCGGTATGCTTTATGTTTGCAAATTATGAGGAGCAGTATGAATGTGAATATTGCATAAATAAAGAGTTTATAGAAGTTGATATAAAATATAATATCGAAGAGGAAATGGAACCGGAGAACGGGGTTATCGTATGGACAAGTAATAATGAATTTAAAAAGAGAGATATTTTGATTATTGATTCTAAAAATAAAAGAAACTATTTGCTGAAGAATGCTTATTATATGGGAAAAAGTAGTGTATGTGGAACTCCAGATGGTGGAAGTAAAACAAAATTTAGAGCAGAAATATATTTTGAACATGGTGATTATGAAAAATTAATGGCGTTGCGTGATATGCCTAAGATTTCTAAAATAAGAGTATTCTCTAAAGATATTAATGATGTAATTGATTTTTCAAGTGTAAAAATTAAAGAAAGTGATAAGGAATGTATAATTGAATTATCAAAAGAAAATAAAAATACAAGTAGAAGTATTGAGGTAAATAGTAATGGAGTTAAGGAACTTAGTGTGTCAGAAAATTGGAAATGCAAGCATAATTGGTTAAATGGGATTATAATTAATTTTGAGAGATATATTGAAATCACATTAATGAAAAGGAAAAATTACACAGAAAGTTCAAGCTTTATTAATGAACTGGTGATTTTTATGCAGTTATATCTACCTAATAAATTTTCAGTAGATAAAATATGGGTTTTCGTAGATAACAGCTATTATAAATTGGTTATTCCACATAAGGAAGTAAAGTATGATAAAAGAACTGTTAACCAAACAGTCGGAGGTGGGATGCTAGAATTTTTGAATAATTGTTATAATAAAATTCCTTACAGAAACAGCAAAAGTGAAATCAGAAATATTCCGTATATTGTTTTAGATACTTCTAGAAATATTGAGGATAATTTTTTGATGTTATATAGATTCATAGAATGCTATTATAAGAAACAGCCAATAAAAGATATTACAAAAAATTTTATTTCTTATAGTTTGAAAAACGATTATGTTTCAAAAATTAGCCTGACAGACGAACAGATTGAAAAGTATTCGCAAGAAATAATATGCCTTAGAAATCATTATGTACACTCGGGGTACTTTATCAAGAATTCCAGTTTAAGAATTTCTTTTAAAGGAACGGTGAATAAAAAAGATTCGAGAAATTATACAGTAACTAACTTAGATATAAGATGGATTTATGAAAGAACGAAAATATTGTATGAAATTACACTGGCAATTATTTTTAGAAAAATGCTAGGATATAACGATTTTAAATTTCAGAAACGTCTGAACTGAAAAATGTTAAAGAGAAAAAATATTGAAAGAATAGGTAGGTTTATTGTATCGAAAAGAATTCCTATGAAAAGGTCCTTATTGGGTTGTTTTAATTAAATGCAATACGAGTGAACTTATAATTTTTTAGAGAGAAATTATTCTGTAAGTAGACGAAGCAGTTAGGCTTGGTGAATTTAACTTATACAATGGGAGATGCTCCTGTGATTTTCTTGAAAAATATGTTTAAAACAAAGGAAGTGAATTTATGAGTGTACTAACGCAAGGAGAATTAGATAAATTAGCAGTTATGTATGAGGGAGATAAGAGTAGAGATGCGTCGGATAAGATTAGAGGCTTTTTATTTCAAGATTATATTGCAGTGGAACGTCTTCTTCAAGATCATGTAGAGGATGTTTGCGTGGAGTATTTGGAGGATGTAGATGTGTTTAGGGAGGATGGCGTATTGGAAATTATCCAGGTCAAATACTATCCGAAGACACATCCGAAAAAGAAAGAAATTTTTACGGACCTTTATTATCAATATCTTCGTCTTAAGATACTTAAGAGTAATATGGATATAGTACCGAGTCTTTATATTCACGGAGATTCAAAGGTTGAATTGACGTTGGAAGAGATGATAGAGTATGTTAAAGAAAATGAACTTCCTGACGTAATAGAGTATGAGAAAATAAACGATCCAGATACTTGGCTGAAAGAAAATATCTACAGGAATTTGAAGCAAGAAATGCAAACGAAAAAAGAACAAAAGAAAAGTCTTTTTGAGAAAATGGCTTCAAAAACAACGTTAGAAAAATTTATTACAAAATGCAATATTTTTCAAAAAGAAGATATTGATCAATTAAAAAAGAATCTGATGGAAACGTTGGCAAGGATTTATCCTAACCCTGAAAGCAATGGGGATAATGGGAATTGGCAGTTAATTCTGATGGGCCTTGCAATTTCATATGTACATCGTCGCTATACATTAGATAATGATGATTTTGAACAGTTGAGGATGAATAAGAAGAAATTCGATCAATATATGCGAAATTCGGCTGAAATAAAGACAGAGAAAACAATCACAAGTTATTTGCTGGGTATTATTTGTGAAAAATATAGTGAAATTATAAATTATAATAATCTTTCAGAATTGCAAGTACATATGTTGGATTTGATTTATCGGAATACCCTAGATTGGATAAATGAGAATAGTAGGACGGTGGAAGGACAATATCAGTTATTGAATACATTTGGCATTGATGAATTTGAGAAGTTTATTGAATATAAAGAAGCATCTATAAGCATTAGATTGAAAAAAATGACAGAGAATAAAACAGGGTTTTGGGTTTTCTTAAGTTATTTGTGGAAGATTATGCTCAATATATGCCAAGAGAGAGTTAACAATGAGGAGATGATTTCTAAAAATTTAGAACTATTTGATCCAGTTCATTATATGGTTTCATCAGTAAAGAGTTATATTTGCTTTGATTTCTATCAAGATAAATATTTTCATCATAGTATAATTCTTCCACGAGCAGGAGGTGAGTTTAAAGGTATAAAACGAAAAATTGTAGGACGAATGATGAAAATGTTACCAAAACCCGAAAAATGGTTTTTCGAAAATAGTAAACTTATAAAAGGGAAAAATTATTATGATTATAGTACTGCTAATGTAGTTGAGAATCCTACAATTGTAGATCTTGGTGAAGATATTTTTTATATTGAATGTATGGATTGTATTGGCATTGATGAGGATGAGTGGGATGTGCAGGAAACATGCAGTGACTGTATTTTCACAGAGAAATGCAAGAAAGAGAGAAACGAGTTATGATTCTGCAGGAAGAGTTTGAAAAAAACGGCTATAAGGACATCTGTGTTGGTAATATAGCTTCTGAATATGAAATTAATCTAGAAGACATTTTTGACGTAGATAAAAGGCCAAAAGAATTATTAGGTATTTACATTAGTGAGCAGAGAGATGATTTATTTTTTCTGTTAAGTGGAAATCTGATGGAAATAAATTCGCTATGTGATTGCTGGGATGATCGAATTCGTGTATTTACAATTATTAATGGCCGATCAAAGGAGATTCGTAAATTAAAATATAACATTGTGCAATTGATTGTTTTCTCTGGTAATGTTCCAGATAAGAACAGAGAAGGTAATTTGCTAATATCAAGAAAAATTATTATTAAAGGGGATATGACGGACAAAGGTAGAATTGTAATTGATGATGATGAGGCGATTGAGTTACCATTCCATATGATTCGAGCAGATGCATTTGCACCGGATAAGAAGCAAACAAAACGATTGGAACAATTGATGCCAGTAGATGAAGAACTTTTAAGTTTTATGAGAGGACAACATATAAAAGTACAGAAAAAAGAAAAAGCGGGCGAGTGGGCTAAGTCTTTTAGCACGCAGGAATATAAGAAGATCAAGGAGTGGCTGGAAAGATGATAATACGAAAGATTAGGATGGTAAATTTTAGGGCATTTCATGATAAAACAATTGATTTTAATGACAAACCGGTTGTGCTCCTTGCAGCTGCGAATGGAATAGGAAAAACAACGACAGTTGATGCGATTGAATGGTGTCTGACAGGAAATATTGGAAGATTAAAGAGTACTTTTGATACGAGAAGTACAAATGATATTGAACGCAAAATGAATACAGATGGTATCTTAAAGTATCGAGATGCTGAAAAGAAAGAAGAAGTTAAAGTAGTTCTATGGTTAGATGACAGAGAAAGAGAAATAATTCTTTGTAGAGAGCAGGAGAAGGATGAATTAAATCCAGAATTATCGAGGGTGACAATTAATGGAAGTGAGGAAGAAGCAAAAGCATTTATTCTAGAGTATGTAGGAGATAGCTTTTATAATTTTCATTTTTGTGATGTTCAAAAATCGTTTAATATTCAGAGCAAAAAAAGAAAAGATTTGAATTCCTTTTTTGAGGAATTTATCACAAACTATGATGAGCAAAGGCAAGTGGCTGACAATTTAGATGTTTTTGGCGCAGATGTAGAACGATATATTGAAGATAAAGAAAAACAGAAAATATCACAAGAGGTGATAGAATCCCAAGAAAAGGAGTTGGCTCAAGCTAGTGAGGATGCAAAACAGATTTTGTACCCTAAGATTATGTTTTATCCTGAGGAGAAAACGGAAATTGTTGGAATGGATAGAAAAGATTTAATTAAGCAAAGAGGGGAAGTGAAAAAATGTGGTTTCCAGAAGGCAGAAGAAATCCTTTTTAAGCTTGTAGAAAACGAAGAGTTAAAGAATCAACTGTCTATTGTTAAAAAAATTGATTTTTATTGGAAAACAAAAAGAGAATCTATTGAACATGCAATAGAAATTGGCTTGCCACAGAACATAGATGTAATTATAAAACGTGAGATAAATCTTAGAAAAATAAAGGATTTGTCCCTCTCAAGAAATACGATTTTTTTAGATGGGAAATCGGTAATTGACTTAAAAAATAGTGATTTTACAAAGCAAAATTTTCAGGCAGATAAAAAGAAAATTGAAGAAAAAGAAAATGAGGTGAAAGAACTTTCAGATGAGATTGAATTACTTTCAAAGAATAATGAGCTGCTAAAATTATTGTCTGCGCTTTATGCAAAGAGACAAGTAGTAATTGAGTATAGAAATAATGCTTTAAAAAATAATGATATTGTTCGATGTCCTGTTTGTGGCTCAGAATCATTTACTACTATACAGGAAAATTTGATTCTTAAGGAAGCGGATAGTTATATTAGAAAAAATGGGGAAGCTGTAAGGGCAAAAGAAATGGAAAAAGCTGAATTACAGAAAGAAATAGATGCTATTTATCAGCGTGTTATTAATTGTGCTAAAGCAGTGGTGGAAAAAGAAAAGAGAGTGCTAGAAACAGAGATTGAAGAGTTAAAAGATTTAAAAGATCAGGTACAACCATATTTTGAAGAGGTCAAAAAATTACAAGATCTGGGGAAAATAGTTAATATAGAGGATTTGACAACGAAAAAAATCGAGGAATTATTAAATGTTATAAATGCTACGCTTTTAGATTCATCTCAAGAACAAGAGGAAAGAGAAAACTATCAGAAAATTTTAACAGTCCTGGGATATACGTATAAAAATGAAACTGTGCAACAGACATATGCCAAGGTGAAGAGTCTTATTGTTAAATCTTATGAGGTTTCGGAGTTTTCTTATGACATATTTGTGACAAAACTTAATGCCATTGATAGTATTCTTGCAAATAAGACTTTATCTGATATAAGGCAAAAACTAGAGGAATATAGCAAAAAAAATCAGAAACTAGATATAGAGATAAAAGAACTTCAAAATTTGAAAAACATTGCAGATCAGAGAGCGAAAAATATCCGAGATATCGTTGAACATTTATCAAAAGATGAGTATGAAAAGGTTGGACCAATCCTTAACAAGTTTTATAATAAATTAGTAAGATTTAATTCTAGTAGTGGAATCAATATTGTTCAGGAAAAGGAGGGAATATCGTTAGTTGATAATAAAAGAAAGAATATTGTTAATATTTTAAGTAATGGACAGATTAGCGTTTTTATGTTAGCATATTTTTTTGCAGGTATTAATGCAAGAAATGGCCATGAACGAATGAAAATCTATTTTGTTGATGATCTGACTGCTTGTATGGATGATGTAAATATGCTCGCGTTTATGGATTTACTTAAATACCAGTTGTCATCGAAAGCAACGATAGATCAATTATTTTTTATTACTTGTGATGAGCGTATAAGTAAATTGTTAAAGTATAAACTGGATGGACGTGAGATTGAGGTATGTGAACTTTTGGAAGAAGACTTTGTTTAAACAGAAAAGTTAGCAAGGTGGGTTTTGAAAATAGCTTGTGATATGGCGTTTAGTAAATTAGCTTATGAGAAGGAATGTAAATGGAAAATTTAATATTAATAGGAATATTATGTATATTAGTGGTGAGCATAATATATATGATTTTACACTCACCGTTTCAGTATCCATATTTTGAATATGACTTTGATGTTTCAGGAAAAATGCAACCTTGTTTTGAGGATCTCATTGATCAATACATAAATAGTAGAGGTATTAGAATGTTTGAAAAACATTATAGAAAAGTTCAGAAATGGAAGGAAGAATGTCAACAGAAACTTAATGGAACAGTATTGAAAAAGCTGAGGCAAAAACAATTTAAAAAATGTTTAGACACATTGGGTCTGGTACTCGAAAGAGCAAACTATTTGAACATCAAAAAATGGATTTTCTGATGGTTTTTTCACATAAAAATCGAGTTGTTATCGAGATAGATGGGAAACAACATTATGCTGTTGAGAACGTTGCTTCGCCAAAGCTTTACTCAGAAATGGTTAGGGCACATCGTGAAATGGCACTTTACGGATACGATGTATATAGATTTGGTGGGTATGAGTTTGTAGGGGCAGATACAAATAAAGAGATTAAAGAAAGAGTAATCGAGGATTTAAAAGACTTCTTTAGAAGACTGTTTTATAAATATGGGATTTTGAAGGAAGCGTAACTTTTTTGCAGACTTTTGATATTTGTAGATAAAAAGAAATTGTTATTGAGGAAAAAATGGAAAGACCATCATATTTAACGTGGTTGATAGAAGAAAACGGAGTTGCTTTGGATAATGGAGAACCAATTAAGTGTTACAAATTGGATTATGCTGATGATGAGGAAATAATCGATGCATGGGCCGTTCACATAAGGAGGCATTATATTTCTGACAAAGAACTTGCAGAGAGTTGTGATGATTTAGAGATGACTCCAGAAGAGTATCTGAAGCAGAATGTTATCCCCCAGAAAGGCGAAGATAGAATGGCTGGAACTGCACGTTCAAATGGTATAAGCGAGATACTATTTTCGGATTTGTTAGAGTTTGTGTATGATTTGGAAGTACCACGTTGCAGAATGGATAATATGTCGGGGAAGACAGTATCGGAACATGGTACGGATGTTATTGGGTATAAATTTAGTAATCCTGATAAGAAGCCAGATGTAAAAGACAGGCTTGTTACATTGGAGGTTAAAGCAGGATTGACTCAAACGAATGCGGAAGTTATTGAAAAAGCAGTGGAAGATGCTAAGAAGGATGAATACAGATTAGCGCAATCTTTGGATTATATGCGGAAAAAGCTTAAGAGAATGAATAAACAAGATGAAGCTAAAGATATTCTACGATTTCAGAAAAAGAATAAATTTGACTATAAGGTGGAAAACTATGCTGCTGGTATGTCTAGTCTTGAGGAAATACCAGAAAAGGTAGTTGATGAGACTAAAGCAAAGATAATACCAGAAATAGTTGGAGATGAACTACGCTTAAAAGGTGACGCTAGTATTTATTATGTTCATGGGAAAAAATTAATGGATTTAGCACATAAAATATACGATAGGTGTGTGAGATAAAATGGGAAGTAATAAATCTTCATTGATGTTAAAGTATCAAAAAGCAAAAGTTAAATTGCTAGAATATGAGGTGCCTGAAAAAGAATGGCCAAGTTTTCCTCTTAATTATAGAGATTTAGCTTATCCGACAGTACTTGCAATTTCTCAATATGCAGAGGCTATTAATGAGGATTTAGAAAGAAAAACAATATATAAAAATCTACACTACTGCTCAGATTTTTATGATGCTGCATTCCAATCCCGAGAACAAATGATTCATGATGCAGATTTTACATTATCTGGAGCAACTGCATATTTCTTTATGGATGATTTTGGAAGTGCTAAGGTTCTTTGGCAAGAGGCTAATACGGATCAAATTATGGATGATGCACAAGAATGCCTTTATGAAGTATTTTCGTTAGCCTTTACGGGAAAAGCTACGAAAAATACTGGTTTTTCAATTGTTCAGGCGATTGTAACATTTTGGGAAGATGGCAATAAAGATACCCTTTTACAAATTGTAAATGAATATAGGAAGTATATATTTAATTCGTATTCACCACAGACATGGTTTTGGGGAGAGATTGTTTGTGCAGTAACCAAAGTGATTAGTGATGCTTCTGCACGCATTCTATTGCCTATGTATTCAGCTCTTGATATAAAAAACTGGGAAGATTATTTTAAAAGAAAATCGTCTATAAACCTTTTATGGGCATCTCAAAGACTGGTAGGAACCTCAAAGATATTTCAAGGTGAAAATGCTATAGTGCAGCTTCCTACTGGAGTTGGCAAAACTAAAAGTATCGAGCTTATTATCTGGTCTATGTTTCTAGCAGGACGAGGAAGGAAAGCGCTAATAGTGGCTCCATTGAGGTCTTTATGCAATGAAATTACATATGATATAAAAATGGCATTTCCTAAGGATGTATCAATAAATCAATTTTCTGATGTGTTAGAAGATGATTTTATAGACATATTATCGGAAAATACTGAAAAGCAGATTCTAGTCTGTACTCCGGAAAAATTACAATATATTTTTCACCATGATAATGCATATCTTCAATCTCTGGATTTGTACATTTTTGATGAAAGTCATATGTTTGATGACAGGAGTAGAGGTGCTTTGTATGAGTTACTTCTTACAGATATCAAATTAGGATTAAGCGAAAAACAGCAATTGGTTCTTATGTCTGCTGTACTCCCAAATGCCAACGAGATTGTAAGATGGTTATTTGGAGATGATGGAATATTAGCATATGAGGGAATGTCCAAAAAAGTGTGTAAGTAAATTGTCTGACAATTTCCCCTTTGCCTGCTTGACTACCTTGCTTTAAATGCCGGAATGCCAGTCAAGGTAAGGGTTCCAGCCTTGACTGACAATTCTGGCATTTGATAAAATCTTGAGAGCAGGTTAGAAAAACTTACACAGTTTCTATTACATTCTCATGTATGATGTTCGGTATTCCTGGTGCTGCACTTGCTATGGTGAAATGTGCAAA
>OLGM01001303.1_pt1 | contig 11566 bp, 10 predicted proteins | sample 1606001 | NCBI WGS metagenome assembly OLGM01 (sample SAMN03283294) | human gut metagenome | biome: human-associated habitat; material: feces | host: Homo sapiens | place: Peru | collected 2012
AGGGCAAGGCCGTCCTGCTGGTCAGTCTGGAGCTGGACGAGGTCATGAACCTGTCAGACCGCATTCTGGTCATGTACGAGGGCGAAGTCGTGGGTGAATTTGATCCCAAGACCACCACCGTGCAGGAACTGGGCCTGTATATGGCAGGTGCGCGCAAGCAGGGAAAGGAGAGCAACTAACAGATGAAAAACAAAAAACTTTCCCACGGCAGTCTGAACAGTTCCATTACGAGCGTTCTGGCCGCGCTGTTGTGCATTGTGATCGGCATGGCGGTCGGTTTCCTTGTGCTGCTGGCCATCAACCCGGCCCACGCATGGGGCGACGGTTTTGTCCGTATCTTCAAGGGCGGCTTCTACGATGCCCCCTACGGCGTTGGCAAGGTGCTGGCCAATGCGGCTCCCCTGATCATGACCGGTCTGTCTGTGGCCTTTGCCTTTAAGACTGGCTTGTTCAACATCGGTGCAGCCGGTCAGTATACGCTGGGCGCTTATGGCGCACTGTACTGCTCCATCATGCTCAAGCTGCCTTGGTTCGTCTGCCTGTTGGCAGCGGCTGTTCTGGGCGGCATCTGGGGCGCGATCCCCGGCTTCTTCAAGGCCTACTTCAACATCAATGAGGTCATCACCTCCATCATGTTCAACTGGATCGGCCTGTATCTCGTCAATGAGCTGGTCTATCAGAACGGCACTGGCCCCATGTACGATGTGCGCAACACCCGCACCCTGAATCTGGGCAAAAATGCAGACTATGCACAGTCCATCATCCCGGATTTTGGCCTGAATAAGCTGTTCCAGACCAACAGCACCACCATCGCCATCTTCTTGGCGGCGCTCGTGGCGATTTTGATCTGGGTCGTTCTGAACAAGACCACTTTCGGCTATGAGCTGAAGGCCGTCGGTCTGAACAAGAGCGCGGCCCGCTATGCCGGCATCAACGAGAAGAAGAATATCATCCTCTCCATGGCCATCGCCGGTGCGCTGGCTGGCTTTGGCGCGGGCCTGTTCTATCTGTCCAACGTGGGCCAGTGGAACCCGCTGAACTCCACCAGCCTTCCGGCCATGGGCTTCAACGGCATCTCGGTCGCCCTGCTGGCAAGCTCGAACCCCATCGGGACCATTTTCTCGGCCATCTTCATCTCCCACATCTCGGTGGGCGGCACGTTCCTTTCCACCAAGTATTACCCCACGGAGATCGCCGACCTCATCAGCGGTATCATCATTTATCTGTGTGCATTCTCGATGCTCTTCCGCGGCAAGATCCAGAAACTGCTGTTCAAGAACGCTGACAAGACCAACGTGAACGCAGAACCTGCCCCTGCCGAGAAAGCCAATGCAAAGAAGGAGGGCAAGTAAGATGCTGCTTTTGATCAAATATACCCTGCTGTATGGCATCGTTCTGATGCTGGTGGCACTGGGCGGCATGTTCAGTGAGCACTCCGGCATCATCAATATCGCGTTGGAAGGCATCATGGTCATCGGCGGCGTGGCGGGCGTTCTGACCCTGACCATGCTCCCGTCCAGCATGTCGCCGTTCCTTGTGGTCCTCATTTCGGTGCTGGTCGCAGCGCTGGCGGGCATGGTCTACAGCTTGCTGCTGGCCTTTGCGTCCATCAACCTGAAGGCGGACCAGACCATCGGCGGCACGGCACTGAACCTGCTGGCAACGGCCATCGCGGTGGTCATCGCGAAGTACTTCAGCGACAGCGGCAGCGCTAAGCTGAACTATTCCAACAAGCCGTTCCTGTTCAACATCGGCGGGCTGGAGCTGAGCATCTTTGTTCCGCTGGGCATCGTGCTGCTGATCATCAGCTACATTGTGCTGTATAAGACCCGCTTCGGTCTGCGTCTGCGGGCGTGCGGTGAGCACCCTCAGGCCGCCGACTCGGTGGGCATCAATGTCTATAAGATGCGCTACGCCGGTGTTCTGATCTCCGGTGCGCTGGGCGCCATCGGCGGCATGGCCTATATCGTGCCGCCCGTCCAGACCTGGAACTTCGAAGTCGGCGTGGCTGGCGCGGGCTTCCTCGCCATGGCTGTTATGATCTTCGGTCAGTGGAAGCCGTTCAACATCTGCGCGGCGGCGATGTTCTTCGCCGTGTTCAAGAGTCTGGCCAACATCGCTGACTCTACCTTCCTTGCACAGTTCCACTGGTCCAGCAACATCTATAACATGATGCCGTTCATCGCTTCGATGATCATTCTGGCCTTCACCTCCAAGAACAGCATGGCCCCCAAGGCCGAGGGTATCCCCTACGACAAGGGTTCCCGCTGATTCTTCGCGTGGCTTTTCCGGGGCGCAGCTGCTTTTGGGCGGCTGCGCCCTTTTTCGTGGAAAACGACCAAAATATGGCTTGATTTTGTGCAAAAATTTGATATACTGGAAGTGCAGTATCATAGAAATAGGAGCGTGATTTTATGCGCATTTATGACCTGATCGCGAAAAAACGCGACGGCGGCACGCACACCCGCGAGGAGCTGGAAGCCATCGTCAACGGCTTTGTCAGCGGAGAAGTGGCAGATTACCAGATGGCGGCTTGGATGATGGCCGTCTATCTGCGCGGCATGACCGACGAAGAGACCGCAGAGCTGACGGATGTGATGGCGCACAGCGGCGTGATGGTGGACCTTTCGCCCATCCCCGGCATCAAGGTGGACAAGCATTCGACCGGCGGCGTCGGCGACAAGACGACCCTCGTGATCGCGCCGGTCGTGGCGGCGTGCGGCGTCAAGATCGCCAAGATGAGCGGCCGTGGCTTGGGCCACACCGGCGGGACCATCGACAAGATGGAGAGCGTCCCCGGCACGAAAACGGCCCTTTCGCAGGAGGATTTCTTTGCACAGGTGAATAAGATCGGCCTGTCGGTCATCGGCCAGAGCGAGGGCATCGCCGTGGCGGATAAAAAGATGTATGCCCTGCGCGATGTGACGGCCACGGTCAGCTGTATCCCGCTCATTGCATCCAGTATCATGTCCAAAAAGCTGGCTTCCGGTTCGGACGCCATCCTGCTGGATGTCACCACCGGCACGGGCGCGTTCATGAAAACTGTGGACCAGAGCATCGAGCTGGCCAAGCTGATGGTCTCCATCGGCACGCACCATGGACGCCGGGTCGCAGCCATGATCACCGACATGGATACCCCGCTGGGCCACAACATCGGCAACAGCTTGGAGGTCATGGAGAGCATGGACGTCCTCAAGGGCAAGGGTCCGGCCGACCTGACCGAGGTGTGCCTCCAGCTGGCGACCAATATGCTGGTGCTGGCAGACAAGGGCACGCCCGCAGAGTGCCGCGCCATGGCGGAAGCAGTCATCGCGGACGGTTCGGCCTTTGCAAAGTGCAAGGAGATGTTCGCGGCACAGGGCGGTGATACCCGCGTGCTGGACGACTACGACCTGTTTGAGAAGCCCGCCGCAAGCTATGAGCTGCTGGCGGAGGAAGATGGCTACATCGTCGCGAATGATGCCGAAAAGATCGGCTCGGCCAGCGTTCTGCTGGGCGCAGGACGCCAGAAAAAGGGCGACCCGTTGGACTTTGCCGCCGGCATCGTCCTGCACAAAAAGCGCGGAGAATTCGTGCATAAGGGCGAGAGTCTTGCGACCTTCTACGGCGCGCCGGACAAGTTCGAAGCCGCCGCTGAAGAATACCGCAGCGGCTTGGTCTACGGCGCGGAAAAGCCCGAAGAGGCCCCGCTGGTCTATGCGCTGGTCACAAAAGACGGCGTAGAGCGGTACTAAAACACAAAAAAGCACCCCGTCCGGGAGCTGTGGAGCATTCCACAGGCACTCGAACGGGGTGTTTTGCTTGTTTTAGGAAGCAGCGGTGTGGAGCCGATAGCCGACGCCCCAGACCGTCTGAAAAAGCTTTGGTTCTGAGGGAACGTCCTCGACCTTTTCCCGCAGACGGTTGATGTGGACGGCCACGGTGGTGTTGTCGCCCATGGATTCCAAGCCCCAGATCAGCTCGTAGAGATCCTCACGGCTGAACACCTGTTCGGGGTGGCGCATGAGGAAGAGCAGAAGCTCGTATTCCTTGTTCTTGAGCGGCAGCTCGACGCCATTTTTGGTGATGCGCCGCCGCGCCCAGCCCCACCACCAGCAGGATGCCCGCAATGACGATGGGGACCACCAGCATGATGAGGTTGGAGCGCCGAAGCCGTTCCTGAATCCTCGACATCGCTGTGAACCCCGGCTTCAAGTCCGGCCCCGATGCAGACATCGTTTCCGCCATCAAGGACGGCACTTGCTGCGCTGCGGTTTCCGGCACTTGGAACGCAAACTCCGCAGAGGATGCTTGGGGCGAGGGCTACGCTGCCACCAAGCTGTCCACCTACACCTTGAACGGCGAGCAGGTCCAGATGGGCTCCTTCTCCGGCTACAAGCTGGTGGGCGTCAACCCCCACAGCACAAACGTCGGCGTGGCCATGATGCTGGCCGACTTCATCACCAACGAGGATAACCAAATCAAGCGTTTCAACGACCGTAAGTTGGGCCCCTCCAACATCAACGCAAATGCGACCGAGGCTGTCCAGTCTGCACCGGCCATCGCTGCACTGGCTGCACAGAGCGACTATGCGACCCTGCAGCGCGTGGGTGCAAACTACTGGGATTCCGCTGCAAGCCTGGGCGAGATCCTCGCTTCCGGCGATACGCAGGGCAAGACCACGCAGCAGCTGATCGACGACGCTGTGGCCGGCATCACCGCTCCTGTGGCACAGTAAAAACAGAATCCTCTCGGCGGGCGCGCATCGATTGCGGCGTGCCCGCTTTTTTGGAACAAGCATTTGTGAGTAGGAAAGGAGTTGATTTTTGTGGCAGAAAAGGTCCTTCAGCCGCCGCTCCGTACGAACGGAAAAGAGCCTGATTTCGCACAAAAATTCGGTCATGCGTGGGTGCATGGCGATATTTTCACCAAGCTGTCCTTCCTGATCTGGGGTCTGGGCTACATCGGCCACGGCCAGCTGATCAAGGCGCTGCTGGTCACGGTGGTGCAGGGGCTGGGCCTGTATTTTCTGGGCACGTCCGGCGTTCCGGCTTTGAAAAAGTTCGGGACCCTCGGCACGGTGCAGATGGAGATGAAGTTCAATCCCCTCACCCTGAAAAATGAGGTCAACGATTACGATAACTCGTTCGCCATCCTGCTGTTGAGCGTGATCGCCATGGTGGTCATCGTTTCGCTCATTGCGGCAGCAATGATGGTGGTCATCTCGAACTTCGAGCTTCAGCAGCAGCGCGCGGCGGGCAAAAAGACCAACAGTTTCCGTCAGGATGTGGTGGTCTACCTGAACGAAAAGTTCTATGTCACCCTGCTGACCCTGCCGGTCCTCGGCGTGGTGGTGTTCACCATCGTTCCGCTGTTCATCCTCATCGCCGTTGCCTTTACGAACTACGACCAGCAGCATATGCCGCCGGCTTCGCTGTTCACATGGGTGGGTCTGGCGAACTTTGCGGCGCTGTTCGGCGGCCAGTCGCTGTCGCTGACCTTCAACTACGCATTTGCCAAGGTCCTGAACTGGACGCTGGTCTGGGCCTTCTTCGCGACCTTCACCACCTTCTTCGGCGGTGTGTTCCTCGCGATGCTCATCAATGACAAAAAGACCAAGTGCCCCAAGCTGTGGCGCACTCTGTTCATGATCACGATCGCGGTCCCGCAGTTCGTTACCCTGCTTCTGGTCCGGAACTTATTCTCGGATTCCGGCATCTTTAACACGATGATGGCCAACGCCGGTGTGACCGATTTCCTCAAGGTCATCGGTCTGCTGGGCAAGAACATGGACCACATCCCGTTCCTGACCGACCAGCATTGGGCCAAGTTCATGATCATCCTCATCAACATCTGGATCGGCGTGCCGTATCAGATGCTGATCGCGACCGGTGTTCTGATGAATATCCCCAGCGATATGCTGGAAGCTTCCGTCATCGACGGCGCATCGCCGCTGCAGAGCTTCATCCACATCAAGCTGCCCTACCTGCTCAGCGTGCAGGGTCCGGCGCTGGTCACGGATTTCGTCAAGAACGTCAACAACTTCAACGTTATCTATCTGCTCACGCAGGACGTCTATATCACCAAGGATCAGGCGCTTGCCTCGTCCAGCGCCAAGGAAGTGGACCTTCTGGTGACGTGGCTGTTCCGCCTGACACAGGAACAGTACAACTACAAGATGGCGGCAGTCATCGGCATCATGGTGTTTATCATCTGCGCCCTGTTCACGCTGATCTGCTTCAAGTTCATCAATAAGAGGGAGGCGACGTTCTCGTGACGCAAGCAACGGTTTCAACGACCCATACGGCCGAAGTTGAGGCGCAGCTGCGCCGGGGCCGCATCTCCAAGACCATCCGCAGCATCATCCGGCATCTGATCCTGACGCTGCTGGCGGCGGTCTGGCTGCTCCCCATCCTGTGGCTGCTGGTGACCTCGTTCTCCACCGACCGCGGCATCAACTTCCGCCGGTTCTTCCCGGCGGGCTACACGCTGGACAACTACATCAACATCCTGTTCCATTCGGACTCGGTGGCGCAGTTCCCGCGCTGGTTCATGAACACCTTCGTCGTGGTGTGCATCAACTGCGTGATCTCCATCTGCTTCGTGCTGATGGTGGCTTATGCGCTGAGCTGCTGCCGCTTCAAGGGCCGCAAGCTTTTGCAGAACCTTTCCGTCATCGTCAACCTGTTCCCGGGCGTTCTGGCCATGATCGCAGTCTACTTCGTGTTGAAGTACCTGAACCTGACCAACTCCTATGCAGGTCTGATCATGGTCTACGCGGGTTCGTCCGGTCTGGGCTACCTGATCTGCAAGGGCTTCTTCGATACCATTCCCGTTTCCCTGCGTGAAGCCGCCAAGCTGGACGGCGCGTCGGATGCGCGGGTGTTCTTCCAAGTGGTTCTGCCCATGTCCAAGCCGATCTTGGTCTACACCATTATCAGCTCGTTCATGGTCCCGTGGACCGACTTCGTGATGGCAAAGATGATCCTGAACTCGGGCGTCTCGGCAGACCGCCCCGCAGCGAGAACAAGCTGCGGGGCGGTCTGTTTTTAGGTTTGAAGAAAGCGGATAAAATCCCGCACGGTCTCGTTCAGATAGCGTGCTTTTTCGGAGCGCACGAGCCAAGTCCGGCGGACCAGCGGCGTCCCATCCGGGCAGAGAAGCGGTGTCAGGCAGAGGTGGTCCGGGTTCTCGTAGTCCTGCGGGAGGAAGCAGAGGAGGTATCCAAGCCCCTTTCCGGCCAGCTGAAGCGCGACATCTACATAGCCGACATCCATCCCGGCGGGCATCTCGGAGCCGAAATGCTCCTTCCACCATGCGTCCAGAAGCTCCTGCGTCCGGTCGTTGGTCTTGTAGGCGATGCGGGGCGAAGCCAGAAGCTCGGCTTCGGTCATGGGCTTCCATGTAACGAGATAGCCCGGGTCGCTGCCAATGCAGGTCTGCTCCACAGGGCCTTCGTAGTCGCCGCGCAGGATGGCGACGTCGATCTCGCCGTCGAGGACCTTGCGGAACAACAGATTGCTCTGCTCGGTCACGACGGTAAACCGGACGTTCGGATGCCGCAGGTCATACCGCATCAGCAGCTCGGGAAGTTCGGTCTTGCTGAAGGTGTACGACGCACCGACGATGATGTTCTGGCCCGCTTCGCTCTTCATGGCGTTCAGATGGGAGCGGAGCGAATCCATGAACGCAAGATACACCCCGGCCTGTTCGGCCAGAAATTTTCCCTCTGGGGTAAATTCCAGCCCTTTGGGGCCGCGATTGACGATGGTGATGCCGAATTCTTCCTCCATGTGCTGGAGCCGCTTGGTCAGCGAGGGCTGTGTCATGAACAGCTTGGCCGCCACGCGGGTCAGATTCGGCGTCTGCGAAAGCTCGTGCAAAATCTCCCAATCAGAATCTTTCATTGCGCTTCCCTCCGTTCGTTTCTGTGTTCAGTGTAACACAGGGACGGACAGATTGCAATGAATCCGAAGCGTTTCAGCGCTCGGCTTCCTGCGCCGCCAGCTGATTTTTCAGGAAGCGGAGCTGACCGCCGCAGAGCACGACTTCGATCTCGTTGTCGGTCAGGTCCAGCTTGGTGGTGAAGGTGAAGTCTTTGGTCTTGTCCTTGACCGTTACGGTGCGGGTGGGGATCTGAGCCAGCAGACCTTCGATCTCCAGATCATCGCCCTGCTCGATCTTGTCATAATCCGCCGGGTCGGCAAAGAGCATGGGAATGACGCCGTGGTTGACGAGGTTGCCCTTGTGGATGCGGGCGATGCTCTTGGCGATGACGCACTTGACGCCCAGATACATGGGGTTGATAGCGGCATGTTCGCGGGAAGAACCCTGTCCGTAGTTCTCGCCGCCGATGATGATGCTCTTGCCCAGCTCCTTGGCGCGGGCGGCAAAGTCCGGCGCATAGCGGTGGTAGCAGAACTGGCTCATCAGCGGGATGTTGGAGCGCATGCTGGAAAATTCTGCGCTGGCGGGGGTGATGTCGTCGGTGGAGATGTTGTCGCCGCCCTTCAGGCTGACGGGCGCTTCCAGATGGTCTGCCGGCTCTTCGGGGATGGGCAGGAACTTGATGTTCGGGCCGCGGACGATCTCGACCTTTTCGGCCTCTTCCGGCGGCAGCGGGGGCAGCAGCATAGAATCGTCGATCAGATACTCGTTCGGCTCGTGGATGTCGGCCAGCTTGGCGACCTCTGCGCCCATGATGTCCTCGGCAGAAGCAAAGGTCCCGAGGATGGCCGTTGCGGCGGCGCTTTCCGGGCTGACGAGATAGATCTTTGCGTTGGGGTTGCCCGCACGGCCCTTGAAGTTGCGGTTCGAGGTGCGGACGGCGATGCCCTCGGTGGCGGGGGTCTGGCCGATGGCGCAGCAGGGACCGCAGGCAATCTCCAGCATCCGGACACCGGCTTCCAGCAGGATGTCAATGTAGCCGTCCCGCATCAGCTGCCGGTAGGTCTGCTTGGAGGCGATGCCGCAGGTGCAGCTGACATTCTCGTTGACGTGATGGCCTTGGAATACGAGTGCGGCCTTTGCAATGTCGGCATAGCTGGTGTTGGTGCAGCTGCCGATGAATACCTGCTGGACGGGGAGCTTTTCGACGTCCTTCAGCAGCTTCACGTTGTCCGGCTGGTGCGGGCAGGAGATGAGCGGTTCCAGCGAAGAAAGGTCGATGTCGATGACCTCATCGTATTCGGCGTCCGGGTCGGGCAGAAGCTCCCGATAGGCGTCGGTGCGATGCTGGGCGGTCAGGAACTTTCGGACCTGCTCGTCGGCCGGGAAGATCGAGGTCGTTGCGCCCAGCTCTGCACCCATGTTGGTGATGGTCGCGCGCTGGGGCACTTCCAGCGCCGCCGCACCGGGGCCGGTGTACTCGTACACATTGCCCAAGCCGCCTTTGATGGTGACCCGGCGGAGCATCTCGAGGATGACTTCCTTGGCGTTGACGCCGGGGCGCAGGGTCCCGGTCAGTCGGACGTTCACGACGCGGGGCATCTTCAGCCGCATGGGCACGCCGGTCATGGCCGTGGCCACGTCCATACCGCCGACGCCGATGCAGAGCATTCCGATGGCGCCGCCGTGGGGCGTGTGGCTGTCGCCGCCCATGCTGATCTTACCGGGAGCACCGAAGCGGGAGACCTGCACGGCGTGGCAGATGCCGTTGCCCGGGCGGGAGACCCAGACGCCGAACTTTTTGGCGGCAGACTGCAGATAAATGTGGTCATCCGGAGTCTTATGGTCGATGTAGAGCAGGTTGTGATCCAGATAGCTGACGCTGCATTCGGTGCGGACGCGCGGCAGACCGATGGCCTCAAAGGCCAGATAGGTCATCACGGCATTGATGTCGTGGGTCAGGGTCTGATCGACCTTGATGAAAACTTCTTCACCGGGGGTCATGCTGCCCTTGACATAATGAGATTCGATGATCTTTCGAGTCAGAGATTTTCCTATGATGGTTTTCCTCCATTGCGATGTCCTGCGTCGCAAAAACGACTGTGCTGCAACACTTCGGTGCGCCTTTTCTGCCCTTATTATAACGAACGGTTATGACGAAAGGAAATGCCATTCCCGTATCGCCGCATTCCAAAAGGGAATGGGCGGGAGAGTGTGCGCAGGATGACGCAAAAGAGGCTGAGCGGCGGCAGGGGGGTGTCCAGACTGGCGGGGCCGTTCGCGATGGCATAAAGCGGTCGTAGAAGCCAAGGATGAACGCGATGGTCCCGCCGGATACGCCGGGGACGCTATCGGCCAAGGCCATGCAGAACCCATGAAATGCAGTCAGTAACATTCAAATCCCTCCAAAAAGAAAAGTTCCGGGAAACGAGTTAAAGTTTACCGAAACTTCTTTAAGGGAAGCTCTGCCAAAGTTAAACGGCTGTTAAACTGGGGGCGCAGGGGAAATCCTTTGATCCTGCTCCGAAGCACCCGCACTTTTCAGCGCACTTTTGCGATACTGCAAGGGGCTTTGTCCGGTCGCCTTGGCGAACCGGGTCGAGAAGTTGCTGGCATCGCCGAATCCGACGCTCTGCGCGACCTCGCTGACGCTGTGATCGGTGAGGACAAGCAGTTCCTTGGCCTGTGTGATGCGGAAGTTGACGAGGTAATTATAAGGTGTCGTGCCCATGTACCGCCGGAACAGCCGCAGAAAATAGCTCTTGCTCATGTGGGCATCGGCCAAAAGGTCCGCGAGGGAAAGTTCCTTTTGATAATTTTTGCGCAGCGTCTCGGCTGCCTGTAAAATGACCTGCCGTGCGCTGGTGGTCTCGGCCTCTGCAAGGATGCTCTGCGCGCACAGGGCCAGCATCCCGTGCAGGGCAAGGCCGGTCTGCACCATGCTGTCCACGTTGCCGCGCTCCATCTGCGCCAAGACGGTTTCAAAAAATTCCTGCATCTTGACGCCGGTGATCTGCACCGGCGTCAGCTTTTTGCCCGGAAACAGCAGCGGCTCCATGGCTGCAACGCCGACGCCATCCAGATGGACCCAATAGTGGTTCCAGCAGCTCTGCCCCGGCGCGGTGCAGTAGCTCTGCGGCGTGCGGCAGTTGAGCAAAAGCGCCTGTCCGGTGCTGAGGGTCACATGACTCTCCCCCTGCTCGATCAGCCCCGCCCCGCGCAGGGTATAAAACAGCAGGTAGCTCTCCTTATCCGTGCGGGCCGTGGAAAAGCGCTGCTGGGCATGGAACAGCCCCGCTTCGGTGCAGTAATAGGGCTGGGCCAGTTCGGCTTCGCTGGGGGTCGTGCGCTTCCAGATGCTTTCCGGATCCACATCCATGTTGTAAGTCAGCATGTTTCGGTCCCTCTCTTTCTGGTTTTTAGTATAGCGCACCTGCTTTTTGTGAGCAAGAGTAGACTTTTCACAAAAAAATTGGGACTTTTGACAATGGAATTTTCCAAAAGAACTCGCTATACTAAGAAGCAGGAAAATCGTTATCTTTCTGTCAATCGCAGACAGGAACAACTGTTGTGTCAATTTGGAGGTTTTTTATTATGGCTGATCGCATCGTTCTGAACAGCATTTCCTACCATGGTCATGGCGCCATCGAGAACATCGTTCCCGAGCTGACCGCCCGCGGCTACAAGAAGGCTTTCGTCT
>OLGM01001308.1_pt1 | contig 11545 bp, 7 predicted proteins | sample 1606001 | NCBI WGS metagenome assembly OLGM01 (sample SAMN03283294) | human gut metagenome | biome: human-associated habitat; material: feces | host: Homo sapiens | place: Peru | collected 2012
CAGCAGCAGCTGTCTGGTCTGCGCTGCTGGTTGCTGGTGTCATCATCCGCACCACAATGTAGTCCACCGTGCCCGGCACGCTCAGAAGCACTGCGGTTCTGCCCGCCGTGCCGGTGCCCGTGTAGACCAGCTTTCCGTTCATGTTCATCATCCTTTCCAGTTGTTTCAGTTTTTCTGCCAGACCAAAGCCCAGCACCGTGTCAAGGTTTTCCTCCGTCACTTCCAGTGTGCCATCCTCGCTCACGGTCAGCCCCCGCCCGGCTTTCACGCCGCCCAGCACGGCTGCGGTGGCAGGCGGCAAGGTGTAGGCCGTGCCGAATTTCCGGTCTGCCTCAGCCTTGGAGTAAAACCTGTCGTCCGCACCCAGCTGCAGCAGTGCTGCCGTTTTCTCCTGCGCCGACCAGTCCGCCGCCCCTGCGGCACTGGTCAGCGCCTTTTTTACGCCGTAGGGCAGCAGCGCTGGGGTCAGGGGCGCGTAGGCCTCGGTCATGCGGTCCAGCTGCGCCGCCGTGGCAGGCACAGTAGTCAGGGTGGCGTCTGCCCGCACCGCAACACCATACTGTCCGTCTGCCCGCACCGCGCCGGGCGTTGCCGCCGTGGGCACGGTCTCGCTGCGCACATAGGGGCGCAGATCCGGCAGCGGAGTGGTGTCGGTCTGCACCGCGCCGGTGGCGGCATCCACGCTGAGGATGCGCACCATCTCGCCGGGCAAAGGCTGCGCCGGAAGCGGCACCGCCGCCACATCCTGTGCGTTTAGCTGCACCGCGCCGCCCTTGCTGTTCACGCTCAGCACGGTGCCGTCCTTGGGCGCGTAGCTCTCTGCCCGCAGCGCGGCGGCCTCTGCCCGCTTTGCGCAGGCATCGGCATCGGTGCGGTCGGCCAGAATTTTGTCCGCAGCCTTTTGCGCCAGCGCTGCCTGCACAGCAGTGTCTGCCGCACCGTTCTCGGCGCGGCGGGCACTTTCCGCTGCAGCTCGGGCACTTTCCAGCACGCGCGCCACGAACTGCTCGTACACCGAAGGCGGCAGTTCCTCACTGCCGCCGTCCGTTGGCAGAGTGGGATACACATCGTAGCTGCCGGGACGCGTGTAGGCGGTGTAACCATTGCTGTCCATAGCGGCCAGCATCCACTGTCCCCGTACGCTGCCAGTCAGGCGGCGGTCTACCGTCACGCTGCCGTCGGTGTCCAGTGGAATGGCGGCCAGCTGCACCCCGTCGCTGCGGCGCAGATACAGTGCCATGGTGCACCCCGCCCACGCTGCGGGCAGGATGAACTGCAGCCGGTCCACCCCCTCGGCGTTCTGTGCACCAAGGTGCAGCCGGTGCGGCTGTGGCACAAATTCGGTGCCGCCGCACTGCTGCTTGAGGATCTCGATCTCCATGCAAAACCTCCTTTTCTGTTTGCTGTCCCGATTGTACCGCCGGGGGTGCAGAACTATCCAGAGTGTACAGAAAATGTGAAATTTTCTGGTCTTCGGCATTTTGCTAAATGGGGTTTTTGCACCGGAAATACAGCCCCTTCCACCCTGCTGGAATAGGGTAATTCCCCTGCTGGTTTTCCATGCAAAACCAGCGATGTGGGGCATCTTGTTTTGGCCGCAGCGGCCGCCGCTGCGGCCTTATTTACAGGGAAAAAAGCCAGCATAAATGTTAAAAATTCATGAACAAATCACATGCGGAAAAAAGGCAAAAATCAGAAGGAAACCACCTAAAAACCAAAATATCAAAAGAAACACTGTGAAAATTGCACAAAAAACTATGTTACAAATCTAACGAAATGCGAGACGCAAATTTGACAGATGCTTTACAGTCTGGTAAAATAACGTCTGTGCAACAAACGTTGCAGCGTTTAAATTCTATCTGGATGAAGTAAAAAGCCGTCCTGCGTACGGCACGGCACGGGCAGATGCGGCCTGTGCCGGGGCAGTTTTGTGGTCTGCCCAAAGCGGATTCCACCCTGTAATACGATGCTTCTTCTTTTACCCAAAGAGAGCATCGTATTTGACTGTGCGGCGCTTATATCCAGAGCCGCCGCAGTCCCGGCGGCCGGGGTGCTGATGCGATTCCTGCGGCCGCACCAATCAATACGACAAAGAGAGGAGTTGTCTCGTATCGCTTCCGTTAAATTGAAGAAAGCAGTTACTGCCGCAAAGCAGGCAGTATCTCCCCGTGTGCTGGCATTTTGTGTCATGGTGGTATGCCTTGTGGCTACCCTTGGCGTCACCGCTGCAAATCTGCGGCTGACCTACGTCACCGACTCCAATGGTGCACGGCAGGTCCTTCTGACCGATGCCGATGCTTCCCCCGCACAGGTCATGCACCTTTCCGGCATCCGCTCTGAAGAGGGCGATGAGGTCTACTACACTGCGTTCAGCGGCAATCTTGCCTCCCTGAACATCGAGCGCGCATTCTCCGTCAGCATCACCGCCGACGGGCAAGAGTACCCTGTAAAGCTGGTGTACGGCACCGTAGCCGATGCACTGGAGCGCGCCGGTATCACCCTTGAAGGGGACGACTACACCGAGCCGGCACTGGATCACATTGTGACCGCCGGCAGCAAGATTGTAGTCCACCGCGTGGACTACGCAGAGCGTGTGGAGACACAGGCTATCCCCTACGACACCCAGTATGTCTACACCAGCCTGTACTTCCGCAACACCGGCCGCACCACCACCCTGCAGCATGGCGCAGCCGGTCAGCAGACCGTGACCACCCGCGACCGCTATGTGGACGGCGAGCTGGAGAACAGCACCGTTGTGGATACCACCACTACGGTGGAACCCACCGACCATGTCATCAAGACCTACGGCGCAGGTGCGCCGGTGTCCCCCCTGACCGGTGCGGACGGCACCACCAACGCCCCCACCTCTTATAGCAAGGTGCTCACTGGCAAGGCCACCGGCTACTATTCCCGTACCGGCAAGGGTTCTTCCGGTCTGGGGCTGGGCTACGGCACCGTAGCTGTAGATCCGGACGTGATTCCCTACGGCACCAAGCTCTACATCACCTCCACCGACGGCAAGTTCGTCTATGGCTACGCCATAGCCACTGACACCGGTATTGCCGTCCAGAAAGGGCAGATCCTTGTAGACCTGTTCTACGAGACCTACGCCGAAAGCGTCATCAACGGCGCGATTCAGGTCAACGTCTACGTTGTGGACTGAGCCGTAAACAAAACACAATAACCACGCAAAGAAACCGCTGTACAAACTGTGCAGCGGTTTCTTTTGTTATAAGCGGAAAAATATTTTTATTTCGGGGTTCAGGAAAGTCTGCGGACTTTCCTGAACCCCCTTTTCTGTTTTCGCAACGCTTTCGCCGAAACCGTTTGGCAAATGAGCAGTTTACACGATGTCGAGCTGCAAATTTTGGATGGTATGCCCACAACATACAGAGAAGTCCAGAAAATTTGTGGTAATTGTATTTGAATTTTGGACAAAAAGTCTTGCAAATCTGGTCAAAACCTTTTAATATAAAAGAGTACAAAGCTGCGAAAGCCGCTTTCGGCTTCCGCACGGGGAGGAGCAGTCTATGAAACCGACCGAAGAAAAGATTCAGAGCAATACATCGGATCTGCCGGTGTACCTGTTCAAGCAGGGCAACAACTGCGAGGCTTACCGCTACTTCGGCGCACATCTGGAAACACGGGTCGGGGAGTCCGGCGTCGTGTTCCGTGTATGGGCACCGCACGCCGCCGCCATCAGTGTGGTGGGCGACTTCAACAGCTGGAAGCCCGGCAGCCATCCCATGCGCAAGGTGGATGGCGATTCCGTGTGGGAATTGTTCATTCCCGGCATGAAGGAATACGATGTTTATAAATATTGCGTGACCACCCGCGCAGGCGACCTTGTCTACAAGGCCGATCCTTACGCCTTCCACGCCGAGACCCGGCCGTCCAATGGCAGCAAGGTCTACGATCTGTCCGGCTTTGCATGGCATGACGCCGCATGGCAGGCCGCACAGAAAAAGGCGGACGTGATCAACGGCCCGATGAACATCTACGAGATGCACGCCGGCAGCTGGAAGCTGAAGGAGGGCGGCAAGCCCTACAACTACTCCGAGCTGGCGGACGAGCTGATCCCGTACATCAAGGATATGGGCTACACCCATGTAGAGCTGCTGCCGGTGATGGAATATCCGTTTGACGGCAGCTGGGGCTATCAGGTCACCGGCTATTTTGCACCCACCAGCCGCTACGGCACCCCCAAGGACTTTATGGCCTTTGTGGATAAGATGCACGCCGCAGGCATCGGCGTCATCATGGACTGGGTGCCCGCCCACTTCCCCAAAGACCAGTTCGGCCTGTACAATTTTGACGGCGAGGCCTGCTACGAGGATCCCAACCCCAAGCGCGGCGAGCACAAGGAGTGGGGCACCATGGTGTTCGACTTCGGCCGCAACGAGGTGCAGAGCTTCCTCATTTCCAGCGCACTGTACTGGCTGGAGCAGTACCACATCGATGGTCTGCGCGTGGATGCCGTGGCCTCCATGCTGTATCTGGACTACAACCGCAAGCAGGGCGAATGGGAGCCCAATAAGGACGGCGGCAAGGAGAACCTTGAAGCCATCGCCTTCCTGCGCAAGCTGAACAACACCGTGCTGGGCCGTCACCCCCACAAGTACATGATCGCTGAGGAGTCCACCGCATGGCCCATGGTCACAAAGCCCGCTTCGGACGGCGGTCTGGGCTTCAACTTCAAGTGGAACATGGGCTGGATGAACGATATGCTCAGCTACATGAAGACCGACCCGCTGTTCCGCGCAGGCAACCACAACAAGGTGACCTTCAGCTTCTTCTACGCTTTCAGCGAGAACTTTGTCCTGCCCATCAGCCACGATGAAGTGGTACACGGCAAGGGCAGCCTGCTGAACAAGATGCCCGGCGAGTACGACGCAAAATTCGATAACCTGCGCACCTTCTTCGGCTACATGATGGCGCACCCGGGTAAGAAGCTGCTGTTCATGGGGCAGGAGTTCGGCCAGTTTGCCGAGTGGAACGAGGCAAAGCAGCTGGACTGGATGCTGCTGGACTACGACAAGCACGCCGAGCTGCAGAACTACGTCCGCACCCTGAACGCTTTTTATAAAGAGCACCCTGCCCTCTGGCAGATCGATTACAGCTGGGAGGGCTTCCAGTGGATCGTCCCGGACGACTCGCAGCAGAGCGTCATCGCCTTCCTGCGCAAGGACGCCGCAGGCAAGCAGATCCTTGTCATCTGCAACTTCAACCCCGTCCTGCGCGAGGGCTACACCCTCGGTGCACCGGTGTCCGGCACCTACAAGGAGATCTTGAACAGTGACGATGCCGCTTTCGGCGGCTCCGGCACTGTGCACAACAAGCCGCTGCGCACCCACAAAAAGCCGCAGCACGGCTTTGAGCAGAGCATCACCGTTACCCTGCCGCCCATGAGCACCCTGTACTTTGAGGTGCCCACAAAGCGCACCCGCAAGGCAGCAGAGGACAGCACGGATAAGCCGGAGAAAAAGACCGCCAAAAAGACCACCGTCAAGGACGCCGTGGAAAAGGCGGTAAAAAAGACGACCCGCAAGGCCAAAGCCGAGCCGGACGCCGACAAGCCGGTAAAAAAGACCCGCACCACCAAGGCCAAGGCTGCCGAAACGGCGGATGAAAAACCGGATAAAGCAAAAAAGACCGCTGCCAAGCCCAAGGCAAAGCCCGAAACCGCAGCGGAAAAGCCGGTAAAGAAAACCGCCGCCAAGGCAAAGACCGCGGCAAAAGCAAAACCTGAGACCGAAGCAGAAACCAAACCCGCAAAGCGCACCCGCAAAGCAAAAGCACCCAAGGAGTAAGGATGCCCACACGGATGCACGCACGAACATTCTGATCTGTTGACTATCATTTCCAAAAAGGAAATGCTAAAGGGGAGAATAAAGCTATGGCAAAAGAAATCGTGGCAATGATCCTTGCCGGTGGACGTGGCTCGCGCTTATACGCGCTGACACAAAAGACGGCAAAACCTGCGGTGTCCTTCGGCGGTAAGTACCGCATCGTGGACTTCCCGCTGTCCAACTGCGTCAACTCCGATATCGACACCGTCGGTATCGCAACGCAGTACCAGCCCCAGAAGCTGAACGAGTACATCGGTAACGGTCAGCCTTGGGATCTGGACCGTCTGCACGGCGGTGTGCACACCCTGCCCCCTTACGAGCAGGCAAACGGCACCGACTGGTACAAGGGCACTGCAAACGCCATCTACCAGAACATCGGCTTCATCGACAGCTATGATCCCGAGTACGTCATCATCCTGTCCGGCGACCAGATCTGCAAGCAGGACTACGCCGACTTCCTGCGCTTCCACAAGGAAAAGGGCGCAGAGTTCTCTGTGGCCGTTATGGAAGTGGACTGGAAGGAAGCTTCCCGCTTCGGCCTGATGGTGGCGGACGAGACCGACCGCATCACCGAGTTCCAGGAGAAGCCCCCGGTGCCCAAGTCCAATCTGGCCTCCATGGGCATCTACATCTTCAACTGGGATGTGCTCAAGAAGTATCTGATCGAGGACGAGGCTGACCCCAACTCCAAGAACGACTTCGGCATGAACATCATCCCCGCCCTGCTGCGTGACGGCCGCAAGATGTACGCCTACCGCTTTGCCGGTTACTGGCGCGACGTCGGCACCATCGACAGCCTGTGGGAAGCCAACATGGAAGTGCTGGACCCCGAGAACTCTGGTATCGATATCTTTGATAAGACTTGGAAGATCTACAGCCGCAACCCCGTGCTGCCCGCCCAGAAGATCGGCGAGCGCGCCGTTGTGCAGGACTCCCTCATCACCGAGGGCTGCAAGATCTACGGCAACGTCAAGCACTCTGTGCTGAGCGCAGGCGTCGTTGTGGAAGAAGGCGCTACCGTTGAGGACGCCGTGCTGATGGACGGTGTCGTGGTCAAGGCAGGTGCCGTGGTCAAGCGCTGCATCCTTGCTGAGGACGTTGTTGTGGGCGCAGGTGCAAAGGTCGGCGGCGAGGGCGCAATTGCCCACGTTGGCACCGGTCTGACCATCGGCGCAGGCGCTACCGTCAAGGAGGGCGCAAAAGTGTTTGAATCCGTCAAGGAGGGTGTGGAAGTATGCTGAGACAGAACACCAATGCGTTGGGTATCATTTTCCCCAACAGCTATGACAATACCGTTCCCGAGCTGGTGACCGAGCGCGCTATGGCCTCGATCCCCTTTGCGGGCCGTTACCGCATGGTAGACTTTGTGCTGTCCAGCATGGCCAACTGCGGCATTTCCAACGTTTCCATCGTGGTGCGTAAAAACTACCACTCCCTGATGGATCATCTGGGCACCGGCCGCGAGTGGGATATGGCCCGCCGTCACGGCGGTCTGAACATCGTGCCTCCCTTTGCAGAAAAGGGCGTGCGCATCTACTCCGGCCGCGTGGAGGCTCTGGGCTCCATTCTGGACTTCCTCGAGCATCAGAAGGAGAAGTATGTGGTCATGAGCGATGCCAACATCGCCGTCAACTACGACTTCAACGCCCTGCTGGCTGCTCATCAGGCCAGCGGTGCCGATGTGACCGTGGCTTACCAGAAGACCGAGATTCCCGAGGGTCGCAAGAACGACAACTACACCCTGACCATTGATTCCGATGGCCGCGTGACCGAGCTGCTGTTCAACGACTACCGCTCCGGCGAGCAGAATCTGGATCTGAACATCTACGTGCTGGAGCGCGAGACTCTGATCAAGCTGGTCAAGGACGCTACCGCCCGCGGCCTGATCTACTTCGAGCGCGACATTCTGGCACACAACGTCAACATCCTGAACATCCACGCTCTGGAGTACACCGGCTATGTGGCTCATATCTGCGACATGAAGAGCTACTTTGACGAGAACCTGAAGCTGATCCAGGACGAGAATCTGGAGGCACTGTTCCCCAAGGGCTGCCCCATCTACACCAAGATCCGCGATGATAACCCCACCCGTTACGTCACCGGTTCCAAGGTCTCGGATTCCATTCTGGCTGACGGCTGCGTCATCGAGGGCACCGTGGAGAACTGCGTGCTCTTCCGCGGCGTCAAGGTCAAGAAGGGTGCTGTGGTCAAGAACTGCGTCCTGATGCAGGATACCGTGGTCGAGCCCAACGTGGAGCTGGACTGCGTTGTCACCGATAAGAACGTGAAGATCACCGCCGGCAAAAAGCTGTCCGGCACCGAGAGCTTCCCGGTCTACGTTCAGAAGAACCACACCGTCTGATCGAGCAATATCCATAGGGGCGGCTTCCTCCCCGGTAGCCCCTCTTGAGAGGGGCGGGGGCACCTGTGTGCCCCCGCCTGCTCTTTTGTATGCAAGGTTCGCGCCGCTTTTTATGGCGGCGGGGAGCGCGAACATCTGCCTGTATCATGGAAGGAGCGAATCCTATGAAGATCCTGTATGCTGCTTCGGAAGCCAATCCCTTTGCCAAGTCCGGCGGTCTGGCCGACGTGGCAGGTGCCCTGCCCAAAGCGCTGGTCAAGGACGGCGTGGACGCCCGCGTCATCATGCCCCTGTACGGCGATTTGAAGTTCCGCGATAAGCTGGAATACGTTACCAACTACTCCGTGCCTGTGGGCTGGCGCAGCCAGTACTGCGGCCTGTTCAAGGCCGATGTGGACGGCGTGACCTACTACTTCCTCGACAACGAGTATTACTTCAAGCGCCGTGGTCTGTACGGCTTCTACGATGACGGCGAGCGCTTCGCCTTCTTCTCCCGCGCTGTGCTGGAGACTTTGTTCTACATCGACTTCACCCCCGATATCATCAACTGCAACGACTGGCAGACCGCTCTGGTGCCGGTGTACCTGAACTTGTACTACCGTCATCTGGACAAGTTCAACCGCATCAAGACCGTATTCACCATCCACAACATCGCCTATCAGGGCAAGTACGGCACCGATATTCTGGAGGACACCTGCGGCATCGGCCACCGGGACCAGCATATCGTGGAGTACGATGGCTGCGCCAACTTCATGAAGGGCGCTTTCGAGACCGCCGACAAGATCACCACCGTCAGCCCCACCTACGCACAGGAGATCCTCGACCCGTGGTTCAGCTACGGTCTGGACGCTCTGCTGCGTGAGAAGCAGTACAAGCTGTGCGGCATCCTGAACGGCATCGACATGGACGCCAACGACCCCGCCACCGACAAGAACATCCCCGCCAATTACAGCATCAAGACCTTCGAGACCGGCAAGGCCAAGTGCAAGGAAGCTTTGCAGGACAAGTTCGGTCTGGACAAGGACGGCAGCCCCGTCTTTGGCATGGTCAGCCGCATGGTTGGCATGAAGGGCTTTGACCTTGTGCAGAGCATCGCTGACGGTCTGGTGGACCGCGGCATCCAGCTGGTCATTCTGGGCAGCGGCGAGGGCCAGTACGAGAACTTCTTCTCCGACCTGTGCGCCCGTCACCCGGGCCGCGTAGGCACCTACATCGGCTTTGAGCCCAAGCTCTCGCAGGAGATCTACGCCGGTGCAGACGCCTTCATCATGCCCTCCAAGAGCGAGCCCTGCGGTCTGGCACAGATGGTCGCCTGCCGCTACGGCACGCCTCCCATCGTCCGCGAGACCGGTGGTCTGCGCGATTCCATCCACGACAGCACCATGGGCGACGGCAACGGCTTTACCTTTGCCGGTTACAACGCCCACGAGCTGTATGTGGCCTGCTGCAACGCACAGGATGCCTACAACAACAAGGAAAACTGGAAGAACCTCGTGCGTCACTGCATGGAGTGCGATTTCAGCTGGGACGTTTCCGCCAAGAGCTACGAGGGTCTGTACAACGAGACCGCAAACCTCTGGTAAGCGCCTGAATCCCAAAGCACCCGCCGGGGCTGCCGCACAAACGTGCGGCAGCCCCTTTTTTACACTCTGCACAAACTTTTCTGCAAAGTTTGTGCAATGATGTGCCCACAGGCGCACAATGTGTGTTACCAGTGCACAATTGTGGAATTAGTCTGAACAAACTATGAAATTTTACTATATTTCGGTGGAGAATTGATTGCAATATCCAACGCTTTGAAGTATACTGAGAGCATAGACTTTTTTGCTGCCTGTCCATCTCTGGCAAGGCTTCCAGATACTGGAACACAGGCAACATCCGCAGAAAGGAGCGGCGCAGGACTTGAAGGGCTGGTACAAGGCTTTGGAAGATCTGGTCTGGCTGACCCAGCTGGGGCTGAATATGCTGCTGCCGCTGGTGCTCTGCCTTGCCGGGTGCTGGTGGGCCGTGGAGCACTGGGGCTGGCCGGAATGGCTGTTTTTGCCCGCTGTGGGGCTGGGGCTTGCCGCCGGGGCGCAGAACTTCTGGGTGTTCTGCAAGGAACGGCTGGAGCGCTCCAAACACGAAAAAAATCATCGGGTGGGCTTCAACTCCCACCAGTAATGGAGGTCCGTTTTTATGAAATTGCAGCCGGAATCCAAAAAGGAGCTGCTGCGCATCGCCTGCGGCGTGTCTTTGTGCACCGCCGTGATGTGGGTGGTGTTCGCAGCGCTGCATCTGGTGGGCTGGGTGGTCTTTGACTACCGGGTGCTGCTGGGCGGCATCATCGGCGCGCTGGTGGCTATCGGCAACTTTGCCGGCATCTGCTTTGTGGTGCAGAAGGTCATTGACGAGCCGGACGAAAAAAAGCGTAAAGCGCAGCTGCAGGTATCCTATAATACACGGATGCTGCTGCAGGCGCTGTGGATCATCATAGCCATCGCGGCTCCGTGTTTCCAGGCGTTTGCAGGCGTTCTGCCGCTGCTGTTCCCCAGAGTTACGATCTATTATCTCCAGATAACCGGGAAGTACAAGCCGCTCACGCCCCCGCAGGAGCCGGTGGACATCGCTGTGGAAGATGACCCCGCCCCCGCCGAGGAGTCTGCGGTGCAGCCCCGTGACGAAGGGGGTGAACAAGAATAAATGGAACTGAACGGCGCAAAGATCCTGTATACCATCCACACCAATATCCCCCTGCTGGGTGATTTCAAACTCACCCAGACCTTGGTAAGCACTTGGATCGTCATGGCGCTGCTCTCGGGTTTTGCCATCTGGCTGGGGCACGACCTCAAGCTGGAAAATGTGTCCAAACGACAGGCCGCAGCCGAGTTCATCGTAACGCGGCTGGAACAGTTCGTGCACGACAACATGGGCTTCCACTTCGATCAGTATATCCCCCTCATCGGTGCCATTTTTGCACTGAGCGTTGGGTGCAACCTGATCAGTGTCGTTGGTCTGTGGAGCCCCACGGCCGACCTGAACACCGAGGCAGCGTGGGCCATCGTGGTGTTTGTTCTGATCATGTACTACAAGATCAAGACGAACGGCATTCTGACCTACCTTAAGGGTCTGCTCGATCCGATCTTTATCATGGCCCCCATCAATGTGCTGTCAGAGATCTCTACCCCTGTCAGCATGGCGTTCCGTCACTTCGGCAACATCCTGTCCGGTACGGTCATCTCCACACTGCTGTACTGGGCACTGGCAAGCCTGAGCCACGTCATCTTTGGCTGGCTGCCGGGCTTCCTGAGTCAGATCCAGCTGTTCCAGATCGGCATCCCGGCCTTTACCGGCT
>OLGM01001309.1_pt1 | contig 11538 bp, 8 predicted proteins | sample 1606001 | NCBI WGS metagenome assembly OLGM01 (sample SAMN03283294) | human gut metagenome | biome: human-associated habitat; material: feces | host: Homo sapiens | place: Peru | collected 2012
CAGGTTCAGGATGGTGTCCATCATGCCGGGCATAGATGCCCGCGCGCCGGAGCGGACGGAAACCAGCAGCGGGTTATTGAGGTCACCGAACTTCTTGCCGTTGACCTCCTCCATTTTATCCACGTACTCCATGATCTGGGCCATGATCTCATCGTTGATCTTCCGGCCGTCCTCATAGTACTTGGTACAGGCTTCGGTAGAAATAGTAAAGCCCTGGGGAACCGGGAGGCCGATCTTGGTCATTTCCGCCAGATTGGCACCCTTACCACCCAGAAGCTCACGCATGGAACCGTCGCCTTCTGTGAACATGTAGACATACTTATGAGACATAAAATACCCCTTTCCTATAGCAAGCAATGCTATTTTGCGTAATTTTTACACATTTCAATATCGTTAGTGCCAAAATAGTATACCACGGAGCACCCCCAATTGCAACAAGAATTCCCGATTCCAGGAATTTTTATCGGGATGTACAAAAAGCCCTATGTATTTTGTGCGTTATGCTGAAATTAAGACTTTTTTATCGATATTTTTTATCTATATTGTATCATGAAATAACAGCAACGACACCCAGGTCACCACGTTTTGCCCGTACTGGAATTCCAGCCCGTTTGCCTCCAGCGTTGGAATGATATTGATACCCTGGCTCTCCACACAGGGGTGCATTTTATCCGGGTGTCGGCAGGGCTTTCCGTCCAGAATGGCACACCTAGGGCAGATGGCGCAGGCCTCGGTGGAGAGAATATAGGGCTCTGCCCCCAGGGAACGGAGAATATCTCCCACCTGATCCGTCACGGCCTCATGGTCTCCCCGGGTGGCCAGAGTCGCCTGTAAATCGCTGATGTCTGCCACCTCGCTGATCGTGGAGATCAGCAGGCATTTGTTATAGCTCAGGCACTTCTTTTTGCATTCCGCCACCGTACCCACCCCCGGCGGGCAGGCCCAGGTCGTGCCATACATGGCGCACTCATGTTGGCAGATCCATCGCACCCGATCCGAAAATTCCAGGCTCTCCGGCTCCACCCAGGCATAAAGATATAGCGGCAGCCCGGAAAGCGCCTCCTCCAGCTTTTGATCGTTCATGAAAATTCCTCCAGTATGTTCTGGCAGCCCTCCATCAGGTCCTCATAAGTCTGCGCGAAGTCATCGGTGTACCAGGGGTCCGCCACGTCTCTCGGCAACAGCTTTTGAATCTTCTCCGGATCCTGGGGCAGCAGTCGCTGCAAATACCGGCGGTTACTCTCATCCATAAAATAAATCCGATCAAAATGCCGGTAGTCCTCCATCGTCACCTGGCGCGCCCGATGATCTCCAAGGGCCACCCCCCGGCGCGTCAGCTCCCGCCGTGCCGGGGGATAAATGGGATTGCCGATTTCCTCCCGGCTCACCGCCGCCGAATCGATCTCAAATTCCGCCTCTCTCCCAGCCTTTTTCACCAGATCCTTGAGGATGTACTCCCCCATAGTACTGCGGCAGATATTGCCGTGGCAGACAAATAAGATTTTTACCATTGTTTTCTTCCTTTTCGTGTGAATGATCAAATCCAGCAGGAGGAAGTGCTTTTCCCCCTGTTGTCAAGTTCTGCGCTCCTATTTGTTTTCGCTTTGCCGGTTCAGTGCCAGCCCAATCAGCCGGTCCGCCTGGTCGGCCATAAACAGGGGGATATTCAGCACATCCCCATCCAGCTTCAGATTATCCAGGGAGAACCGTATACGAAGCTTTACCTGGTCCGGGAACAACTCTTTGAATTTCTTCAGACTCTTGCTGGACGTATTGGCTTCTGATTTGACCTCCACCGGGAAAATATCATTCTCCCGCTGGATCAGGAAGTCCACCTCGTAGGGCGGATTGGTCTGGGTCCAGTAGCGGGGTGTGACCTCGAACTGCGGGATCAGGGATTGCAGCACATAGTTTTCCGTCAGCGCACCCTTGAACTCCGTGAACAGACGGTTCCCCTCCCCGAAGGCCGTGGGGGCCAGCTGAGCCAGGCGGCGGAGGAGGCCCACGTCCACCAGGTAAATCTTGAAAGCCGACAAATCATCATAGGCCGCAATGGGCAGTCCCGGTGCGGTGCTGCGGTACACCTTGTGGACAAGCCGTGCATCCACCAGCCATTGCAGGGCATCCTCATATTCCCTGGCTCTCGCCCCATCTTTTACCACTTTATAGATAAACTTCTTGTTTTCCCTTGCCAGTTGGGAGGGGATGGACTTCCAGATCATGGAGATTTTGGGAAATTCGCTCACATTGGGGTGCTTGGCGAAATCCCGCTCATAGGCCCCGATGATGTTGCCCAGTGCTTCCTGCATGGCTGGCACATCCCGGGCCTGGGTCCACATGAGAACCGGCTCCGGCATTCCGCCGGTGACATAGTACATCTTGAGTTTTTCATAAAGGGGGTTAAAAAACGCATCGGGAATCGGTTCCAATTCCTCCACGGTTTCCAGATATTTTGCCAGATTTTCGTCCCCATTGGCAACCAGGAATTCTGAAAAGGTCATGGGGTCGATCTGCATGAAATTGACCTTGCCCACCGGAAAGGAGGACGGCTTTGCCAGCGCAATGCCCAGCAGGGAACCGGCACAGGCAATATGGTACTGTGGGGCGTTCTCGCAGAAGTATTTCATGGAATTGATGACTTTGGGGCAGTCCTGCACCTCGTCAAAGATGATCAGGGTCTTTTCCGGAACGATTTTCTGCCCGCTGGCCAGCATCAGATTTTGCAGGATGCGGTCAACGTCCTTGGTGGTTTCGAAGAACTGCTTGTATTCCTCGTTTTCATCAAAGTTAAAATAGGCGGTATTTTCATAGTAGCGTCTGCCGAACTCTTTTAATACCCAGGTCTTTCCCACCTGGCGAACGCCCTTCAGAATCAGGGGCTTGCGGTAGGGAGAATTCTTCCAGTCCAGCAGCTTTTTCAGAATAACTCTTTCCACCAGCGCTCTCCTCACATTTTTATTAGAATTTCCGTGGTCAAAATCACATTTTTATTATACGCAATTGGCCACCAAAATACAACCCCATTCACAAAATTATTATAATTTTGTGAGGGGGATCATTGGTGCAAAAGCGGGAAATCCCCGCTGACCGTAATGATCAGCGGGGCGCTTGCTTCCTTGGAAAAGTTCATTCGCTACCTTCCAATTCCAGCAGCTTCCTCTTTTTGTCAATTCCACCGGCATATCCTGTCAGGCTGCCGTTTGTTCCGACCACGCGATGGCAAGGAATCATGATGGAGATTGCGTTGTGTCCCACCGCACCGCCAACTGCCTGGGCGGACATCCGGGGAAGTTTTTGCTTTTCAGCCAGCTGCCGTGCAATCTCGCCGTAGGTTGTGGTCTTTCCATAGGGAATCTGTAAAAGGATTTCCCATACGGACTGCCGGAACACAGAGCCGATGGGATGCAGCGGCGGCAGAAAATCGGGCTCTTGGCCGGTAAAGTAAATATCCAACCAGCGCTTGGCTTCAAGCAGAATGAAGGTTTCTTTCTGTATGTGTTCTGCCGTAAGATTGTCGGCAAAATATTTTTCGCCGTCAAACCATAAGCCGGTCAGTCCGATTTCGTCCGCCGCCAGCAGGATACCGCCCAGCGGGGAATCATAATGCTGTGTGAATGTCATGACTATACCTCAAAGAACGAATTGGAATCCTGCGGGGCTTTCGGGATGATACCCTGGCAAGGAACATTTTCGAACGCTTGCGGGTCACTTATACAACAGCTTCCCGATCTTCTCCGTAATCTCCCCTGATGCCTCCGTCAGGGCTCCGTCTTCTGTTAGAATCGGCACATCCAGCACAGCCTTCATCGAGCCCGCATTGCTGGCCGCGGCATTTATGTCCATAGGAAATTCCTCCTTTTCCATAAGATGGTCTGTAAATTTCGCGAACTCGGTTTCCTTTTTCAGCAAATCACAACCATCCGTTCACTCAATTGCTGATTTTGGGGACGATAGGAACGCACAATTCACGAATATTCTGCTTATTGAACCGTCCAGCCTTGTTTTGACTTTTTTATTATATCCGACCAAACCAACATATTCAAGCTATTTCATCACGCCTACCCAAATCAGGTAAGCACTCGCATCTGCTCTACTCAGATTGGCTGAAACATATCCTGTTCCCCCCGCAAAACCCGCCCCACTCCTTTGTATAAATGCTCCCCGTCCCGGTAATAATAGCCTAAAACGGGAAAGCGGGTGCTTACATGGCACAAAACAAGCGGGGGCGGCACAGTTTTATTCTGCCGGAACCGGCGGTGATCACTGCCTGGGCCAGCGTGGCGGGAAAAAAGGAATCGGAAGGTCCCCTGAGCCATACCTTCGACAAAACCAGCCAGGACACCTATTTCGGTCAGAGCAGCTGGGAACTGGCAGAGAAAGCCATGCAGGAAACGGCTCTGCGGCTGCTGCTGGAAAAGGGGCAGCTGGAGCGGTCGGAGTTAGACCTGGTTCTCTCCGGGGACCTGCTCAACCAGTGCATTGGCTCCGCTTTCACCATGCGCAATACAGGCACTGCCCACCTGGGACTCTACGGAGCCTGCTCCACCATGGCGGAGAGCCTGCTTCTGGGGTCCTTGCTCGTCTGCTCCGGAACCTTTGACCGGGTGGCGGCCATGACCTCCTCCCATTTTGCCTCCAGCGAGCGGCAGTATCGGTTCCCCCTGGGCTACGGCGGCCAGCGGGCCCCCACAGCTCAATGGACCGTCACCGGAGCCGGGGCGGCTCTGCTCTGCGCCCAGGGGAAGGGGCCGAAGATCACCGCCTGCACCGTAGGCACCGTCACAGACCTGGGCATCCAGGATGCCAACAATATGGGTGCCGCCATGGCCCCGGCGGCCTTTGCCACCATCCGCCAGCATATGGAGGACCTGGGCAAGCAGCCGGAGGACTACGACCTCATCGTCACCGGAGATCTGGGCCAGTACGGCAAGGAGCTGCTGCTGGAGCTGGGCCGCCGGGGTGGGCTGCCATTGGGTGGCAAGCTTCTGGACTGCGGCTGTATGGTCTTTGACAACACCGCCCAGGATGTCCACGCCGGAGGCTCCGGCTGTGGGTGCAGCGCCATCACACTCTGCGGCGAGCTTTTGGGAAAGCTAGCCGCCCGGAAGCTGAAGCGAATTCTTTTCTGCGGCACCGGCGCTCTGCTTTCCCCCACCTCAACACAGCAGGGCCTGCCCATCCCCGGGGTGTGCCACGCCGTGGTCATTGAAGGAGGGCAATAAACATGGACTATGTAAAGGCCTTTGTATGCGGAGGCGCTCTGTGTCTGATCGGGCAGCTTCTCATCGATAAAACCGGCCTGACTCCGGCCAGGATCCTCGTAAGCTATGTGGTAGCCGGTGTGGTTCTGAGCGGCCTGGGGCTCTATGGGCCCTTTGCCGACTTCGCCGGAGCCGGGGCGGCCGTGCCCCTGACAGGCTTCGGCAACACCCTGGCCAAGGGTGTCCGGGAGGCCGTGGACCGGGAGGGCCTTCTCGGCATCTTCACCGGGGGACTCAAAGCCACAGCCGGAGGCATTACCGCCGCCATTTTCGCCGGGCTCCTGGCAAGCCTGCTGTTCCGGCCCAAGGATAAATCATGAAAATTGGGGCAAACTACCCTCGCGGCCAAATACCGCGGATATTTTCAGGAGGTTCTTCAGGATGAATCACAAAGAAAATCGCAATCAGAATCAGAGTCAGAACCAGAGCCAGCAGAGCAAAGGCCAGGACCAGAACCGGCAGTAACCAAAAGCCCCGGAAGGCAACCGCCCTCCGGGGTCTTCTTATACCTCAGCAAACCTTCCCAATCGGAAGAAATACAGCAGGCACTTTTTCACGGGTTTTTCATAGATCCGCTCCATGGCCTCCCGATAGGTCTCCACCTGAAGGCGATAGCGCTCCACAGCCTGGGGCAGATCTTCTTCCTCAATGCGGTCCGTTTTGAAGTCTACGATGGTGATGCCGTCCTCCTCCAAAAGGGCGCAGTCCACCACGCCCTGGAGGAGGACATGCTCCCCCTTCAGGCCGGGACCGTACTTTTCGCCCTGGTCCAGAATGGAGAACTTGAATTCCCGGAGTACATTGCCTCCCAGACGGACGCGCCAGCCCAGGTCCGTTTCAAAGAACCGGGCAATGGCATCGCAGTCGATTTTTCTGCCCTCTTCCGCCGTCAAAAAGCCCTGGGCAACCATGCGCCCCACCTCTTCCTTCACGCCCTTTGTACTGCCGCAGGCATCGAAGTGGAGATATTGCATGACCCGGTGCATGGCGCTGCCGTAGCTTCTGCCGTCTTGCCGGGCAGCCGTGAAGGAGGCCCTCCGCCAGACCCGCTGGGGCTTCTTCTCTTCCGGCGCGTCCTGGGCCGCCTCCTGATCCTTTTCCCGGCCCTTCCGTCCGGTGGCCGTCTGCTTGGAGGCCGCCCGGGTAGCGGCAGCATAGGGATAGACGAAGGCCAGGGCATTTTTCAGGGTCTGCGCCGCATCCCTTGGGATGGCGGCTGCCTCCTGGGGCTCCTGCTCCTCCACCGTTTCCCCCTCCTCATGGGTGTCCAGATAGCGGATGACCCAAGGATGATCGCTGACAGTGCCTGGGAGGGTCACATCGCTGAGCCCCCGAAGCGCGCCTGCCTCGGTGCGGTGCAGAGCCGACAGCAGCACCCAGTCCCCGGGGCACCGGGCCTCCCGGCACAGGTCCTCCCGGCCTGTCAGGCCCAGGCGCAGGGCCAGCTCCCGCACATCCTCCGCCGCCTTTTTCGCGGCGTAGGTCATGACCAGCCGGTCCTTGGCCCGGGTCATCGCCACATACAGTACCCGCAGTTCCTCGCTGACGGCCTCTCGGTTCATTTTCGCTGAGATGGCCAGTCTTGCCAGAGAGGGATACCTGACCCGGACCGCCGTATCCGCCACCATGAGCCCCAGGCCCAGTTCCGGATCGCAGAGCACCCCTTCCCGAAGGCTCTCCTGGTTGAATTTTCGGGACAGGCCGCACAGGAATACCACGGGAAACTCCAGGCCCTTGGACTTATGAATACTCATAATCGTCACTGCCCCGGACTGAGGCGTCCCGGCCCGGAGCAGCCCCTTCTCCTCCTGAGCCTCCAGGTGCTCCAGAAACTGCTCCAATGTGCATAGGTTTCCCTGCTCATAGTTCACCGCCAGTTGGAAAAAGGTCCGCAGATTCTCTTTGGCCCTGTCCCCTCCTGGCTGGGCGGCATAGACCCCATCCAGGTTGGTCACCAGCAGCAGGTGCTCCATGAGCTCCGTCAGGGAGCTTCTCCTTGCCTTTTTCCGCAGCTCCTCCAGCTCTTGCCGGAAGGTAACCGCCTTTGTATCATCACTTGCCAGTATGGCGTCGTAAATGGAGCCATCCTTTTTTCCGCTTCTGATCCGTGCCAGGTCATCGGCGGTGAAGCCGAAGGCTGGGCTTGCCAAAGCGCTGAGAAGGGGAATATCCTGCCGGGGGTTGGAAATGGTCTGCAAAATAGACCGCAGGGTGGCCACCTCCGGGGTTTTCAGCAGATCCTCTCCGGCTCCCGTGGCGCAGCGTATGCCCGCCTTTTCCAGCGCCTGCCGGAAGGCGGCTCCTAGGGAGCCCGGTGACCGGAGCAGGATCACAATGTCCTCCGGTGTGACAGGGCGCAGCCCCTCTTTGGTCCGCACAAGGGTTCCACGGTTCAGCATTTCTCCAATGCGTCCGGCCACAAAGGCTGCCTCCTCCCTGTTGGCATCCTCCTGGGCCTCCAGCGTGTAAAATTCCACTCCGGCATTGGGTAGGGGTTCATGGGGAATGCCCTCCCGCAGGGCCTCAGCCTCCCCGTACCGGAGGCCTCCTACATCCCGGCTCATGCAGCAGGAGAACACCTGATTGACGGCCTCCACCACTTCTCCGCCGGAGCGGAAATTGTCGCTGAGGAGCACCCGCCGCCCCTGCCCCGGCTGGGCCTGGGCCGCCGGGCCGTAGCGGTTGTACTTATCCAGGAAGATCCCCGGATCCGCCAGCCGGAACTGATAGATAGACTGCTTCACATCCCCCACCAGAAAACAATTCTGCTTTTCCCGGGTGATGCTGCCGAAAATGGCGTCCTGGACGGCGTTGGAGTCCTGGTATTCGTCCACCAGCACCTCCCGGTACCGCTTTCCGATTTCCCGGGCAGCGGCAGTTGGGCCGTTCCGGCGAAGACCCAACAGCAGGTCCAGAGTTTTGTGCTCCAGGTCTCCGAAGTCCAGGACCCGGCGCTTCTTTTTGAGGGCCCCATATTCCTTCCCGAACCGCCGCACCAGGGTGATCAGGCCCTGCTGGGCCAGGCCCATCTGCTCCAGGTCCTCAAGAAGGGATTTCGAGTTCCGGGAGAAGATCTTCCCCTGCTTGGCAAGTCCCTCCTTGCAGGCTTCCCGCACCGCCTTGATCTCCTCTTTTCTCGGCACCGGGTCTCCTTTCCTGGGGAAGACCAACCGGCCAAAGGAAATCCGGATCCGGTCCACTGCCTCATCCCAGGTACTGCTCTCCCGCAGGTGCTTCAGCTGATGCAGCGTGTCCGCCAAATTGTTCTGAACCGTGGGGGCCTCCCCGGCCAGCTCCACGCAGCGCTCCAGGGCGGCGATCTGTCCGTCCAGAAAACGAAAGAGGTCCTCCATCAGGAATTTCCCCCAAGGAGTTTCCTCCGCGCCCTCCGCCTGGGTCAGATTGCCAAGGAGACACCCATCCAGCCAGCTCTCCGGGTCCGGATGGCATCGGGCGCTGTCATAGACCTTGGTGATGAGCTCCGGCAGGGCTTTGTCCGTCCGGCCCAGGCCCTGCGTATCCGCGAAGGCCCGAAATCCGGCATCCTCCAAAAGGTCTATGTAGGCGTTGTCCAGCAGGTCCTTCAGCACTTCTTCCCGAAGCTCCTGGCAGGCGTTCTCGTCTGCCACCCGAAAATCGGCATCCAGATTCAGCCGGTAGGCGTATTCCTTCAGAATGTCTCCGCAGAAGCCGTGGACTGTGGAGATTTCCGTCAGATAGAGGCGCTGCAGCTGCTTTTGCAGGTGCTTGTCCTCCGGGTTTGCCGCAATGTGTTCATTCAGCTTCTTGGCGATTTTGGCCCGCAATTCCGAGGCAGCTGCCCGGGTATAGGTGATGATCAGAAATTCATCCAGGTCCGCCGGATCTGCGGGATCCATCAGGTAGCCCATAAGCCGGTCCACCAGGACCTTGGTCTTACCGGAGCCGGCGGCAGCGCTGACCAAGAGCTTTCCACCCCGGTTCTCTACCGCCTCCCGCTGGGCAGGGGTCAATGTTTCAGCCATGGGTCTCCTCCTTTTCCACCTGCTCCCAGAATTCCTGGGCTTTCAGGGCTCGGTAATTCCGCCGCTGGGCCTCCTTCTCCGGGTGGCACACCGGCGCATAGGGGCAGAACCGGCAGGCATCATGGGCCGTACCCCGGCTGTAGGGATTGGGGGAGACACTTCCGGAGGCAATCTCCGACACCATGTCTGCCAGCAAATGAAATACGTATCCCTCCAGCAGCCGGAACTGCTCCGAAGTAGCCAGGCTTCCCGTCAGACTTCCGTCCTTTTTCTCCACCACCGGCAGCCGGTCCCCCAGGCCCTCCGGCTCCATAGCCCCCAGAACCCGGCGGTCCTCCAAAAAGAGACCGGACCTGAAAAAGGCTTTGACCCGCTCCTCCTCGGCCTCCGCCGGATCCAAGGGGGCATCGGCCTTCAGATAGGGGGCCCGGGCAGGAAAATACTCCACGCCCCCAGGCCGCAGGCCCTCCCCGAAGAGGTCCCTGCCCCCATGCCCCAGGGCAAAGAGATACAGCAGCATCTGCAGGCCAATACCCTGAGAGATATCGCAGTAGTCAAATTTTTTCTGTCCTGTTTTGTAGTCCGTCACCCGAAGGAATCTGCCCGTGGCATCCTCCCACAGGTCCACCCGGTCCACAAAGCCCCGCAGAACCGCGGGCATGGCGGAATTGGGAATGGCAATGGCGGGCATCTGCCCTCCCTTGCCGAAGGCCACCTCAAAGCCCACAGGCTGAAATGCGGCGGCGTTCAGCTCCTTCCACAGCTCCTCCACGATCATATCCAGCTCCCGGTTGTTCCGCTGAAACAGGTAGGTAAGCCGCTGGGAGTCCATGTCCCGGAATCGTTCTCTGGCGTAGGCATCGGCAAAGCCCCTGGCCAGCGCCAGGGTATCCTCCAATGACACCCCATGGAAGCCTCCCCGGTCCATCACGGCCCGGCCTGTCTGCTCCAGCACGGCGTGAACATAGGTGCCGAACTCCGCCGGGTCCACCTCTGCCGCCTTTCGTTCTTTTGCCCGCAGGCCGTATTTCAGGAAATATTGCAGGCGGCAATCCTCCTGGGTATCCACCTGGGAGGCGGAGAGCTCCAATCTTTGGCCGTAGAGGGTCTTTACCGTCTCCTTTTCCAGTCTCCCCAGCCGATAGTCCGCCCGGGCCCGGGTATCCCGGTAGCCCTCCTCCGCATCCAGGTCCTTCGCCAGAGCCTCCTGGCCCCACCTGGCCAGCCAGGCCCCCGCCTGCCGCCTGTCGGCACAGGCAAATTCCATAGTGGGGGAGACGGTTTTCACGCCTCCGGCCATCTCTCCCAGACGCGTGAACAGATAGGAGGGCTGCTCGGCGCTGCAATAGACCCGGACGGACTCCGCGGCCCCGCAGAACACGCCGTAGATCTCGGCAAATTCTTCCTGAATGCCTTCCATAGCGCCGCCGGTGAGGGTCAGTCCCATAGCCCGCAGCGCCACCCGCTCCTGGTCCGTCAATACGCCCTTTGCGCCGGAGTAGCCGGGCATAGCCCCCTCCTGGGCCCCCAATACCAGCAGATGCCTACAGGGATGGCACCGCAGCGCACTGACGCTGCCCATCTGCACAGCATCCAGCACAGGAGGGATGGTACCCACATCATACTGGCTGAGCAGCAGCCGGAAGAGCCTGAGGAAGTGCTCCGGCTCCCAGTAGGTCTCCCCCAGCACATCATACATCTGCTCCAGAGCGGAAAGAAGAATTTCCCACAGCTGGTTCAGGATCTGGGCGCTCCGATTGTCCCCGGCCTCATCCATTTCCTTGGCCTGGGCCTCCAGCTTTTCTTCCAGACAGATGTCCTGCAAAAAAGCGTATAGGGCCAGCACCTGCCCTCTCAGATCCCGGGCCGATTCAAAGCCCCGGCTGAGCCTCGCCAGAGGCTCCATAACCGTTTCCCGCAGGGTGTTCAGCTCCTCCAGTCTGGCCTCGGCATCCCCCTCCCATTTTCCGGCCAGACCATCCGGGTGGCTTTTCCAGCGGGATAGCCAATCCTTGCCCCGGATACGCCAGATAAAGGCATAGTTTTCCACCTTGTCGCACTGGTCCGCCGTCAGCGGGGACATGCTGGAGCGGAGATACCGCATAACGCCGCGGGGCTCGAAGCCGGATACCACCGCGTCCAGGGCGGAGAGCACCGTTGCGATGACGCTTTTGGTCATGATCTCCTCTGTACCCGCCTGATAAATGGGGATGCCCATGCGCTTGAAGATCAGTCCAGCCAGCCCCCCGTAGGCCCCCATGTCTGACACCACC
>OLGM01001310.1_pt1 | contig 11529 bp, 8 predicted proteins | sample 1606001 | NCBI WGS metagenome assembly OLGM01 (sample SAMN03283294) | human gut metagenome | biome: human-associated habitat; material: feces | host: Homo sapiens | place: Peru | collected 2012
TTTGCACCTAATGTAAACTTGTTTGTTGAACCAACACTGAATTGGTACATTCCAAATGGAAGCTATATCAAAAATAGCTGGACAGAGCATCCATTTACCTTTACGGTTCCTATTGGAATTCGGTTCACATGGTAAATTTGGTGTGATTTGCATGCAGTCTTTTGGCATGGCTTGTATCTATATTGATATAAAAGTCAAAAAAGTACAAAAGAAAAAAATCATGCAGAAACGACATACAGACAGAAAAATGTACTTCCATGATTTGGAGGTGACATCTCAAGAATATTACATCGACTATGTTTCAGCTTACACAAAGCTAACCCCTGAGAGTAGTATCTTGGAAGTCGGTTGTGGCGAAGGAGGCAACCTTGCTCCCTTCGCCAGATTGGGATGTAGAGTAACAGGAGTTGACATAGCGGAATGTCGAATAAAGGATGCCAAGGCTTACTTTTCCGAAATAAGTGATACCGCAACTTTCGCTTGTTGTGATTTCATGAAATGTCCTATGCCAAATCGTGACGAAGATAAATATGATGTAATCCTATTACACGATGTAATAGAGCACATTCCAGCAAAAGAGCCATTTTTGGCACACATCAAAAACTTTTTGAAACCGACAGGTGTGTTGTTTGTTGGTTTTCCTGTATGGCAAATGCCTTTTGGAGGACATCAGCAGATTTGCAAAAACAAATTTTGCTCACATCTACCATTCATTCACTTGCTTCCCAATCCTTTATATAAGTTATTACTAAAGATGTGCAAGGAAAGTTCTGGAACCATCAAAGAACTGATGAGTATAAAAGAATGTCGAACAAGCATCGAGCTTTTTGAACATCTTATACACAAATGTGGATATTCTGTCACTGACCAAAAACTATGGTTCATCAATCCCCATTACAAACAGAAGTTTCATCTTACACCTAGACTCTTACCCCATTGGATGTGGAAGTTGAAGTATAGCCGTGATTTCTTCACCACTTCATGTTGGTATGTTTTAAGTAATCAAACTAAAAAATGAGACTATGAAAAAGTGTTTATTTATCAGTTTGGCTTTTGCCTCCACTATTGCACTTTCTTTTATGGGGTGCAATAATAGTGCAAATATAAACGAAGAAGATTTACAAACAATTCCTTCTTCTAAAATTGGATTGAAAGATATTGGCAGCTATTGGCACCTAAAAGAGAAGCTGTATGTGGTTCACAAAATCTGTATAGTAGAAAGCCTACCAACAGCAGACTCTGCACAGATAGCAGAAGATGCAATAAACAGAGATGAAGACGCTACCTATGATTTGTTTGAGAGCGTAAATACAACTATTCCGTATCAAAGAATTACAACAAAAGACAAAAACGGAACGGTATTAGTTGATGGTTTCTTAAATAAAATTTCTGATGACAAGAAGAATCTGATTTATTCTATCACGCCATTTGGATTCGAAAGTATAGTATTAGGGATGTTATATCATGAACGAGGTGTGGAAGGAAAATATTTCTATAAAGATCTCACATCAGAATATCAATATAATTATCCTAAAGTTACAAGTGTGAAACTTTACAACTATTTCGAAAACCAATAATACACTATGCCAAAGCCTGCATTTTCGCCAAGCTTGGCATATCGGAAGAATCTAATCAAACTTGGATTTCTTGGCAGAGAATGAAGTTGAATGCGAGAATGTACATCCAAAGAGCAACATCGTAATTCCTCTTTCAAAATTTGGTGGTTTCAATTATTTGCCGTATCTTTGTACCATATTAAAAAGGGAGAAAGGATTATGGCAAACAATGAATACAGAAAGCTGCCGGTAGGCATACAATCTTTCAATGTCATCAGAGAGGAAGGATACCTCTATGTTGACAAAACTGACATGGTTTGGAAATTGGCGAACCAAGGTTTAAAGTATAATTACTTAAGTCGTCCTCGCCGATTCGGAAAATCTGTGCTTGTTGATACACTCCAGGCTTACTTCGAAGGAAGGAAAGAGCTCTTCGAAGGACTGAAAATCATGGAGTTGGAGAAGGAATGGAAACAGTACCCGGTTATTCGACTCGACATGAGCCGAGGGGGAGCGACAGCAAATGAAGTTAAGGCATACCTGGATCGAACTTTTGATGTTTATGAGCAATTATATGGCATCCATATCAAACCAACAGATTCACTAGGAAACCGCTTCGACCTCATCATTAAAACCGCCTATGAGCAAACAGGGCTCAAGGTTACCATTCTTATCGATGAGTACGACTCTCCTCTCCAGCACTCGTGGAAAACTCCCGAGCATGAGGGTTGCACAGAAGTATATAGAAGCGTGTTTTCCATCTTGAAAGCTGATGATGCGTACCAACGTTTCGTCTTCATTACGGGTATCACCAAGTTTACACAGATTTCTCTTTTCTCAGTTCTCAACAACCTGACCAATATCAGTTTCCTTCCTGAATATGCAGCTATCTGCGGTATTACAGAAGAAGAAATCGGGGAGAACTTCAAGCCGGAACTGGAAAGAATGGCCGAAGTGAACGAGTGGACCCTGCAGCAAACTCATGATAATCTGAAGGATTACTACGATGGCTACCATTTCAGTCGCAGAAACATGGTGGACATCTACAATCCTTTCAGTCTTCTCAACGCGCTCGACGCACAAGACTTGAGCTGTTTCTGGGTTTCATCAGGAGCTACCTCCATGCTACCTAAGTTTGTGGACAACATGGAACTGCGCTTACGAAATTTCGAAAATTGTCCGATTTTACGCAAGACTCTTGAGAGTTCTGATGTCATAAATGGTGGTGCCGAACTCTTTCTCTATCAGACGGGTTACCTTACCATCAAGTCGAGCGATGAATTTGGCTATTTCTTAGGTTTTCCAAACCAAGAAGTGAAACAGGCTCTTTACGAGGTTGTGCTGCCAAGCCTGACCATGAAATCAGAAAGCGATATTATCAGTCTGCAAGGCAGTCTGTTCCGCCAATTGGGTACCGGGCAAATCGCAGATGCCATGAAAACATTGAAAGCATTGGTTGCCGATGTGCCTTACAGCAACAAGAAACTTGCCTCGATGGATATGGAAGAGCGCTACCGTCTCATCATCAGTACTATTCTGAATGCCATCGGTCTGAAAGTGGAGGTAGAGCATATGCTTGCAACAGGAAGGATCGACCTCATCGCCCAAACTTCACGCTACATCTACGTGATAGAACTGAAACTGAAAAATAATGGTGGTAAAAAGGCTGCCATTCAGCAGATACTGGATAACAAATACCTGGAGCCTTTCCAAGCAGACAAGCGAAAGGTGATAGGCCTCGGCATCGAACTGGACGAGGAAGGCAAAGGGCTATTGGATTGGGGAATTACTGAAGAATAAAAACATAGAAGAAGAGGGCGTGCAAAAACTATATCTTGCACACCCTCTTCTTTTTTCCGATTCCTACAATATCTCCAACTGATCCTTTACCGCCTTATAGCAGCGGCGGGAAACCGTGATTTCCTCATGGTCGAAAGGAGGAGAAAAGATGCAGCGGAGCGTATAATTCTCGATGCAGAGAAGATAATCGAGATTGATGATGCAATCCTGACGAACCTGAGCCAGAGAAGGCGACATGGAAAGGATGGTCTTTGCCGTGGCCTGCCTCTTCAATTTATAAACCTGCCCATTCGACAACTTCAACTGCCAAAGATGAGTAGCCTCATCAAAAGTGCAACTGAACACATCATCGGGCTTCAACATCAATAAACCCGAAATGGTCTGAATGGCAAGACGCTTGGCTGCTGTTCCCAGCATCCCATTCATTCCCGAAAAATCCTGAGCCTTCTGAGAAGCCAAGACTGATTCAGAAGAACAGGAAGAGGACTCTGGAACGGAAGAAGCATCTTCATCCACATCATCTCCATCTTTCATTTTCTGCCGGATTCGGTCTACCACCAGTTCAAACTCATCCTGCTGATAAGGTTTCAACAGGAAATCGAAGGCAGAGGCTCTGAGCGCATCAATCATATACTTATCGAAGGCGCTGTAAAATACTACGATAAGTTCCATCGGAATTTCATCTCTCAGAGATTGCAACACCTCAAAACCCGTCTGTCCAGGCATTTCAACATCGATGAACAGCACATCGGGCTGTATGCTCATCACCAGATTCTTTGCCGATACCGCCGAAGAGGACGTGGCAATCACCTCAAAATCTTCCAGAGTTGCCAAATCATCCTGCAACCTGTGGATGCTCTGTGGTTCATCGTCCACAATCACAACCTTAATTCTATCTTGCATGTTATTTCGTTTTAAATTCTTATGAAAAGTTTCTTACTTAAAGACATTATAATCGTAATTACATGGAACTCCGATACTTACACATATTCCTCTATTCCTGGTACCACCCTCCTCTTCTGATGCTCCTCTGTTGCTCTGCATCTTGAAAAACATCTTGCGTTCGTTGCTTGCATTAAGCATTTCGATGGTACTGTTCAGAATTCTCAATCCGGTTCCCGTACTGGCAGCACAATTTTTCTTTTTCTTGCCAACGGTACCCGAAACTCCACATCCGTTATCTGTAACATCTATGCGGAGCATATCGTCCTCAACCCAGATGTTTACATCCAGCAAAGGCTTATCTTCCGTCTCTTTCATTTCCACAAAAGCATATTTCAAAGCATTCTCTACAGGAATCTGGATAATCATAGACGGCAGCATGAGCTTCATATCCACATCCTTGGCAACATGGAACTGAGGCATCGGAAGGAACGGATTGGTTTCATGGCGAAGAGTAGAATAGCTCGTCACCATCTGCAGTTCCTCTTCCAAACTTACCGCCATCTTATCGCAAGAAAGCAAGTAGGCACGCAGTACCTGTATCAGGAGCTGAAGCGGTTTGACATTAACCCCCTTCGGAAGATTAGATACGAAGATATTGAGCACATTAAATACAAAATGAGGCGAGAAACGATTGCGCACATTCTCCATCTTCAGAGCCATCATCCGGTTCATCTCCTTATGATGCTGATGCTTGCTGCGCATCCATTTGTAACGGATGAAAGCGATGAGAGCCAACACGCTCATTACCAGCAAGCCGATAATCAGGAGCAGGATGACTCTAAAGGATCTTACCTCTGCTTGCGTGGTGCTAAGGGATAAATCACGGCGAACGATGGCCGTATCCTGCTTGAATCTCAATTCATTCTCCTGAACATTCGAAACCATCGTAGCGTTACGGAGCGAATCGTCGTACTGATTCATCAGTTTCTGATATTGCAGAGCCTTGGCATATTGTCCCTTTCGCTCACAAAGAGCCGCCAGTCCCTTATGATAAAGGTAAAGATAATTAGGCGACATCTTGGAGAGATCGTATGGCTTGTTCAAAATCTCAGTAGCCTTCGCCAGACTATCCTGCTTCAGAGCCAGAGATGCATTCAACCCATCCACATAGAATTGCACATCGCTCTGCATGGAGGGCTGGGCAAAGAAGAATTTCGTGGTAAGAGTCAGATATTTCTGTGCAGAATCCAACCGGTTGAGTTCCAGATAAGTCTGTCCGAGATTAGCATCAACAATAGCCGTCGCCAGGGGCTGTTCCATCTGCCGTGTAGCCTTTTGAGCCTTCAGGAAGCATTTCAGAGCCTCAGCCGGTTTTTCCTGACTGCTGTACACATTTCCCCAACTGTTGTAAAAGAAATAAACATCTTTCGGATTCTTTGGCGGATACAGGCGTTCAGCCTTCTGGAAATAATGATGCGCCAGCTGATAGTTCTGCAAATCATTATAAACCTGTCCCAGTCCTGAGAGAATACTGTTCTGGGCTTCATGCTGATTCAGAGAATCTGCCAGGAAATAGGCACGGCGATACCAGGAAGAAGCATCCGCCAGCTTACCCATCTGTCTGGACGCATCGGCAATATTGATACATACATCAATCGCCTTGCCGCAACTGTCAAGGTTCATGATTTCATGATAAGCTTTCTCATAATAAATTAAAGCCTCCTTCCTCTTGCCGGAAACCAGCAAAAGTATGCCTTGCAGATTATCAGCATAAGAAAGAATTCTGTTGTCAGGAGTTTGTTTGCAATAAGCGTTAACCGAATCTATCAACGACTGGCATTGGGCATCAGCCCCCTTCATATAATAACATTTAGCTATTAATAATTTTTTCCATTGATTGCTTTTATCGGGATTACCTTCACATTTGAAATTTCTTATCAGCATGATCATCGAATCAGGATGACTCTGCATGAGAGGTTGGTGACTGGACACAAATTCATCAATATCTTTATGCCACGACTCATCACCCTTCTGCCGATGAGAGCAAGCGGCAAAAGCCAGCATAAAAACGAATAGCCACAGAAGGCACATTCCGTTCTTAATCTGCATCGTCATTATCTTTTTATATACACTTACCATGATAGACTATTTAAATGAATTTATGTTTCAGTTGCGAAAGTACAACAAAAAATCCAAATAAACAAAAAAAATAACTGAAAAACTCATTTTTTATATAAAATATGAACTAAAACGCGTTTAAATGTGTATCTTTGCTGCATGGAAATGCATTTATTTAAAAATTTAGAACCCAAAAACATGCCTGAAAGGATGAACAATCCATTCAGCTACGAACCTCATCCGCTCTGCATCGAAGCATGTAATGAGCTGCAGGCTGAACTCTCACAGCGAAACGACTGGCGAGAGGAAATTGACCGTGGAAAGATGTTCGGCGTACTTATCGTAGAAGCCGACAACAGTAAGATTGGCTATCTGAGAGCGTACAGCGGACAGATTGGCGGCAGAAGCGACTGGGAAGGTTTTGTGCCAGCCGTTTTCGATTATCTTCAACCCGACGGATATTTCAAGAAACATGAGGCTGAGATTTCGGAATTGAACCAGCAAATCAGACAGCTTGAGGCTAATGAATATCTGAAAAAGGCGAAAGGTCTGATTGATATATTGCAACAGAAGCGCCAGGAATTTATCGCCAACTATCAGACGAAGATAAAAGAAGCGAAAGAAAAGCGAGATGCAAGGCGCAAGGAAGCTCTTTCTGCAGGAATATCTTTGAGCCAGGAAGAGGAAGAGGCGATGATAAAAGAGAGCCAGTTTATGAAGGCAGAACTGAAGAGACTGAAGAAATCGGTAAACGAAAAGACGACGCTGGAAACGAAATACGAAGTATACGAAAAGGACTTGAAAAAGGCGAAACAGCTCCGCAAAGAGCTATCAGAAGCACTTCAGCAATGGCTGTTTTCTAAATTCCAGATGCTGAATGCAGAAGGAGAAAGCAAGGACCTGCTGGAGATTTTCAAGGACGAGGCGATTAAGATTCCACCTGCCGGAAGTGGAGAATGCTGCGAGCCGAAACTCCTGCAATACGCTTACCAGCATGGCTACAAGCCTCTGCAGATGGCGATGTTCTGGTGGGGAGAGAGTCCGAAAGAAGAAATCAGACATCATCTTCAGTTTTATCCTGCCTGCAACGGAAAATGCAAACCGATACTACATTGGATGCTGCCTAAAACAGTCTTTGAAACCCAACAGACAGAAACTACTATATATAATAAGGTGGAAACGCTCTACGAAGACCGTGAACTGGCAGTCATCTATAAGCCCGAAGGTTTACTCTCGGTTCCGGGGAAAGATGCAGCCCAGCCTTCCGTCTACGCTCTGATGCGCAGGAAATATCAGGAAGCTACCGGTCCGCTCATCGTCCATCGTCTGGACATGGCAACAAGCGGACTGATGATTATTGCCAAGACCGAGTTTGCCTATCATCGCCTGCAAAAGGAGTTTCTGAATCATCGGGTTCAGAAGAAGTACGTAGCCATCGTTTGCGGAAAAGACAAGGAATCGTGCAACCGGATTCTGAAAGAAGCAGAAGGCGGAAAAGGCTACATCTCGCTTCCTCTGATGGCAGATTTCCTAGACCGTCCACGCCAGATTGTAAACCGCGAACAGGGCAAGGAAGCCATTACAGAATACGAGGTTCTAGAGCGTATTGACGATACCCATCTTCGCCTGGCGCTCTATCCTAAAACGGGCAGAACGCACCAGCTGAGAGTGCATTGTGCTCATCAGGAAGGTCTGAATGCCCCTATCATCGGCGATCCGCTCTACGGCAACGAGCCGGCAACAAGACTGCATCTTCATGCAGAGGAAATCACATTTGAGCACCCGATGACGGGAAAGAAGATGACTATAACAAGAAAGGCTGATTTCTAACCGAAACCAGCCTTTCTTCATATCTGCGGATGACAGAATCCGCAGAAACAGATGAAAACATCGTAACATCAGACAAAGAACATCACGATAACCTGAGCTATCACCACTCTGATAAACATGCCGAGCGGATAAACCGTAGCATAACTGATACTTGGCGTATCGCCATCCAGCGTCTCGTTGGCGTAAGTAAGCGCCATCGGATTCGCCATACTTCCACAAAGGATTCCGCAGATACTGCCGAAGTCATACTTCTTGGTCTTCAGGATGATGAGACCTACGATAACCACAGGCACAACCGTGATAAGGAAACCGATGCCTACCCACATCAAACCTTCCGGACGGACTACCGTCTCGAAGAACTGTCCACCAGCCGCCAATCCCAGGCAACCGAGATAGAGGGCAAGCCCCAGTTCTCGCAGCATCAGCCCCGCACTTCGCGTCATGTAAGAGATGAAATGCACACGAGGCCCCAGCGCACCAATCAGAATACCCATCACGATAGGTCCACCGGCAATACCGAGACGTACCGGAGCAGACATGCCAGGGATGTTAAACGGAATCGTGCCAACGGCAAGACCTAAGATGATTCCGAGGAAGATAGCACCCAAGTTAGGTTCGTTGAGTGTCTTGACAGCATTACCCAAGAACTGTTCCACATGGTCGATACTGGTAGGATCGCCCACTACCGTAAGGCGGTCGCCATACTGAAGTCGCAAATCATCGGTAGCCAACAGTCGGATATCACCACGGAGCACACGGCTCACATTCACACCATAGCTGTTGCGCATCTGAAGATGTCCGAGTCGCTTACCATTGAGTCCCGGACGGGTAACCACGATGATGCGGCTTTCCACCTTAGCATCAATGGCATTCCAGTCCACCTTATCATTATTCCACTCCTTATCCACTTTCTTACCGAAGAGAATCTGCATGGCAGACACCTCGTCCTTATTCGTCACCACCAGCACATTATCGCCTGTATGAAGCACGGTATCAGCTTGTGGCACAATCACCTGTTCACCACGCCAGACACGAGAGATGATAAACTTACGGTGAGTGAGCATGGAGATTTCTGCAATCGTATTACCATTGAGTGCCGGATTGACAATCAGATACTGTCCGATGGAAGTATGGTCGTCATCATCATTGCTTCTGATTTGCAGATCCTCAGGCTTCACAAAGAGTTTGCGCAACAGCATCATCGCTAAGATGACGCCCACAACGCCCAAGGGATAAGTGACCGCACAGCCCAAGGCTGCACCACCACTCGGCATCCCCAACTGTTGCAAAGCCTGCTGGGCAGCACCGAGTGCAGGTGTATTGGTAGTAGCACCACAGAGGATGCCCACCATATCCGGCAAACTCACAGGAAGCACCCAGCACAGCAGCAGCGAGAAGAGCGTACCCACCAAGATGACCGCCATGCTCCAGAGGTTGAGCGAAATCCCCTCATGCCGCATGGAACCAAAGAAGTTAGGACCCACGTAGAGTCCGAGCACATAGACAAACATGGTGAGACCAAAGCTTTCAGCAAACTCCAGCATATTGTGATCGACAGTCAGACCGAGATGTCCGGCTACGATTCCCACGAAAAAGACGAAAGCGATTCCCAATGATATGCCTTTGATATGGAGCTTACCAAGCGCAAGACCCAAAGTACAAATCAAGGAAAGAATGACGATGCCCTGCACCGCCGAATGTACGTTGATTAATCCATCAAACCACATGATCTAAATCTATCAATAGTTGTTTTTATTGAGTTTTTATTCAATTTCGAGTGCAAAGGTAATCAGAATCAGGGACAAAACAAAATAAAATCGATTTTATTTCTCAGAAACAGTAAGAAAACTTTTTCTTTTTCCCGGTTTTTTAGTAACTTTGCAATCGTTTTGCAAAAAGAACAAAGAAGTGAGTCTCCTGTGAAGGCTCAGCTCATCAGAAATAAAAACGATTATAATGAAAGATATCTGTTGTATCGGTCACATCACCAAAGACAAGATTGTGACTCCTAACCGTACCGTCTATATGGCTGGCGGCACCTCATTCTATTTCTCGTATGCCATCAACCAGCTTCCCAAGGATGTAACTTTTTCATTGGTTACAGCCATGGATCCTACAGAAAAGGAACCAGTAGAGAAGATGCCTTCATATAGGTACTCCATCTCTTGTAGTAGAAGTCTTTCAGTAAACCTTGCCATTCCTTGTGCGCATAGTCTCGGAGCCCTCCCTTGTCAGCACAGGTGCGGTTTCCCCATGTGGTAATCTGTACACGAGCATTCCATTCATATTGGTCTTTCTCTGCCGTAGTCTTGCCGATTTTGCGTGCCTGTTCTGTCCAATGTCCCAGACGGAATTCAGAACGGGTGCCTAAGAGTTTGTCCTGCAGGAGAATCATCTTCAGGAATCGGTCTGCATTCTTGTCAAAGTCTTTACGGGCAAAGGCATTGTAGTCGGCAATCGTCTGCTGGTACTGTTTTCTGCCCTGATCGGCGAGAGCCTGTCGGCAGATATCCACGAGATCATATTCGTAGTTGTTGTTTCCTTTGTATTTATCAGCTACTTGTGCGAAGAGGATGGCAGCCTGTCGGGTGTCTTCCGGATCATAGTAGTTGTGCATTTTCGACCAGCTGGAAACCTGGAAATTGTTTAATGATGGGCGTCCGCAGAAGATGCTCTCATGGGGACCTTGCTGGTTGTTGCCGAGCGGACAGTTGTAGATGCTTTTTGCAAGCAAAGTCCAGGCTTTCACGATTGTATCATCGTGGATGCCATATCTGGCAAAGCAGTATTCCTGGATCCATTCTTCCTTGGTCATCTTCTCCGCTCTCCAAGGCAGTTCGCTCATCAGTTCGAACATCACCGGGTTGTTTTCTGAACCTTCCATCGTAAAGCCCCAGCCCTTCAGTGAAGAGTTAGTGATGAGTGAAGAATTCTCTTGCTTTTGGGTGTCCGTTTTCCCCGTTCCGAGATAAAAGTTGTTGAGAAACTGATCCATTCTTCCATGAAGACCCACGTTTCCGCCAAAGTTCTCCAGAAGACAGAAAAGCCATTGATGCTTGCCGTATCCACCTTCCCGTTTCCAGATACTCGGACTTCCGAACATCGGGCGGCATTCAGAGAAGAGGTCGAGTATGAGGAGGTCGCCAACCTTCAGATTTTCTATCATCTGTGGACGTGGATTCTCGGTCCATCCCTGAACCACCCACACAGCCTCAGAATTGGCACGCTTCATGGCATCCATCAGCACCTTTCCTGCTTTTCTGTAATCAACGGCAGCATCATCATTGCTTTCGTGGAAAGGATCCATGGAGTAATAGGAAGCCTTACCGAAGAGATGGGT
>OLGM01001312.1_pt1 | contig 11522 bp, 6 predicted proteins | sample 1606001 | NCBI WGS metagenome assembly OLGM01 (sample SAMN03283294) | human gut metagenome | biome: human-associated habitat; material: feces | host: Homo sapiens | place: Peru | collected 2012
GATATAGACCGAAAAGATTCCTTAAGATGAGGCAGGTTATTTTTTGAAGGTTACTAAAAGGTTCTTTGAAGTGAAAAAACTTCATTATCTTACCGCTACCTCAGTCAGATAGCACCGCTTCTTCCAATCATTTGACATAGTAGCCGGACTGGATCTCAAGTGTCTCACCTCTCTTGACGGCGATGTTCTTTCCGGTGCAGGAGGTGCCTCCAAGTTTGTACTGGACAATGTAGGTGCCCTCAGGGAGGCTGGTCTCGTAGCACTCCTGATAGGAGTAGACACTGCCTGACGGATCGAAATGATAGCCTTTAGGATCACTCGGACTCTTTGAGTCAATAAAGACGATGTCCGTCATGTACTTGCCTTTCTCGCTGTTGACGAACTTCACATTGCCGCAAGGAATTCTGTTCGGAACCGGGAGGTCGATGAAAAACTCCTTCTTCTCGATGGACCGGTTCTGGACGCCCGGCAGACCGCCAGGATTATTGGTGCAAAGGTCACGGTAGTTCATCTCGCTCAATGTCACCTTCATACGGTAACGGGTGGCGGCGTCGGACTCCACAGTGTTCTCCACACTCCAGACCCAACCGGAATGGAAATCAAAAGTGGCTCTGGATATGGCCGGAGGCTGAGTGTTGACCAACTCCGGCAGGTTCTTCACCTCCAGTTTGTAGTGGATGCTTCCGTCAGACGAGTTGTCGATGATGGACAGGTCCCTGATCTCACGCGTCCTTGAACTGCTGAAGTTGCAGCCTGAACTCAAGGAAAGCCCGGCGCCGGCGGCGCCACCGGACAAACCGGCCTCGAACGACCATGTCACACCGGAAGTGTAGGTCTGGGAGTTTATCGTGGTTGAAGGGGACGGAACCTGATTGAAGCGGACCGGAACCTGATTGCCTTTGTCATCGACCAGGGAGATGTCCACATTGTAGCCGGTCAGGAAATAGCCCATGAAATCGCCGGTCCAGCCATTCGGCAGCACCTTGTTGAACTTACCGGCGTACATCCCGGACGAAGCCACCGAGAACGTGGCGTCAACGATGTAGAAGTCCCCGATGTAGTTGCTCTTGGACGTTTTGAACGCATAGAGCGGGATGACCGAGTAGTACTGCTCGAAGCGGCCTTCGCCCGTCACCCTGAACTCCTTCTTGCCGTCCTTGAAGATCAAGCCCTTGTCAATCTTGTAGTCATGGGACGAGAACAGATGGATGGACTGGAGGAGGTCGTCTCCCGAGGTGTTCGCGGAATGCGCGTCACCGACCCATGACACAAGGCCGTTCAGGTTGGTCGGCGGGAAATCATCCATTGAGAAGACCTTGCCGCTCCTGTGGAACGCCACGAAAAGGCAGTCGTCCAACGTCTCGGCGGACAGAAAACCGATGTTGTGCCGCGAAAGGAACGTCAGCAGATCCGAAGTCGGAGAGACCACGACCACCGCCGCTCCACGCTTGTAAGCGTTCCAGATCTCGTCGTCCTTGACATCCTTCTCGCTCACAAAAACCACCTTCGCCTCCTCGCAGGAGACCCTCTTCCCGGTGAATCTTGAATATATCAACTCAAGGATGTCGCCATCCAGTTCAGACAGTACACAGTAGGGCAGGTCCGAGGTGCGGTTCTCCTCGACGGGTTCCGGCTCCGGTTCCGGATCGGGGTCAAGGCCTGATTTCCCTCCGCAGGAGGCCAGCAGGCCAAAAGCCGCGCAAAGCGCAAGTATATTCAGAAAATCAATTATTCGTTTCATGGTCATTGGGTTTCATTCAGAAGGTTCATGAATATATTCATAGTTTTACTTGAAGCCGTAGCCGGTTGATAGTCTCACAGATCCTCCCGGCCTCACTCTGACAAGTCCGGTGTAGTTGCGTTTCCTGGTATTGCCTTTCGCGTCCTTGATGTCGCATTGCACCTCGTAGTCGCCGGCCACCAGGAACAGGGAGCAGGTGTTGCCTTGGCCATAGACGCTTCCGTCATGGTAGCTTCCGGTCTCGGGGTGGCTCTTGTTGTACAGCCTGACATTGGTCATGAAAGTGCCTTCCTCGCTGTTCGTGAGGTCGAATTTCCCGGTCGGCCCCCTGTTGGGCACAGGAAGGTCCTTGGTGACGGAATACTTCTTCTGAACGAACTCAAGATCGTGGTAGTCAACACTTCCCGAGTAGAAATAGGAAGCGCCGTAGACAAGGTTGTAAAGATCTATCACAACCCTGTACTTGGTCTGCACGTCGTAGTCCTCCGCCGGGACAGCCCACACCCACTGGCTATAGAAATTGACGGTCGAGGTCGAGACAAGCGGAGGGTCCGTGATTTTCAGGGATTTCAGGCGAGGAAGATTGTTGATCTCGTAGTCGTAGCCGACCGTGGAGCCTTCGTGCCTGTTGAGCACATCGCAGTCGCTTATTGTGCGGGATGTGCTTGAGGAGATGGAGAATCCCGTGTTTGATGAGATCATCGGAGACGTGCCGCCGGTGATACCTCCGCCGATGGAAAAGCTCCAGCCGGTCGTGTAGCTGGTCGAGCCGATGACGGTCTCCGGTGTCGGTGTCTGGACAAAACGTCCGACTGGAGTTCCAGCGGTGTTTAATATGTAGATGTTAGAACTGAGAGACTTGAGATAGAAACCGCATATCCTCGCTTTCACCAGGCCGTGCGTCTTGGTGAAATTCCCCGTGTACATCTTCCCCGACACGACAGAAACGGTGGAGGTCATGAGGTAGTAATCCATGGCCTCCGAGTCACCACTCTTGAATCCGTGCATCGGTGTGACCTTCAACTGCACATCTATGAAAAACTCGCCCTCAAGGTAATCGTGTTTGGAGGCCGCTACGTTGGTTATCTTCTCCTTGACTTTGTCAGAATAGGTCGTGTACAGGCATGACTCCTCCCAGAAAGAGGACGGGTCGAAGTTGCCGGCCACGTTCAGGATGGCGTTGTTGGTCCAGGAGACAAGGCCGTTGAGGCATTCGTCCACCTCCAGACCCTCCGCCGGAGTCCGCACGGCACAGTGGCCGGAGCGTCCCTGCTGGAAAGCCACACAGAGGAAATTCCCCGCCTCCACACCGAGTTGTTCAAGCAGTATTTTTGACGGATCGCAGACAACCACGACGCGCCCCTTGAGTGTGTCAAGTCCGGAATAGCCGGCCATGTCCGTGACAATCACCTGTGCGTTGTCAGCCGAAGGAGCCGTCTCTTTCAGCCGGCCTTTGACAGCGTCCGCGAAGTCCTTGGAGAGGCCTTCCGAGACCCATGCCGGGAACGCGATCTTCTCGCCGTCGGCGAGTGAGGAAGGCTTGCGGTAGTCGCCTTCAATGATGACCTCGTCACCGTAGTCCGGACTGTCCTTGGAACAGGAGACAAGCGTAAGCACGAACGCCGGTATGGCCAGATAAAGTAAAAGAGAGTGTTTCATGGTATTACAGTCTGTAAGGCAGTTTGCGGTTGTAGTCCTTGTCCACACAGATAGTCGCCGTCTTCTTTGTGAGATTGTAAACGACTGACCATTGCGTGTTGCTTGTGATGTCTCCTCCCTCGGATTGCAGATCTGTGTGCACGGCATCAAGCAGAGACATGCATTCATCTTCCGTCATCACACGGTTCTTCTTTTCCAATGTCTCGTGGAGCTTGTCGTACCGCTCTTTTCCTCCTCCGACATTCCGCCATCCCTCGGACAAATAGAAATTGGTGACGTGGTCGGTGTCAAGCAGGTTCATCGTCCAATCCTTCGCTGACGGATCACTCAGCGGCGGCACCTCTCCCGGGCGGTAATATTCCACGACAACGCTCTTTCCGCTTGCGTCGGCGATCAGGAAATGATAGTTCGAGTCCGAATTCTCACCGTCCGCGAAGAAATTGTGGGACCGGAAAACCTCCACGGCTTGCTCAACGCTTGTACACCTGTCCAGAGCCAGCCTGATGGCTAATGTCGGGACAATGTCACTCTTCCCGGGGTCATGCTGTACCGCCCCGCCGGTACCTCGAAGAGACAGGACACCTATGAACAGTCCCGCATCATTCATCCCGTCCAGACAGCAGTAGATGGATGCGGTCACAGGGATGGAAAGATCCGTCTTCCCGTCCGACAACGCACCGGCCACATAAGTGTCTTTGTCCAGAAATGGAAGGGCTGAGATGCAGATGGACTCATGCACTCCTTTTGTGACATTGTGTACAAGCACATTGGAAGACGACACGAATCTATAGTCAAAGTTACGTCCCACCAGCACGTCTCCTTCCGGGGACTTGACACAGAAAGCACTGCATCCGAAATCCACGCCACCGTCAGCCTTGCCCAGCGGAACTGTTGTCAGCATCGGCACCACTTTTCCGAGAAGTTGCATGCTGGAACTCGCCCCTCCGCTAGACATAACCTCATCGATGTGGTAGTCCGAACTATATTTCACTGAATATAAATGCCCGTCCGCCAAATTCTTCAATGTGGACACCATAGCCTTCTGATCATCATTCCTCAGATAATCGGCAGGGTTTGCGGCGGTTTCGGTTTCTCCCTTATCACAAGAGGACAGAAAGAAAACCGAGACTGAAAGACAAGACACAAGATAGATAAGACGCTTCATCGTTTTGATATTGTTTGAAACATACCCGGAAGCCTCAGGGTGGCTCACCACGCCCAAGGAAGAAATTTGTGAGACAAAAATACTAAATGAAGCACCCGAAGAAAAGACGGCTCCGACGAATTTTGCCGAGCCGTCAAGAAATTGTCGTACGGACAACCTTATTTTGTCAAATCAGCATTTTTTTGCCGAACCGATAAATTACTTATCCGCCATTTTGTCGGGGTCATACCCTCTCTCTCCTTGAAGGAAGCATTGAAATTGCTAACGGAAAGAAAGCCTGATTTTTCCGCGATTTCAGCGATGGACCTGTCAGGATTCTCCAGCAAGGCGCGTTTTGCATAGTCGATTCTCATTCCGCAGATCCATTCCCGGAAAGTCACCTTGTAGGTCTGATTGATGAAAGCGGAAAGATACGTCCTGTTTGTGTACAGGATTTTGGAAAGATCCGCTATCGTGAGTCCCGGCTTCAGATAGCCTTCCGCCTCCACCCATTCCTGCACAAGACGTTGCATTTCAGGATTGCAGGAGAACGTTTCTGTCACAGGAAGATCCGGTCCCGGGTCACTTTCGATGGCACATTCGACGGTTTCATAAAAAAGCATGTAGTTCTGGTAACTGACATACAGATAAATGTAGAACGGAACGGAAGACAGCACCCAAACAAAAACAAGATTGTCAGGAAGGAAGGTCAGCACAGAACAACCGATGCCGAAAATGAGCATCCAATATGTCAGTACCGACATCCATCTGACATAGGTCGCGATATGGTCAGAATAGGTGTCATCCATCTTTTTGACGGCCCGATGGTAGGCCTTGAGCAGGTGTGAGGCCAGAGAGAAACCATACAGGGCAAGCATCAGGGCTAATGAATATATCAGGCCGGCTTTCAGTGTGCCGTCTTCGGTGAACAAGAGCGCGGAGACGGACAGGATGACATATAAAAGCCATGACAGACAATGTCTCACAATGATCTTCCGTGTGATGTAGGAGCGGTTCAGAAGTGTGTGCAGAGCCGCGACGAACAACCCGTAGCCGAAGAAATACGTTGAGAGATTCATCACAATCGCTGCATTGACGTTAACCTGCCTTATGTCAAAGCACAGATGGACGGCATAATTTGCCGCCAGCACCAAAAGCGCCGCCCCCATTAAATTCCTTGACCGCAGGTAGTTGGCGAACAGCCTCTTGTCCGGGACCTTCCCGAAGAAGAACCTAAAGACAAAGAACGCCATCAGGGTCAAGGCAATGCATAGGGAGTATCTGTACAGATCGATGTTCATGGTGTCAATGCGATGGAATGCCTTTACTCGATGCAACTGGTGAGACAGGTCATCGAGGCGTCGGGACGGAACTCGATGCCGGTGGAGGTGGCGGGGATGAGAACGGTCTCGCCCTGACGGAGGGTCACGACGTGCTCCTGGCCGTCATTCTCATGGTCAACAAGGCTGCCGCCTCCGGCGACGCACATCACGACCACAAAAGAGTCCAGTTTAGAGAGATCCTTGGCGCAAGGCTTGTCCAGGTCGAAGAGCGAGGTGGTGAAGTACTTGCAGCTGACCAGTTTGGTCTCGGCGTCCTTGACGCGGGAATATTCAGTCCTGTAGTCCGGGTAGACATCGTAGTCGATGGCCTCCTTGGCCTGCTCGATGTGCAGTTCGCGGGGCTTTCCGTCAAGACCCAGGCGACCATAGTCATAGATCCTGTAGGTCAGGTCGGATGTCTGCTGGATCTCGGCGACGAAGGCTCCGGCCCCGATGGCGTGGATGCGGCCGGCAGGGAGGAAGAACACATCGCCGGGAGCGATCCTGTAGCTTGCAAGCACGTCGGTGATGGTGTGTTCGTTGACTCTTTGCTCATATTCATCGGGAGTGATCCACTCGGTCAGACCGCTCAGCAGATGGGCTCCCTCGTCGGCTCCGACCACATACCACATCTCGGTCTTGCCTTTCATCCCAGGATGGGTCTTCGCGGCAAGCTCGTCGTTCGGGTGGACCTGGATCGACAGGTCGCTTCTAGCGTCGATAAATTTGATCAGGAGCGGGAACTCCGTACCGGTCTTCTCAAAAACCTTCTTGCCGACGAGTTCAGGACCATATTCATTCATCACATCGGTCAGGCTTTTGCCTGCAAGAGAGCCGTTGGCTATCGTTGAGACATGGCCCGGGACAGCTGAGATCTCCCAACTCTCCCCTATCTTGTGCCGCTTTGTCTTTACGCCCTTGAACGGGGCGATCTTTTCTCCGCCCCACACCATCTCACGGAGATAGGGCTCAAATTTCAGAGGGTACATATTCGTTAAGTTCCTTTAACACTATTTCTTGTCCAACTCCGTGAGGGCGAACGCATAAGCTCCGAGAGAGATGGCCTTGCTGGCACCAATCTTCGAACGCATCACGCCGACACGCTTCTGCGGGTCGTAAACCACCTCACGGTCGCTGCCATAGACCTTCAAGGAACGTGCCTCGCCACGGGCGAACTGCTCGAACTCGGCCGGATCATCGAGGTTGTAGACCTTCATCTGAACCCTGTTCAACTCATCGCCGTTGAGCTGGTGCATCTTGCCGCGCATGATGCGTAATATTCCTGGCATCAGGTACTTGTAGTTGTTCATCACTCCGCCGCCGATCACGATGAGACCATCGATCAGGGTAACCGCCGTGGCCATCGCGTCGCCCGCGACCTCGCCCATCTTGTCGAACGCCTTGATCGCGGCTTCCTTGTCGCCAGGCCTCTTGCCCTCGCAGACCTCGGCGAGATCCTTAGGCTCAAGACCGTGGTTCGGATTGCCGGTCAGCTCACCGTAAACTCTCTTCACGGCACGGATCGAGGCACCGTCCTCGACGATGATGTCCGGCATGTCAGGATGCTTGAGACAGAAAGTCTCCACGCAGGAGTTATCGCCACGGTTAAGCTCACCGTTGATGACAGTACCGATTCCCAGACCTGTGCCAAACGTGTAGCCGATGAGGTTGTGGTAACGCTTCGCGCTGCCGGCCTTGGCAAGCCTTTCGTTGATTTCAGGAAGCACGCCGCCGAGAGCCTCTCCGTAGGCGTAGAGGTCGCCGTCGTTGTTGATGAACACGGGAATCCCGAAAGTGTCCTCAAGGAATGGTCCGAGAGCGACACCGTCACGGAAAGACGGGAAGTTAGGAAGATAACCGCCGATGATTCCGTCCGGGTAATCGGCCGGGCCAGGGAAGCAGAAGCTGATCGCGACAGGTTTCTCCTCTCCAAGTTCCTCTTCGATCTGACGGAATCCCTTGACCATCGTGCCGAGGCAGCGGTCAAGGTTGTCGGCGTTGGACGGAAGTGTGATTGGTTCGCAGCAGAACTCACCACCCTTCATCGCGCCGAAGACCATGTTGGTGCCGCCGGCGTCAAGGGTCATAACAACTCTGCTGTCATTTCTTATATCAGACATATTCTTGTGTTTTTAATTATTGCCGAACCTCCTTGAATATTCAAAAAATCAAGTCTTTTCGTTGCAAAGATAATCATTATCCGTCTTTCGGGCTCATCGTTTGCAGGGAAAATTTGTACCTTTGCACCAATCCTCTATTCTTCACCACTTGTGGTGAAAGCAAGTACCTCCCCCGAGGGGAGGGATTTAGGGTAGGGGTAACGTGAATGAATGTGGGTGGGCAATCACCTTCGGACGTGAGACAAGGTAGTTTACAGCGGGTAGTTGCCTACTTGCGAGAGTTGAAGTTATCTATGCAGAAAAGAAGAAATCGCCAAGGTGGCGAGAACGGCGGCAGGAAGAGCCGCGACAGGAAATTCGGAGCCAGACAGAAGAGCAAAAGAGTGCTGGAAGAGGTGACTGGCAAGGTTCAGATGACAAGGGACGGCTATGTCTTCGTGATCATTGAGGGCGAGCCGGACAACGATGTGTTCGTCAAGGCGTCCAAAACCCGTGGCGCATTGAACGGAGACATCGTGAAATGTGCGGTGACAAGTGAGAGAAAGGAAGCTTCATCCGATGCGGCCAAAGGCGGACGCAAGGACGCGGCCAGACGCCGCGAGGGAGAGATCATAGAGATTGTAGAGCGCAGCCACAAGCCGTTCGTCGGCGTGCTCCACATTGTCGGCCGGCAGGCTTGGGTGCTGATGCAGTCAAGGAATATGCCGTACGACATCAGCATAGATTTCGACACCCTTCCAGAGGGTGCGAAAAGAGGGATGAAAGTGGCGGCTCTGGTCGACGGATGGGACAAGGGCGAGCCGACTCCGAAAGGCCACATAGTGGATGTGCTCGGAATGCCGGGCGAGAACGACACGGAAATGCACGCCATCCTTGCCGAATATGCCCTGCCTTACAGGTTCGAGCCGGAGGTCGAGAACGCCGCGGACCAGATTTCGGATCAGATCACAGAGAAAGATCTCAAGGGACGTCGGGATTTCCGTAACACTCTGACATTCACCATCGACCCTACGGACGCGAAAGACTTCGACGACGCATTGTCCTTCAAGAAACTGGACAACGGCAACTACGAGATCGGAGTCCACATCGCCGACGTGTCCTACTATGTGCTTCCAGGGACGATCGTGGACAAGGAGGCACAGGAGCGCGGCACGTCAGTCTATCTGGTTGACAGGACGGTCCCGATGCTTCCGGAGAAACTTTGCAATAAACTCTGCTCTCTCCGCCCACACGAGGACAAGCTGACATTCTCGGTAGTGGTCGAGATGACTCCTCGCGGAAAAATCGAGAACCGTTGGTTCGGCCGCACGGCGATCTGTTCTGACTACCGTTTCGACTACGACGGAGCGCAGCAGATCATCGAGAGCAACGGCAAGGAACCAGCCGATCCGGCCATCGGTCAGGATGTCAGGGAGGCCATCGTGACGCTCAACAAGCTGGCATTGACACTCCGCAAGCGTCGTTTCGCCTCAGGAGCCATCAGTTTCGAGCGTCCGGAGATGAAAGTCGAGGTGGATGCGACCGGAAAGCCGATCAGGGTTTACGAGAAAATCACCAAGGAGGCCAACTGGCTGATCGAGGAGTTCATGCTTCTTGCGAACCGTTCCGTGGCCGAGTTCATCGCCACTTCCGGCAGGATGGACGGCAAGGCCGACAAGAAGGCCAAGACCTTTGTCTACCGTGTACACGGCGAGCCTAACACGGAGAAGATCGCGAGCCTCGGCCAGTTCGTCAGCAACTTCGGCTTCAAGTTCGGGCCGAGCGGCAACGGACGGGAGATCGCCAAATCCTTGAACACCTTGCTTGCCGAGGCAAAGGGCACACCTGAATGCGACGCCTTCCAGATGATAGCCCTGCGCTCGATGGCAAAGGCGATCTACACCACCGACAACATCGGCCACTACGGCCTCGCGTTCAAGTTCTACACGCATTTCACTTCCCCTATCCGCCGCTATCCTGACACAATGGTACACAGGCTGTTGGCCCTCTACCTCGACAATGCCGAGAGTCAGAACAAGGACTATTACGAAGCCCAGTGCCAGCATGCTTCCGAGCGCGAGCAGATAGCGGCGAACGCCGAACGCGACAGCATCAAATACAAGATGATCGAGTTCATGCAGGACAAGATAGGCAATGAATATGAAGGCTCGATCTCCGGCCTCACCGAATGGGGTATGTACGTGGAGATCAAGCCTACCATGATCGAAGGCATGGTCGCCCTGCGCGATGTGAAGTCCGACTTCTTCGAGTTCGACGAGCAGAACTACCTCATCCGTGGCCGCCGCACCGGCAAGGTCTTCCGACTGGGTGACGCGGTCAAGATCCGTGTGAAGGCCGCCAATCTGGAGCAGAGGCTTCTGGACTACGAACTGGTTGACACCACCACAGACAATGGCTCATCCAGTGATGGTTCTGGCAACGGTTCCAACCATGGCTCCAGCCACCGTTCCGGCAATGGGGATACGCGCCACGTCCTGGATGGAGAGGGTCGTTCTAACCATGACCCAAGCCACCGTTCCAGCAATGGGTCTGGCAAGGGTTCCGGTAAGGGTTCCAGCAATGGGTCTGGCAAGGGTTCCGACAACGGTTCCGGTAGCGGTTCCGCTGACGGCAAAGGCAAGAAAAAGCCTTTCTACGCCTCCGTCGCCCACAACGATGACCAGCCTAAGCGCAAGTCATCCAAGGACAAAGGCCGTCCCCGCAAGAAGTTCGGCCCCAAACCTTCCCGAAACGAGAAGAAGAAAGCCAAATAACCCTTTGCCCGACACAGCACATCAAAAAGAGTGACCGTCTCATTGCGGCCACTCTTTTTTGTCCGGTGAAAACCTTGCTGGCCGGACGAATTGTAAAAATCATACTCTTTGTCCGGTGAAAACCCTGCCGGCCGGACGAACAGCGAGGAGTGAAAAGGCGACGGCGAGAATCTTACAAAAGGCTTTCAGCCACATAACGAGTCTGTCGCGGCAAAAGCCAGATCGGGCTGTTCTTATTTCGGGTGCAGAAGAGGCTGCTTTGCACCCGATATGACTATCTTATTGGTTTTGGGGTGCGAAAAGCCGCTTCTCGCACCCGATACGGTAATTCGAGCTATTTCCCCGAACCTTGCCATTCAGCCCATAACATAAAAGGTCGAGCCTATAACACAGAGAGTGACCGCAAGGGAAATAATGTCATTGACAAACAAATCACCGCCAAAAGGCAATCCCACATAATCGTCTGAATATAAAGACTATAACATGTAAATAGCCAACGTATCTATAGTAATGTTGAAAAAATAAGTTGCGTCAATCGATAAAATTGAATCACCCTGAACATCTATATATTGCAAATTTAAAGTGATGCAGGTTATTTTTTACATTTCACATAATAGCCTCAAAAAAATGAAATTTTTATCTGACGATTGTGGTTGCCTCTCTTATCATTAATGGGGTTGTCTCTATCTTTTGCAATTGGCGGGAACGGTCAGGGCTGTCTGATGGCCATACAGTATAGATGGATGTCCCTTAGGATGGGTTATCACATCAGGTAAGGAACGG
>OLGM01001314.1_pt1 | contig 11505 bp, 7 predicted proteins | sample 1606001 | NCBI WGS metagenome assembly OLGM01 (sample SAMN03283294) | human gut metagenome | biome: human-associated habitat; material: feces | host: Homo sapiens | place: Peru | collected 2012
GTACTGCCACCTGTTTACTGTCACAAGCAGCTTTAAAGGCCGCACGAATGGCTACCTCCGTTTTTCCGAAGCCAACATCTCCACACACCAGTCTGTCCATAGGGCGGGAACTTTCCATATCAGCCTTCACCTCCATGGTAGCCTTATTCTGGTCAGGCGTATCTTCATAGAGGAAAGAAGCTTCCAACTCATGTTGCAAATATCCATCCAGACTAAAAGCATAGCCCTTTTCATGACGACGCTTAGCATACAACTTAATAAGGTCGCGCGCTATATCCTTGATACGCTTCTTTGCCTTTTCCTTCATCCTATCCCAGGCACCAGTACCTAAGGTAGAAAGACGAGGAGGTTCACCGGTATCGGCACTTCTATATTTGCTGATTTTATAGAGCGAATGGATAGAAACATCCACTTTATCGTTGTTCTTATAGACGATGCGTATCATTTCCTGATAGCTTTCACCAGTAGGAACACGAACCAAGCCGCCAAACTTACCGATTCCAAAATCCACATGTACGATAAAGTCGCCCGGTTCCATTTCCTGCAACTCTTTCATCGTAAGCGCCATTTTACCAGCACGAGCAGAATCAGAACGCAAATTGTATTTATGAAAACGGTCAAAAATCTGATGATCTGTAAAGAAACAACATTTCTTGTCTGAATCCACAAACCCTTCGTGAATGGTTTTATCTACAGGAACAAAAGAAATCTGATAACGTTGCAAATCTTCACTATCAAAAATATCCTTCAATCTTTGCTGCTGTTTCTGACTGTCAGCTAAAATATATAAAGTATATTTCTGAAGAAGATAATCCTCAAGAGTTTTAGCCAACAATTCAAAATTCTTATGGAATAAAGGTTGTGGCTGGATATTAAAATGAATGCAAGCAGAAGACTTACCTTCTCCCTCCAAAGCATTTGGATTTTTATCCACATGCCCCATTTCTATGCGCACTCTTTCCGCCAATCCCTCTTTCAACTGAGTCGTAGTACAGAGATTCAACTCTTTCTTCATCCGCTGTCTGATTTGCTCAGCCTCCATTTCAGTAGCCCCTTCCAGCTGTTCAGTCAAACTTTGAGCCGAGAAACCATCATGATAAATCTGTTCGATACGATCATGAAGAAAGACGAAATCCTTCATGACAACAATTGTATCCTCACCCAAAAAAGAAAATATCGGTTGTTTTTCACTTTCAAGAGAAGATAATTCAGGCACAATCTCTATACATTCCCTCTTGACTTTCGATAACTGACTTTCCACATCAAAGGTACGGATGGAATCGATCTCATCTCCGAAGAAATCTATACGAAAAGGAAATTCACAACTATAAGAATATACATCCAGGATACTACCACGGACAGCAAATTGTCCTGGTTCGTAAACATAATCAGTCTCCTCAAAGCCAAAATCTCTCAGCGTATGCACAATATTGCTCAAGGCAATCTCTTGAGAAACAGAAAGTTTAAGTATGCGCTCATCCAGTTTCTTTTTGGTAACAACCAATTCTGCCAAGGCATCAGGATAAGAAACTATAAATAAATTTCTATTTTGCGATAAACGGGCCAAGACTTCCGTTCGAAGAATTTCATTGGCAGCATCTTTCTGTCCATATTTGATGGCACGACGATAGCTGGAAGGAAAGAAAAAAACATTTTCCTGTCCCATCATTTGTGTCAGGTCGTGATAAAAATAGCCAGCCTCATCAGCATCATCCAAAACAAAAAGTACGGTTTTTCCTAATTGCTGATATACAGACGCAAAAAAGATTGGTGCAGAAGAACACACCAATCCCTTAAGGGAAATCATTTTAACCTGTTTTTTCCCCAATAAATCCAAAAGGGCCTTCGTCTGTGACGAATGCCCGTAAATATTTTCAATCTCTTGTATGGTCACGCTTTTTAGTTTTTCTTAGGATACTTCTTAAACCAGCCATCCAAGCGAAGGCGCATTACACCAAAGAAAGCCTCTCCAAAGATACCTCCATTCATCTTGCTCACACCCTCGCGACGGTTGACGAAGATAACAGGTACCTCTTTGATTTTAAATCCTATCTTATGAGAAGTGAACTTCATCTCGATTTGGAAAGCATATCCTTTGAAACGAATTTTATCCAATTCGATGGTTTCCAACACCTTGCGACGATAGCAAACGAATCCTGCCGTTGTATCATGCACCTTGAATCCAGTAACCAGACGAACATACTTGGACGCAAAATAACTCATAAGGACACGACCGATTGGCCAATTAACCACATTGACGCCCGAAACATAGCGAGAACCTACTGCAACATCATATCCTTCATCATGAGTAGCAGCATAAAGACGTGGCAAATCATTAGGATCATGGCTAAAGTCAGCATCCATTTCAAAGATAAAATCATATCCCTGTTGGAGCGCCCACTTAAAACCTGTGATATAAGCAGTGCCTAAGCCTAATTTACCGGAACGCTCCAAGAGGTGAAGACGTCCATTAAACTCACCCGCCATCAGATTCTTGACAATAGCAGCCGTACCATCAGGACTTCCATCGTCAATCACAAGAATATAACCGTCACGCTTGCAAGAAAACGAATAACATTTATGCGATAAAACTGTATTACCGTAATTCACCCAATTTTGAGACGTAATCTCAGATGATTGCTTTTTAGAAGAAGTATCCTCAGGAATCTCGATATATCCGTCGTCGTCAATATCACGACATGTTACCTGACTTGAACGTAAGGTTTCCTTAGTTCTTCCCGTCGAATAGCTGTAAAACGGCGAAATAATTGAATTATAATAATCAGACCAATAAATAAATTCCGTCACCATTGATGAACCGTCGGCGCAAAGCGCATCGGCATAAATAGAAGTACCCTCATCGGTTTTAGCATACTTTATACTCTCAAATGAAGTAATCGTGCTGTCAAGCCTTGTTTCGCCGATAAGTTCCCTCTTGCCTGTTCCAAACGAATAAAGCTCTGCTCTCGGGTTTTCGCTCGAAGTGCCGGTTGCAAAAACAAGAAGTTCCATAACACCGTCATCATTAGCGTCAACGATGGTGAAGTCTTCCATTGAAGCACTGGTGCTCAGACCGTTATGATAAGGCAATGAGAGACTGGAGCCAACGCTTACCTCCACGGATGTGGCAGGCTGGCTCTTGAGGTCGCCGTTCAGAGCTGTTACCTTATAGTAATACCACGTCATGTCGGTAGACTCCACGTGATCTATGTATGTAGTGGCGGCGCAGTCTGTTGTGACAATAACTGAGTCGGCAGTCTCGCCCATCTTGAAGCGCGAGATGGCATAACGGAGGTTGTCCTTATCGAAGTAGCCTCCGTTGACGGATGCCTCCGGCGCCTTCCATGTCAGCGTTACGTCATTGCCCTTTGCCTTCACCTTCACTGAGGTAGGCGGCATAGGCACGTCATAGCCCACCCACTTGGTGTCTGTGGTCTGCTCGCTGACGGCAGCCGGACGGGCGGTGGTGGCAGGTATCTCAGCTGTCACGCTGAATACGCTGTTGCCACTCTTTGCAGCAGTGAAAGGAGCGGTGACAGCGGCACCGGGCGCAGCATTGGCGTGTGCCACAGTCTCACCGTTGATACGTACAGTATAAGCGAGGTCGGCAGGAAGACTCTTGCCTTCGACGTCGAGCGTCGGCATTGTGAACGCCACGCTACCGCCGGAGAGCGATGTCATCGAAACGCTCAGCGAGCTGACTGGCTTGGGAAGAGTGGCGAGGTCGAGGTCCTGCTTGAGGAAGATGGTGGAGAGCTGGTCGTAGGTCTGCTCGCCTTGCCATGTGTCCTCATTGAAGCCGTAATTCACAATCTCCGTGACGTTAGCCGTAGCAGGATTCACCTTAAGGACGTGCGTAGCCCAATCCACGTCGGAATAGGCTGCCCAATAGATGTCGCCGGTGGCGTAGTCGCATGTGGCACTTTGGAAGAAGGGCAGGATACTGAATCCGGTGTTGCCCACAACTGTAGCCTTACCGGTGTATTTATCCACGGTGTAGAGTTTGCCTGTCTTAGAAATCGTATATAGTTGTCCGTCGCGATTGAATGTTAGCGCCACCATGCGCTCTGGCATCTGAGCGATGGGCTGGCAGGAATAAATCACAAAGGGATAATCGTCCTTTGTGGAATAGGTAAGCCTTCCGAGTGTGAGATACTTGCCGGAATAGTCGGCGTCAGAAAAAATGCCATAGATGGCCTGTGTCTCAGGGTCGAAAGCGAGGTCGGAGGAGATATCCGTAAAAGCGAAACCCTGACGTTCCTCGCCGATTGTCCAGTCGGCTGTGTTGTAGCCATAGAGATGGATTGGGAACGTAATCTTCGAGTTGTCCTCGTTCTCCTCATAGTACGACGACCAGAACTTTCCCTGTGCATAAGTGGCGCCGCCATAACATTTAACATCGTTGCCGACTGGGGTGAACACTGTGGGGTTGGAAGAATTGAAAGTGTAGAAACCTGCATCGCGGGATTCGCTTGCCGACACATAAGTGTAAAACTGCAGGTTCGTAGCAGCTTTACGAGGATTGTCCGCCATCACTCCTAATGACGACGAGGTAAGAAATGCCATTGTCACAAAGGACCGGACAAGGGCAGTAAGGGGTAAATCTTTTTTCATAATGCTAAGATTTTATCTGATTAACTGAATTTTTGTTCAAATATCACTTAATAACGCAAAAGTATAAAAGATTTTGCAGAAAAACAATAAATCAGTGATATAAGTTGAATAAAGGCGTATATATACAAAATTGCCACACTTCGGCAGCATGGCTCCCATAGCGTGGCAATTACTTATCTCAATTTTTCAATCTCTTCTTCTGCAAGTCCGGTATAACGCATTATCTTTGATATTGGCTCACCATCCTCAAGCATCATCTTAGCAGTTTCGGCACGACCCTCAGCACGACCCTCAGCACGACCCTCAGCAAGGCCTTTCTCTCGACCCTCAGCAAGGCCTTTCTCTCGACCCTCTGCACGACCCTCCTCAAGACCCTCACGTCTTCCTAAGAGTGCAGCCCCTTCAAGCGTGGCATGATAGTCGCGCATCACCTTCAAGCTCTCATCATATTTTTCTCGCTCGTCCTTGCTTAAGGCGGCGATGTCTGTTATCTCGGAGAGCTTCTTGAATACAGCATTGCGCGCCTGGAACGGCATTCTTTCAAAAGTACTCATGTTCTTTAAGATGTAAATCCAACGTTCAAAATCGTTTTCGCATTCATCCTCTTCATTCTTTGTGAACAGAGGAAGCATCAAGTAGATAAATCGCAAGCGATCGGAAAAGACCGTATTGTCCTTCATATCCATCAGGGCGATGTCCGTACGGAACTTCGTCGGCGTACCGTCTTTCATATCATAATTTAGCAAACAGACAGTATAGACTGGTGCCAGACAGTAGTTCCACTTAACATTCGTGTCACCCACCGTACCTTTTACACCTTGATTGACGATGTCGCGCGAGGCATAATAGATGGTTCGGTCTGTAAAGAATGGCTGATAGCGGTTCTGCATCTCCACAATAATGTGCTCACCCTTGTCTGTAGTGCAGTAGATATCATAGATGATACCTCGCATTTCAACCAATTCCGGCAATTGTTCTTTATCCTTGAAGACGAGGTCTGTGATATGATGCTCGCCGTCAAGGAGGTCATTAAGGAACTTTATCAATAAGTCCTTGTTGATTTCCTGACCGAAGATTTTCTTGAATCCCCAGTCGGAGAATGGATTAATGAATCTTGGCATAGGCTCTTGTTTTTTGCAAAAATACAAAAAAATCCCCAATATGCAATTATCATAAAACAGAAATAACCCGCTCTCTCACGAAATGGCAGCCCAGTTGATGTTGGTATCGCGCAGTTCTCTTAGTCGTCGCCATAGCATGGCATATTCCTTAGACGTGCAGGTGGGGTCAGCGTCTATTATCTTCTGTGCCTCCTGTCGGGCGAGCGCCACAAACTGTCCGTCGCGGGCGATGTCCGCAATCTTAAGGTCGAAAGCGATGCCGCTCTGCTGCGTTCCTTCGAGATCGCCGGGACCGCGAAGCTTGAGGTCTGCCTCGGCAATGCGGAAGCCGTCGTTCGTGTCGCACATTATGTCGATGCGCTTGCGGGTAACGGCGGAGAGCTCATAACCTGTGACGAGGATGCAATAGCTCTGCTCGGCTCCTCTTCCCACACGACCGCGGAGCTGATGGAGCTGAGAAAGGCCGAAGCGTTGAGCGTCGAGAATTACCATTACGGAGGCATTGGGGACATTTACGCCCACCTCTATAACGGTGGTGGCAACGAGAATCTGCGTCTCGCCACTCACGAACTTCTGCATTTCAGCGTCTTTCTCCGCCGACTTCATCTTGCCGTGCACCTTGCTGATGTTGAATTCAGGGAATATCTGACACAGCGAAGCATAGCCTTCCTCAAGATTCTTCAGGTCCATCTTCTCGCTCTCGGAGATAAGTGGGAAGACGATATACACCTGACGACCGAGGTTTATCTGCTTGCGGATGCCGTTATAGAGCGACGTAAGTTGCTTGTCATACTTATGTATGGTCTGTATGGGCTTGCGACCCGGCGGCAACTCGTCGATGACACTCACGTCAAGATCGCCATAGATGGTCATGGCAAGGGTACGTGGAATGGGGGTGGCGGTCATCACGAGGATGTGGGGAGGATTCTCGCTCTTAGCCCAAAGGCGCGACCTCTGCTCCACTCCGAAGCGGTGTTGCTCATCAATGACAGCCACACCAAGTCGCTGAAACTTGACCGGATCCTCCAATACAGCATGCGTGCCGACGAGTATATGCACATCACCGGAGATAAGACCCTCGAGCACCTCACGACGCTTCTTTCCTTTCACGATGCCCGTGAGGAGTTCCACACGGATGCCGAGTCCACGAAGAAACTCCGTTATGGTGGTGAAGTGCTGCTCGGCAAGGATTTCGGTGGGAGCCATGATGCACGCCTGATAACCATTGTCGAGGGCGATGAGCATTGTCATCAACGCCACAAGGGTCTTGCCGGAGCCTACGTCGCCTTGGAGCAGACGGTTCATCTGCCTACCGGAACGCATGTCGTCACGTATCTCGTGCATCACTCGCTTCTGCGCACCGGTAAGACTGAAGGTGAGGTTATGCGAATAGAAGTCGTTGAACAGCTTGCCTACATGCTGGAAAACATAGCCGCGATATTTGCGACGATGGTCGGAAGCATAGCGGAGGATGTTGAGTTGCACGTAGAACAGCTCTTCGAACTTCAGACGGTCACGCGCCGCCTTCATCTGCTGCGGCGTCTTGGGATAATGTACGCAGCGCAGCGCCTCATCGCGCGAGACGAGGTGAAGCGGTTTGGTGATGAAGGTGGGGAGGGTTTCGGGGAGCGGGTCCTTCAGCTTGAGAAGCATGTTCTTGACCGTCTTCTCTATCACTCTCGACGTGATGCCCATCTTCTTCATGCGCTCCGTGGTGGAATAGTAAGGCTGCATGCCCATCTCGGAGAGCTGAAGGTCGGAGGCCCGCTCCATCTCGGGATGGGCAAACTGGAAGCGTCCCTGATAGACGGTAGGGCGACCGAAGACAACGAACTCCTGCCCTACCTTATAGTTCTTATATATATATTGTGCCCCGCTGAACCATACGAGGTCGGCTACGCCGGTGCCGTCGCTGAAGTGGCCGACCACCCGCTTCTTACGCGCCGACATCTCGAACTCCTCATAACTGAGCACCTTGCCCTTTATCTGCACGAAGGGCATATCGGCGGAAAGCTCACGAATGGTATAGATACGACTGCGGTCGACATACTTATAAGGAAAATTCTCGATAAGGTCACGCCATGTGGATATCCCAAACTCCTTGCTCAGGATTTCCTTACGTTGGGGGCCCACACCGGGCAGATACATTATGTCTTGCGAGAGTATATCCATATTGGGATTTAGGAGTTACGAGTTAGGAATTACGAATTACTGTTTGCAGATAAAATCCGCAAGGAGCAGGTCGTAGGGTGTTGTCAGCTTGATGTTCTCACGACATCCTTCCACCATCACCACCTTGTGTCCGGCTGCCTCAGCCACCGATGCGTCGTCGGTGAAGGCTTCGCTGTAGGGCACGTCGTAGGCACGTTTTATGAGCTGGATGTCGAAAGTCTGCGGAGTCTGGACGGTGCGATAATCGGAGCGCAGCACGTTATGGCCTCCGTCTTCGCCTGCCACGTAACGCAGCGTGTCGGTGACGGGCATTACGGGCATGGCGGCTCCATGCTCACGGGCAGCCTCATAGGTGCGGGCTATGACGTCAACGGTGACGAAGGGACGCACGCCGTCGTGAATGCCCACCACACCAGTGGCGTCATCCGGAACAGCGGCGATGCCGTTCTTGCATGACTGGAAGCGGGTGTCACCGCCGTCCACCACAGTATGCTCCACGGTGAAGTGATATTCCTTGCAGAGCTGGCGCCAATAGTCTTGCTGGGCGTGGGGCAATACGAGGATGATGCCGATGGCTTCGCTGTACTGACGGAAACGCTCTATGGTTCGCATCAGGACAGGCTTGCCGTCAACAGGGAGGAACTGCTTAGGCAGGTCGCCGCCCATACGCAGTCCCTTTCCTCCTGCAACAATTATTATATAGTCCTTGTTCATACTACTCGAACATCATGCCTTTTCTCAGATCACTTACCACTTTCTCGCCCTTGAGGATAGAAAGGAGGGTGAAGGCATACTCGAATGCAGCAGCCGGACCCTTGCCCGTTACCACATTGCCGTCTACGGTGACAAGTTGGGCTGTGTAAGTGGCGCCCTTCAGCTCGCCTTCGAAGCCGGGATAGCAGGTGGCACGCAGACCGTCAAGCAGTCCGAGATGACCGAGAACCATCGGTCCGGCGCAGATGGCACCGAGAAGCTTGCCCTGCTTGGCATGTGCGAGAAGAGCATTGCGGACACCTTCGTGCTCGTCAAGATTCTTGGCGCCTGGCATACCACCGGGAATCATAAGGAGGTCGGCATCAGAGAAGTCGGATTCCTCGAAGCGGACATCAGCCTTTACATATACATTGTGGGCAGACTTTACCATATCTGATCCGTTGATGCTGACAGTAACCACTCCAACACCACCACGGCGAAGGACATCAACGGGAGCCAATGCCTCTACATCCTCGAAGCCATCGGCAAGAAATACGTACACTTTTGTCATAATATTTTGTTCTTTAGTTTGCTTACCTGAGGACGTCTTCGGGACGGAGCGCAATACACCGAACGGATCGGCGATGCGGGCGTCTTCTTCGTCCTTTTTCTTCAGCGAATAGAATCGTGCCATAACGTCAATAATTAATAGTTGGGCATACTTTTTAATTGTATATGCAAACTTACACATTTTTTTTGGTTCGTAAGCTTTTTAGGCTCCCAATAATTTTTTAATAAATTTAATTTGTGAGACTCCATATAAAATATTATCTTTGCATATAGAAATACTGAAAACACACAATATTAACTTTAAACAAAATAACAAAATGGAAGAAAACAAGAACCAGCAGCCCCAGGGTCTTCAGATCGAACTGAAGCCGGAAATCGGTGTAGGCGTTTACGCTAACCTCGCACTCATCACTCACTCTTCAAGCGACTTTATCCTCGACTTCACTTGCATGCTCCCCGGACTGCAGCAGCCGCAGGTACGCAGCCGCGTCGTAATGGCTCCCGAGCACGCTAAGCGTCTCCTCATGGCCCTCAACGACAACATCCAGAAGTATGAGCAGAACTTCGGTAAGATCCAGCTCCCCGAGCAGCAGCAGCCTCGCACTGCCACTCCGTTCCACACACAGGACGCTGAGGCATAAGCAAGCTGACAAAGCTTAATAGCATAAAAAGAAACACGAAAGCGGATGCGACGTTCCCCAAAAGAACGCCACATCCGCTTTCTTCGTTTATGGATATGAAGACAGGAAATTTAGACAAGAAGACAGGAAGACATGTTTTAGACAGGAAGACAAGAAGACATGTTTTCATGTCAAAAGAATCATGTCTACATGTCTGCATGTCAAAAAAATCATGTCTACATGTCTAAGAACGAAGAAAGCCGTGGCTTACTCCTTGCGGAGCGCCACGGCTTTCTTATTGTCTATTGCCTTACGCCTTGCGGCGTGTCGGGCGATGTTTAGAAGTTAGGAGCGTCAACATCCCACCAGAGGCGTGTAGCCTGCTGGTCAGGACCACCGAGTGCGGGCAGACCTGTTGCGTTGAGGTCCTCCTTGGTCTGAGGATCGTCAGTGAACCAAGGCAGACGACGGATGATGTTCAGACCTGAGCAATACTCAGCGTTGTCACCCATTGTGAGCGAACCGTCGCCATCCTCAGGGTTGAGGACAGGGAAGAGGCGGGGATAGCCAGTACGACGAAGGTCAACCCAAGACTCATAGCTGTAAGGATAAGAAGCGATGTACTTCTGAGTGATGATCATCTCAAGCTTCTTCTCGTTGTCAAGAGAGTTGTCCCATTTAACCGGAATCTTAGTAACGCTCGGCATATCTGGAGTCTCACCAGTCGGATCAACGTAAGTGTAGTCCTTAGCCTTTGTTACGTTCATGTAGTCCTCAAGCATATCCTTGTACTTGATGTCCTCCATGTCGCGGTCCTCAAGGAAAGCATAGCGGATGCCCTCCTCATAGAACTGCTGTGCAGAACCACCCATGTTCCAGCCACGAAGAGCGCCCTCAGCACGGAGGAAGCAAACCTCAGAAAGCTTCATGAAGTAGCACGGCGGGAAGTGTGAGTTCATGTACTGGTTGTCAAGCTTAGAGAATGAGATGTACGAGTTGGTACCAGCACTCTGACCGATGCCAGGAACAGTACCGTCACGCATACCTACGATTACAGACTCAGCAGGTGTGGTCTTAGGAGCAGAACCCTTGTTACCAGTCTTCTCAATAGCCTCAGTGTTCTTCTTGAAGAGGTACTTAACGTACGGGTGGTCAAGGCTCTCGAGCATGCTGCAGAAAGAAGCGCCAAGACGTGAGTCACCCCACTCTGAAATCTGAACAATAGGATGGTCGAAACCAAGAACAGAAGCATAGAGAGCAAACTCATGCGAGGTCTGAGAGATAACGCCGTCACGAACGGCAGCCTCAGCCCATTCCTTAGCTGTCTGAGGCTCCACCTTTGCGAGGTGGATAGCCATACGAAGCTTCAGTGAGTTGGCAAACTCAATCCAAGGCTGCAAACCCTCTGCTTCATAAAGATCTGCATTCTTAAGCAACGGCAGACGGTTGATGAAGATGTTCTTCACAACCTTGTTCTTATACCACTCAGGACGCTTCTGGAAGTGCTTGAAAGCAGCTACACAAGAGTCGATGTTAGCCTTTGCGCTGTAGTAGATGGTACGGACATCGTCGTATGTGAACGGCGACTCGTCACGGTTCTTCTTGAAATCGTTGTAAGGCATCGGACCGAACATATCAGCATTCTCTATTGCAGCATAGTTATAGAGCAAGAGATAAGCTGCCTTCAGCTCAGGGATAGAGTCAAGGTCACCGTT
>OLGM01001316.1_pt1 | contig 11497 bp, 4 predicted proteins | sample 1606001 | NCBI WGS metagenome assembly OLGM01 (sample SAMN03283294) | human gut metagenome | biome: human-associated habitat; material: feces | host: Homo sapiens | place: Peru | collected 2012
TTCTGCGCATCGTAGAAGAAGTGCAGTTCATCCGTGCCGGAAGTCATATGCACAACATTCTTGCCGTGCAGCGTGTACTTCGTCGCCACGCCGTTGACCGTTTTCTGCACACGCAAGCCGTCCGCGTTGTACACAAATTCAGCCGTCACGCCCGCCTTCTGCATCTTTTGCAGCTGCCGGCCGTTCTGCCAAGTGTACGTCCACGTCCCGTCGCTCAGCGGATTGCCAATCGCATCGTAGCGAATCGCATTTCCGTTGACCGCCGTGAGCTTGTCGCGCCAGTTCGCGTCACCGTATTCGTAGGTAACAGTTTCCAGAGGAGTCGTCGTATCGTTGTAGACGAAGCGTTCCTTTTTCAGGATGTTGCCGCCGAGGTCGTAGGTGTACTTCCACGTCGTGCCATTTTCGCCGGAACGGGTATCGCTGTGGTCGTTGACCTGAATCAGCTGCCCCAGCGCATCGTAGGTGTAGCCCGTCCACTTGCCGTTCAGCGTCGCGCTCGCGATGTTCCCGTTGTCGTCGTAGCCGTAACCACAGTTGCACCCCGGCTGGGTAATCGACGAAACGAGGTTCGTCACGCTGCCCGTGCCGTAGCCGCCCGCCGCGAAATGGTATTCGCTCGTGAACGTCTTGCTGCCCAGCTTGACCGCCGAGAACGTCGTCCGATTCAGCTTGTCAATGGTCGTCGTGCTCTGCCCGATGGTGGTCGCACCAACGCTGTACGTCAGCGACGTCGGACGATTTTCGTCATCATAGCCGAATTTCGTCCCGAATTCCTGTCGATTTTCACCCACTTTCTCCGTAAATTCACTCAGGTTGCCGTACACGTTGTCATACGCGACCTGTCCCGTATACACATGCTGACCAGCTTCTGCGGTCTTTACGCGCACCGGACGATTCGCCAAATCGTACTCACTCTGCGTCGTCCGATTCAGCAGATTGTCGCGGACTCGTGCCACTTGACCCTTCGCGTTGTAGTCGTACTCGTATCGCGGCGCGGTTTCCTCGCCGTACACCACCCCCGTCACGCGGTTGAAGTCGTCGTACCGACTGCTGATTTTCGCCCCGTTGCCGTATGTCGTCGCGGTCAGCGTGCCGAAATTCGGCTTCGTCGGATCGTTCTGATACGCACTCTGCGACAAGGTCTGATTCCCGACCTTGACCGCCGTCTGGCGACCCAGCGCGTCCTGCTCGAAGCTGTACACCACGTCGTTCGCGGCGTTCCCGTCCGTATTGTGACGGATTTCGACCAGATTCCCGCGCTGTTCGTCGTAGGTATATTCGTTATGTACTGTCTGAATTCCTTCTTTTGCGCCCACGTTTGCAGAAGTTTTTACAATTCGCCGCAGATTGTCGTAGTCATACGTCACCGTCTGCCCCTTCGCGTCGGTGACGCTCGTCGTCGTGCCGCGCTGCGGATCGATTTCCGTGCGCACAACCTTGCCGCGCGCATCCTTCTGCTCGGTAACATAGTTGCCGTCATCCGTGTACATCGTTTCGCCGCGAATGAAGTAGCTCGGATTCGCGTCCGCATTCTGCACCTGACTCGTCAGCGGATTCCCGAAATTGTCATAGCTGAACGTGCTGACGCTGCCCAGCGGCGCAATGCTTTTCAGCAGCAGATGCTTCTTCTGCTCCGCTTCCGTATCGCCATACGAGAACGTACTGGACACCGTGCGGCCCGCGGCGGTGTGCTTCGTCAGGTTGTCCGCATCGTCGAACTCCGATTTCTCCTGACCGCCGTAGAGCATCTTCCGCGTCTTGCGGTTGCCGTTTTTGTCATAAATATACTGCGTGCCGAACGCTTCGGGGTACAGGTAAATGCCGGTGAAATCCGCGAAATTCATCTGCCGATTCATCTGCAAGACCACGCGGATGTAGGTGCAATTGTTGGGCGCAACAATGCCCGCGCTCGCGAACTGCCAGTTGCCTTCTTCTGCATTGAAGACCGCAGAACCGCCCGTTGCCCAGTAGCTCTTGTCCGTCACAGGGTCAGCGGAAGTAAACTGAACGGTAATTCGGCAGTAAACGGAATTGTCCGGATCGTTCTTCTTCGCGAACGAGCTGCACCAGCCGCCCACCGTGAAGCGGTCGCCGATTTTGCCGTAGTGCCGGAACTGCTGGTAATACGTCACCGTGCGGTCGTAGCGGCCTGCCAGACGAATTTTCTGCGTATTGTCATGCTTCAAGCAGTCCGGTGCGTGAAATTCATCCTTCGGCGCCTCCAAAGGCAGCACTTCAACATAAGAAGCATCGTTTTTGCCAATCGTCCATGCCTTCGGCTTGCCGTCCGTGCCGACCGCAGAGAAGTCGCTGTTTTGAACCATATTGAAATGATTCAGCGTCAGCCCTTCTTCCAGCTGCATCGCATCGAACCAGCAATTGCCGCCCGCGAATCCGTTCTGCATGTCGCAGTACGCCATGCAGTAAACCTTAGGTTCTGCATTCTCCGGCAGCGTGAAGGACACCGACACACGCTCATACGGCATGTTGTCCGTCTTTTCCCACACCTTGCCCGGTTCGGAATCCAGCGTAATTTCCTGTCCGCCCACCGTATACGCAACGCGCATCACACCGCGCGGGCCACCAGATCGGACATATCCCGACAGTGTATACGACTTGCCCGGCGTGAGCGTCACCGCCTGACGAACATACACGCAGTCGCTCGACCAAATCGTCAGCCGATACGAAACAAGGCCGAACTGCCGCGTGGACTGGTCGCGCGTAATCGTGCCGGTACTGCTTTTCTCCCATACGCTGCTGTTTTCCTCGCACATCGGGTCAAGCAGGAGGTTGCGCACCACCCGCTGCATCCGGGAGCGCTCCGTCGCGTGGTTAATCGGCGCATTTGCGTTGTCGTCAGTGCGGTCGTAGCGGGTATACATCGCGTAGCCCAGCTCATCATCGACGCTCACTTGGTTGCCATCATCGTTGAAGTGATAGCGCAGCGTCTTGCCGGAAATTTCATCCTTGACCAGTGCCATATGGTTGCCGTAGGTATACGAGACATTCGCCGCAGTCAGCGTCGTGCCGTCCTTCGTGCCCGTCACGGTTGCGTGGGTGATGCAGTGCGGCAGACCGTCGATGGCGTTCGTGTTGCTGTATTCGTAAGTCACGTCCGCCAGCTTCTTATCTTCCTGATTCTTGACGTGCGGTTCAATAGCAGATGCCGACACAAGCAGGTGATAACCGTTTGCAAGCGCGTATTCGTACTTGCTCATGCGTCCATCTTCATGCGTAATGTACAGAGTTTCTTCATTATAATAGTTGAAGCGCACGCAGCTGTTTTCATCCTGCCACGATGTCTGAATCCGATCGCAGCGACCATCCGTGTAATGAAGCGTCGTAACTCGGTTCGCGCCATCCGTCACAGATGCGATTTTCAGCGGCGAATCTGCCAACGCCGTCACCGTGACTTCGTTGCCGACCGCATCCTGAATCTTCTGAATCAGCACCTTCCCAGTTTCCGGCGCATCCTCCGTTGGCGTGTCAGATACCAGCGGGAACGTCATTCCATTGTCGCCCTTGTCGGTAATCGTGATGTTCTCGTCCCCAACTTCCAGCGTCAGAGACAAACCAGACTGGTCAGAATACTTCTTTTGGTCATCTTTATTCTTCTTAAAGAAGTGTTCCGTGCCGTCGCCATCCGTATACACGAACTCCACTTCGCCATTGTACAGCACCTTGTGCAGCGTCTGGTGCAGCGAAGTCCGCCAGCCATAGCCCATGCCGAACTCGTCTTTGTCGCTGTCGCAAGAATTGTAATAGTGCGTAATCGAGACCGGCAGACGATTGCCGTTCATCGCGGTGTCGGCGTGGGAGAAGATCAGGTTGCCGTTGACGAGGCTGACGCTGCCAGTCCCTGCCAAACCCGCAGACTGATGGTCGTAAGTCAGATAGCTCTCCAGACCCGCAAGGCTCGCGTACTCCAATACGAAATACGGCTGATTCGCCGTTTCGCTCGAATGCAGCTGCGAAAAGCTGCTTTCGCTTTTGGGCGCGCTCAGCTGAACGCCGTGATTTTCGCCCAGATACCACTTGCGCGCAAGGCTGGTGACATCGAACTCCTTCCACGAATACTGATTTTTCAGCACGCGGCAATAGTCCTGATACACGCCGCTGACATCCGGCTGGTGGTCATAGGTGATCGTCTCCGGATTCCAGTCCTCCAGCACTTCCGTGCACATGATGGCGGTATCCGCCGTCGGCGCGTAGACGTTGCGAACGCACAGCTTCGCGGACGTGATGAAATGGTTTGCGCCCAGACGCGGCAAGTCCACAACTTTCAGATAAGTCAGGCGATTGCCGTAGTAATTTGTGTTGCTGATCCACAGACGCTCGTCATGCGAAAAGTTCTGCGTAGAACCTTCCTTGACGTAGGTATCGAGGATGCCGGCAGCAGAATCCGCCGAATTATCCGCGAACGTCGCAATCGGGCTGTGTGCCTGCGCCGCCATCTGCTGGCGCTTTTCGGCGGACAATTCCACCCACTGATGCGTCGCCGCATCGTACTCATGAACCGGCGTGGTCTGCACCACCGCGCGGAATCGGTTGTTGCCCAGCGCGTACACCTTGCCGCATCGGGTGCGGAGGTGTTTCAGTTCCTGCTGAGCCGGGAACTGAATCTGTTCCTGATTGTTTTCTTGGTTACTCATATGTTTCCTTTCTTTTCTGTGCGCTCCTCTGGCGCACGTTTTTTCTATCGAACGGTACGAAAAAAGCCCCTCGCGCCGTGCGCGGGAGCTCCTCTGTATCTTTCGATGGTATGATTCTAACACACTTTTGTAGCGTGTGCATCCGCGTTTTTAGACATGACAGTGATGATTGTGCTTTTCTCCTTGGAAGCACATGATTGCCCCGCTATCTGCTGCACTGTTCCGCGGATAGTTTCACCTGCTGTTGCCAAGCGCATACACAGGCGTTTCAGTCTCTGTCGAAGCGGAAACTGAATCTATTCTTGATGTTTTTCTTTGTTGCTCATACATTTCCTTTCTTTGCGTCTCTTTTGCGCATGTTTTTTCTATCGAACGGTACGAAAAAAGCCCCTCGCGCCGTGCGCGGGAGCTTCTCTGCATCTTTCGACGATATGATTCTACCACACTTTTGTAGCGTGTGCATCCGCGTTTTTAGACAAGTCGGTGGATGGTATACTTTCCTCTCTAACCATCACAAATCCGACTTGTAGAAATGCGGATGCTCCTATGGCATAAACCATTATCAGTCTGTAAATCTTACAGTTCAGCACGGTTTCGCTTTTCTTCCTCACGGGGGAGCTCGCGTCATTTCATCTTTCTCCTTTCTTTGTAACAAAAAGAGCGGCACGATTTCGGCGTGTCGCTCTAAAAAAGCTGCTCAGCGTTTTTGCTGAACAGCCTCTGTGCCTTCCTCGGCACATTTATATCATACCACATCCTTTCGCCAAAATCAACACAATTTTGTCCAAATTTGTCCACATTTGTCCAAGTTTGTCCAACCTGCGCTCAAAAGCACTGCACCCGCAAGCAAATTTCCATCGCATCAGGAAGCTATCCGTTTTGTGCAGCGTTCTTTTTCATGCTGTTCCTTGGGATACGTCTTGATACAGATTTTATGATTTTCAAGTTCACCCGACCGTAACTTCGACCTTTTTGCCGCTGAAAGCCACGCCGTATTTATAAACCGTCTTAACCCCAGCGGCTATCAGTTCCGTTTCGTATTTCTTGTCGTTTATCTGCTGCAATGCGGTTTCTGACAACACTTTCAGCTTCTCATCACTGCAATTTTTCTCCGCTTTTAATTCGATGAGAATCCCCGGAAGTCCCTTTTTCGTGGGTTTCAGCTGAATATCATAACGCCCGTCGCCAGACTCTCGATTCGAGGTCACGAAAGCACCACCCAATAAAGCACACAGCCCCAGCATAAAGCCGTGATAGAAGTTCTCCCCTGCCGTGTCAAAACAGCTGACCGATTGGGTCAGAAGCGTCTGAATCTGCGCTTTCAATCGTGCGTTGTCGCCGGAGAAGATGGCCTCCTGAACAGCGATGGCCGTAGGCTGCGGAATCATATTCTCCAGCCGCTGCAAAATTTCCTTGTTATACACGAGAGAAATTTCCCGATTCGGCAAGGAAACCTCACACATAAAGTCTCCATTGAAGGATGGCGTCGTTTTCATTGCCTTCAAGTAGCCTGTCACCAGCAGAAAACTATAAATAGTAGCGGGATTGCTCTTGATTTGCGGATAAATCACGCCAGTATCAATAAATGTGGTGAATGTCTCACCCTTGACAAGCGCCGTCAGCCGATGATACGTCTCTTCGTCCGCCTGCGCAAGCACTTCGCCGATAATATCATTGCTGCCGGTAGAAACCCAGAAGGCGCGCGGCTCGCACTCATTGCTGAAATAGTTGACCACCGACCACGGGTTGAAAATCTCCGTCTTGCCGAAGCGGTAGCCGTCGTACCACTCACAAATCTCATCAAATTTGTCAGCCGCACCGTAATATTCTGCCATTGCCTTTACTTCATCCGCCGTAAAGCCGAAGTAGGCGCTGTACTTGTTGTCCAACACGGAGTTGATGGACAGGTTGTTCATGCCGCTGAAAATGCTCTCCTTCGCCACCCGCAGAATGCCGGTAAGAAAGCCGAAAGACAAATGCTGATTATCCTTGAACCCGCCCGAAAACAGGTTTCTCATAAACTGGATGACCTTGTCGTAGTAGTCCTTCTGATATCCCTGCTGAATCGGCGTATCATACTCGTCGATGATGATGATGGGCGCAATGCCATAGTGCTGATGGAGCATTGCAGATAAATCCAGCAGCGCAGCGGTCAGCTCCACTTCGCTGACCTTGCCCTCAGCCAGCTTTTCATAGGTCTTTTTGCTGTACTCGTCGCATTGACCGCTGGTCAGCAGTTCTTTATGCCGCCGTGTTTCCTTTGCGAAAATATCTCGAATCGCCGCAAAAGTCTCCGCCCAAGTGTCGAACTTAACATCCTTGAACGTCAAGAAAATCACAGGGTACTTCCCCTGATAGTCCCGGTACTTCTGACCGCAGCCCCAAATCTTCTTGTCGCGGAAATAAACCGAAGTATCCTCGTCACTTTTTTCAAAAAAAGTGCGCAGCATATCCATATTCAGCGTCTTGCCGAATCGCCGCGGGCGGGTGAACAGCGTCACCATCGGGCGCTCGTCAATGAAATCCTTAATCATCATCGTCTTGTCGATATAATAATATTCCGACGATGCAAGGCAGTAGTTGGATACGCCAATGGGCAGCGGCCGCCTCGTCGCCCGCTCTGTTTTTCGGAAAGCGCCCGTCTTAATCCGCTGATCCACTGGCTTCTGCGTATCTGCCGGAATCATCCAGCGTTTCCCCTGCTTTTCCGCACCGACGATTTTTCCGTCTTTGCAGAGCGTCGCAACTCTCCGCTCCGTTATGTTCCAGCGCGCCGCCGCTTCTTTGATCGGGATCATTTCAGCCATATGGGACACCTCCGCGCATCACTTTACAAGTACATTATACCCGATTAAACGAATAATGTCAACGGAGTTCGGAATAATGTCACTTCAAAGCAGCACGATACCATTTTCCTTGATAAACGTGTGCAAGCAGATTATTCGAACAGCTTTCTGTTAGAGTTAATGACATCATCCAGTTCATCCATGAACATACAGGCAATGATGCACTGATACCGCAAATACCGCGTCATCACTGCCGTACCGAACCCCGTCAATTCCATAAATGCGGCAGACAGCAGCGGCGGCATATGCAGGCTGATTACGATGCGCGTAATCTGACGAATATCATACCGAAAGTTGTCATCGCTGCACATTCTGCTGATAGTTGCTTCACTAATTCCCGACCGCAAGGACAGCTCCTTCTGCGTTCCGCAACGGTCATGAATCAGCTGCACAAGGGCGGCAGAAGGGCGGCGCGGAAAGGTTTCGAGATACTCCGCATTTTTCTCATCCAGTGCTTCTTCGCTCAAATTTTCATCCAAATCCAAGGAGCAAATCAGCGTATACGAATCTTGATATGCTTGATCCGAATGCAGCTCCCCCACGCCGTAACTGCCTATAACACTCTTGTACTCCCGATGAAATTTCAGGCAGCATACATCCACATGCCCGCGCGCCCATTCCGTCAGCACCGCGCCGCGCTTGTTTTCCTGCCGAACGATACTCGGCGTATTCAGGCAAACATGTCCATCGGCATAAACGTAGCGTTTTTTATCAATCAGTTCCCGGAAATCTTCTTTCTGCTCATAAAGATCAAGAAACTGTGTTCGGCTGATGACGAACGTGTCGCCGCTGCTCACACTCTCGCGGTCAAACGCAAAGTTGGCAATATACCGCCCATTCACATAATTGAATGCACCCTTTGCCGCAGGTGAACCCAGCCAAATCAGCCGCGTCCGAATCAGCCCTTTGGAGACTTGCTTTTCCTGTGCAATCTGGTAGATGACATGCGCGATTTTATCCCCCGGATTGATGCTCTGATTGGTCACTTCCGCCCAATATTGATGCACCATAGGCATCAGTACAGGACGCGGCAATGCAGCAGCTGTGCTTCCGTAACTCGCTTGACGCTCCACCCAGCGCACATCCTTGGCTGCTGGACGCGAAGCACGATCCGCTTCTCCATATTCTAAAAGCCGCAAATCGGCGCTGTGCAGCGCTTGCAGCGTGAAAAACATCGTGTGCCATTCATAATGAATGCACTCATGGAAAATTTCTCGTCCGTCACTGTCGGCGCGTTGGTAGGACTTTGCATTGGAATTGAGCAGAATGGTTTTTGCCGGAATAACCATTTCTTCCATCACTGTTTCGTCGCCCACCTGTCTCTCTGCCCGCGCGATTCCTTCTTGGAAAAACAGAATCGCTTCCGTCCTCCGATTTTTGAACAGCGGCGCACTGCTGATTTGCAATTCCATTGCTTTTGCGAGCTTCCACGCCGCCCGCGGCTGGTAGGCTGTCACCGCTGTTTCTCCCAGATAGGTTTTCAGCATATTCTGAACTTGCAGTTCCATATCATCATACGAGAAAATCGGCACTAAATACTTGGACAGTTTCGTCCAGCCCTCCCGCTCCGGACATTCATCCAATAAAACCGTTGATTCCGGCAGCCACTGAATCGTCCCGTCCAGCACAAAATCCGTACTCAAATACATGTTTTCCACGAAATAGCGTGGCAGTTCGCCGTTCTTCGATGCACCGATTTTCAGCCGAACATACAAGTCCGCCGACATCTTCGTCCGGCTCCTGCGCCAGAAATCCGCCTTCACGATTTTCGATTCCTCGTGATGGAGAAACAGCTGTGTGCCTTGTGTCCACGGTGGCATCTGTGCTTTGAATCCGGGAAGCTGCTCTTCCACCTCGCACAGTATTTCCGACCAATAATGGTTGGTGATATAGGTGCGCATATCCTGCAGCATCGGCACCATTTCGACCTTCGCTTCGTTGCTCATTGCCTTGCCTCCTTCGCTGTTCCCGCCTTTTTGCAAATCACGTCAGGCAACTTCCGTTCTTATGTAGTCAGTGCTATTAGAATATTTATATGCACTATAAGCATTATTATTCTTACTGCACTTTGCCTGACAGGCATATCATACACCATACTTATTGGCTTTGCAAGTATTTGCGAAAATTCGTTCTCTTTTCGTGAATTCTGCTGAATTTTGGCATATGTGGCATAGACAATTTGACGACACTTTGTTCGCATATAGTGCTGCGAACAGGATATCATGAAGCCCTTGGAATAAATATCAGTTTTAAATTCCAATGAGATATGTAACTAAGCGTACATCGCCAATCCACTTTCCATATTTATCCGAAGCGAAAGTGTTTCAAGATCAAAACGTTCTTTCGTTCTGCACAGCAACACTGCGCAAGTAAAGTAAACAAACATAACTCGAAAATATCGCAAAGTAGATAACTCAACCGAATTGGAAAATCGCAACTTTTTTCTTAATTGCCACTGGCTTCTCACATCCGTCTTAGCAAGTAACATGCCTCACAACATTATCATCACACAGCCTTCCGTGCACTCTTGATGCTACATTACCGCTGTTAAGTGCCTATTTGTGCTCCATCTAAACCCATAATCGTCATGTAAACATAATTAAATCGTGTTTTCGTCATTTTAACAAAAGTAGCTTGACAATTTTCTCGTTATGATGTACAATATATACAAACAGCAAATCTTTGCCGCGGAAAGATTTACTGTTAAAGAAACTAATGACGGAGGTAGATATCTTGAAACGTTTTCTCGCATTCTTCTGTGTGCTCTCTTTTGCTCTTAGTGCAGTAGCCTTTGGAACAACGTTTACTCGCACGGTACAATGTGTAAATCAAAATGACTATGTAAAATCCCCCCTGTCGAATGAAAAAGAGTGGGATGATCATCGTATCTATGTGTACTACAACGCGCAAGGATGCAGCAACAGCTATACGAACCATTTCCGCGGTTATGCCTATGATGAAGAGGGCGGCATTCTCTGCGGAAGCAAATGGGTTGTTCCTGACCAGTTAATCCCAATTGAAGGTGGTGGCTTTACTGAGTGGTATCGTTTTTACTTGACCATGCGTGGAAACACAAAGTATCATGAATACGAAGGCTTGTCCACAGTTGTTCTCTCTGGATATTTCCAAGTAAATTAACCATCATTGGGAGCAAGGAAGGTGTTTTGGCATTTTCCTTGCTCCCTAATCAGAAAGGGGAAACGCAATAGTGTTTTATAAGAGACGGCTGTGTATTGGTCTTATTCTCAGCGTGCTTTTCCTGTTTGCCGCCCCTGCATTTGCTGAATCCTACACTTCCATTCAGCAAATTGCAGAAACAACTCCTGAACGCTGGACAGAAACCTATGAGACAGAATGGCGCACAATTCAAGTTGATGCGGAAATCATCGTTCCTGATGTCGAAGCATTCCCCATTGTAACAATTCAGAAGATGCCGAAGCTATCCAGTGAGCTTCTGGCTGAATACAAGAACGTTAACAGTAACTTTTCTTTTTGTTTTGATAAGTTGAAGGATGATTATCTTCATGTTAATGAAGGTTATAAATCCCAAGTGACTTATGGACGAAATGAAATACCATTGGAAATGCCGGAAAATGTGAAAATTACCTTTGATGAAGCTAAAGCACTTGCTTTATCGGAAGCCAATCGGCTTTGGGGATTGAATGAGGATGATTTGCTGTTGACATCCACTCGAATCAGCAGCTGTGTTTATAAGTACAAAGAAAGCAATGGTGTCAAAACATGGGGATCTGCCGTAACCAAGCAAGGGAGATTTCATCTTAGCTTTGCTCAGCTTTTTCATGGCATCGAAATGGAGGACGGGCGCTCTTGCTATCTTGATTTGTCCGTGAGCAGAGAAAGTACCATGTGTTCTCCATACTATTCCATCTCTTTTTCTTCAAATTTGGATAATGCAAAAGTTCGCGCTATTCTCTATACGGAGAAAGAAGTCATCTATGACGATGTGCCGCTTCTTCCTTTCAGTGCCGCAAAAAA
>OLGM01001317.1_pt1 | contig 11482 bp, 14 predicted proteins | sample 1606001 | NCBI WGS metagenome assembly OLGM01 (sample SAMN03283294) | human gut metagenome | biome: human-associated habitat; material: feces | host: Homo sapiens | place: Peru | collected 2012
CTAAATAAAAGAAGGAGGAAGAAAATATGAAAAATAAAAAAGGTTTTACTTTAATCGAATTACTGGCGGTAATAGTAGTACTAGCAATCATTGCTTTAATCGCTACACCAATAGTAATGAATACAATTAAGAATGCAAAGAAAGGAGCAGCAGAGAGAAGCGCAGATAATTACATTAAACAAGTAGAGACAGCGGTAGCAGAAGCAAGAATTGATGGAACAAAAATAGATAATGGTACTTATAATATTCAACCAGATGGTAATTTATGTCCGGCATCAGGATGTGGAGAAAATGATAAAGATAAAATCACAATAAATATGAGTGGAAATAAACCCACATCAGGAACGATAACAATAAAAAATGGAGAAGTATCACAAGATGGAACAAAACTAGCAGTAGGAGATTATAATGTAAAATATAATCAAGAAAAAAATAAATATGAAGCATCAGAAAAAGGGAATACGTCTGTAACATATAAAAATGGACAAGAAGTGTATTTTAATGTAGATAATGGAACTAAATGTACATCATCAGATTATACAGAAACACAAAGCAGTACAGGCGTAAAAAGTGGATGTATGAAGTTTTATGCATTTAATGATGATGGTGGGGATACAGTAAATTTAATACTAGACCATAATACAACAGCAACCATAGCATGGAATTCAGGTGTAAGTAACGAAAGTGGACCAAGTGAAGTATTAACACAATTAAAGACAGATACAGATGGATGGCAAGGGACAATAACTTCATCAAATTATACAATGGATCAAACAGGACAAACAAGTAATGCAAAATATACAATAGATTATAGTGGATATAAAGCAAGATTAATAACAGCACAGGAAATAGCTACAATAACAGGAAATACAGGATGGGATGAAAAGGTAGCTGCCAATAGTAGTTATTATTTAGATAGTAAGACAACAACGAAAAGTGATACATGTAAAAGTGGGAATACAACAGTATGTCAATATGGATGGTTATATGATAGAACAAACAAAAGTTGTACAACGTGGGGATGTTTAAATAATGCAGATTCATCTACTTCATCAAATATGAGTGGCTATTGGACAGCCTCTTCTCGTGCCGGCTCCTCTGCCAACGCTTGGTACGTGTACTGCGTCGCTGCCGTGGACAGCGATAGCGTTTACCATTCAGGCAACCTCGGTGTCCGCCCAGTTATAACCATCTCCAAATCAAACTTAAACTAAATTAGAGTGATATTCACTCTTTTTTCTTTGTTTTATGGTAAAATAAAGTAGAGGTGGTAAGATGGTTTGTGAAGTTTTGGTTGAGCTTAAAAGTAAAAATATAGATAAAACATTTACATATCTAATACCTGATAAATTTAAAGATAAAGTAAAAGAAGGAATTAGAGTATTAGTTCCTTTTGGAAAACAAAAATTAGAAGGTTTTGTTTTAAACATATCTGATAATTTACCAGAATATAACTTAAAGGAAATTATTGACTTAATCGATTCGGAGCCAGTCTTAAATAACGAGTTATTAGATTTAGGTAAATATATTAGTAAAAAAACTTTATGTAATTTAATTACTGTTTATCAAGCTATGTTACCAGTAGCATTAAAAGCTAAAAATGGAAAGATAATAAATAAAAAGTTTGATACTTATGTAGTTATTAATAATGATGATTTTAGTGCTATTAAAAGTAATAAGCAACTAGAAATTTTAAATATTGTTAAAGATAGAAAAAAAGTATTAAAAAAAGAATTGAATGATATATCTTTATATTCAGTTAAAACTTTAATAGAAAAAGGTTATTTGAAAGAAATAAAAGAAGAAAGTTATCGTATTAAAAGAGATAATATAAAAAAAGATGAACCTAAAGTTTTAAATGAAGAACAAAAATATGCATATGATGAAATTACTAATAACTTAGGTTCGTTTGTGCCGTTTTTACTTCATGGTGTTACCGGAAGTGGTAAAACCGAAGTATATATGCATGTTATAGATAAAGTTATAAAAAGTGGTAAACAAGCACTTGTTTTAGTTCCAGAAATAAGTTTAACTCCACAATTTGTTTCACAGTTTGAAAATAGATTTGGCAGTGATATAGCGGTTCTTCATAGTCGTTTGAGTGATGGAGAAAAGTATGATGAATGGCGTAAGATTATCAGAAATGAAGTAAGTATTGTAATTGGGGCTAGAAGCGCTATATTCGCACCACTTTCCAATATTGGTGTTATTATAATTGATGAAGAGCACACTTCAACTTATAAACAAGATAATAATCCTCATTATAGTGCAATTGATGTAGCGTTATATCGTGCCCGCAAATATAACTGTCCAGTGGTTTTAGGAAGTGCAACCCCTTCTATAGAAAGTTATACTCGTGCTAAAACAGGAGTTTATAGGTTACTAGAATTAAAAAATAGGGTAAATAAACATTTACCTACAGTAGAATTAGTTGATATGAAAGATGAAATGCGCAAAGGTAATCGCATTTTATGTGAAAACTTAATTAACTCTCTAAATGAGTGCATAAAAAAGGATGAACAAGCTATCATCCTATTAAATAGAAGAGGATTCTCCACTATATTAACATGTAAAAATTGTGGTTATACAGGTAAATGTCCTAACTGTGATATTCCTTTAACTTATCATAAAACATCTAATACTATGAGATGTCACTATTGTGGATATGGTAGTGGAAAGATAAATATATGTCCAGAATGTGGTAGTAAAGAAATTAATTATTTTGGAATGGGTACAGAAAAACTAGAACAATGGATAAATGACAATATCGAAGGTGCTAGAACAATTAGAATGGATATTGATACAACATCTAATAAAGGTGCACATGAAAAAATAATAACAGCTTTTAAAAATAAAGAATATAACATTTTAATAGGAACGCAAATGATTGCTAAAGGTCTTGACTTTCCATCGGTTACATTAGTCGGGGTAGTAAGTGGAGACGCTAGTCTAAATATTCCTGATTTTAGAAGTGCAGAAAGAACTTTTCAATTATTAAATCAAGTTGCAGGACGAGCAGGGCGAAGTGAAAAGTTAGGTAAAGTTATTATTCAAGGATTTAATATGAATCATTATAGTATTAGATATGCAAGTACGCACGATTATACAGCTTTTTATGAAGAAGAAATGAAAATAAGAAGAGATTTGAAATATCCACCATATTATAATCTTTGTTTAATTAAAGTGTGTGGTGTTGATTATAATATGGTAAGTGATGCGGCTAATAAAATAGCTAATTATTTAAAGAGAGAATTAGAAAATAAAGCCATTGTTTTAGGACCTACTAGTGCTAATATTCCTAAAATAAATAATACATATTATTTAAATGTTATTTTAAAATATAAGAAAACAGAATATATAGTTAGTTCTTTAAACTTTATAAAAGATGAATATAAAGAAAATCGTAAAATAAATTTAGATATTTATTTAAATCCTAATCAAATATAGTAAAAGTGTGATAAAATAATATTAGTAATTATAGAAAGGATTGTTTATGAATTTAGAAGATGTAAATGTAGAAAAAGAATTAAAAATTGTTTTTATGGGTACACCAGAGTTTAGTGTTCCTGTATTAGAAGGTTTAATTGAAAATTATAAAGTTAGAGCTATTGTAACTCAACCAGATAGACCTATTGGTCGTCATGGAGAAATGAGTGCAAGTCCTGTAAAAAGAGTAGGTATTAACCATACTATTTTAGTGCTACAACCTGATAAAATAAAAGAACATATTGAAGAAATAACATCTTTAGAACCTGATTTAATTGTTACTTGTGCGTATGGACAAATTTTACCTAAAGAAATTCTTGATTGTCCAAGATTAGGTTGTATTAATGTTCATGCTTCACTTCTTCCTAAATTAAGAGGAGGAGCGCCAATTCATAGAGCTATTATGAATGGTTATAAAAGAACTGGTATAACTATTATGTATATGGGTATTGGTATGGATGATGGCGATATTATAACGCAAGAAGCAATAGATATTGATATTAATGATACTGCTGAAACATTACATGATAAGTTAAGTATTTTAGGAAGAGATTTACTTTTAAAAACACTTCCTTCTATTATCGATGGAACTTGTGAAAGAACAAAACAAGATTCTAGTTTAGTTACTTATGGATTTAATATTAAAAGAGAAGATGAAAGAATAGATTTCTCTAAGACTAAACGTGAAATATACAATAAAGTTAGAGGCTTAAATTCATGGCCTGGTGCTTATTGCTTATATGAAGGAAAAATATTAAAAGTTTGGAAATGCCGTGAAGGTGAAACTTATAGACCTGATTTATTCGATGGTCAAGTAACAGCAATTTATCCTGATGGTTTTGGAGTAAAAGTTAGTAATGGAGAAATAATATTTACTAATGTGCAACCTGAAGGTAAGAAAAAAATGGCAGCATCTGATTTCTTAAATGGAATTAATAAAGATGAATTTATTGGTAAAATATTAGATTAGGTGATTAGATGTTTAAAAAAACTAAAGAAAAAATAAATAGTAATGAGTATGTTATTTTATTTAAAAAAATGTGGGATAACAAACGTTACCGTTCAATACTAATTTTAGTTATCTATTTTATCTTTTTTGGAATAATTATAGGTGTTACTAGAGAAAATTATAAAAATACAGAAATAAATGATAGTGGGGATTCACCAAAACAACCAACTATTATAGAAAAGAAAAATAATTGGAATAATTATGAAAAAAATTATCAATATATAATAACTTTGAATGATGAAAAAATTGCTGATGTTAAAGTTGATGATGGTATTATTAATTTGAATGTTAATAATAAAGAATATATTGTTATTAATAATGTAATTTATCAAAATAAAAATGATGATTTAAAGAAAGTTAAAGAAATACCTAATTTAAAAATTTCTCTTCCAATTACTAAATTAAATATTAGAGAAATAATGAATTATTTAAAAGATTTAGAAGCTAGTAATTATACAGAAAACGCTATAAAATATCAAATTAGTAGTTCATATTTTATTGATAATACAGAAGAAAATATTGATGTTGAAGTTTATGGATATGATAATTTAGAAAAAATAGTTATAAATTATCAAGAAGAAAAAATTACATTAGAAATGAGTGAAACAGATGTTGGAAGTGTTGGATAAAAATTTAAAATTAATGTATCTTGTAAATGATAATGAACCTAATTCTTATTATATTAGTCTACAAGGTGATCCTAAGTGTGCGATTGATGTATCATATATTGATAATGATGCTTTGTTTAAACTATCATTACAAGAAAATTGTAGTGTTGAAGATATAGATATTATTCTTGATAAATTTAGTGATTATTTTCTTAATACAAACGAAAATATTAATGGAATAAGACTTTATGCTGATCCAACTGATTTGTTAGAACAAATAGGATTTGTATTAGAAAATAATAATGATGAGTTTTTATATAGAAAAAGGAATAGAAAGATAAAAAGAGGTTAGTTATGGAAGTTGTTATAATAATGGCTATTATAGGTGCAATAGTATTTTGTTTTAAAAGAACATTTAGTGGTTTTGTATATGCGGTTGGAATGGTAGATATATTTTTAAGAATATTAGCTTTTTTAAAAGTTCAATTATTAGGTGGCGAAGCTTTAGCGTTTGTTAATCGTTGGTTTCCTGCTTCAATTCCTGCTATAATTGAAAAATATACAGATGGAGCTTTAACTACAGTACTTTTTTGGGTATATGTTGTTATAATGATTATTTTTGAAGTATATATCATAAAAGGATTTATTAAAAAGAGATAATATTGTCTCTTTTTTCTTGAAACAAAAACAAATGTTTGCTATAATTATGATGGTGATAATGATATGTATGCTTATATAGAAGGTATAATAAAAGAAATAGAAAGTAATTATGTTGTGTTAGATAATAATGGAATAGGGTATCAAATTTATACTCCTAATCCTTATGCTTTTAACATAGATGAAAAATATAAAATCTATTTATATCAATTAATTAGAGAAGATGAAAATAGTTTATATGGATTTAAAAATAAAGAAGAAAAAGATTTATTTTTAAAACTAATAGAAGTAAAAGGATTAGGATGTAAGATGGCACTTCCAATGTTGGCAACTGGTTCTATAAACGGAATTGTTGATGCTATTGAAAGAGAAAATATTTTATATTTAAAGAAATTTCCAAAGATAGGTGATAAAGTTGCTCGTCAAATTATTTTAGATTTGAAAGGTAAATTAGTTAGTGGTGAAAAAGTAGTTAATAATAAAGATTTTAGTGAACTTACAGAAGCTTTAAAATCATTAGGATATAAAGCTAGTGATATAAATAAAATACTTCCTAATATTAAATCTGAAGAAAATGTAGAAGAACAAATAAAAGAAGCTTTACGTTTATTATTAAAATAGGAGGATTCATGAGAATAGGAATAGATATAGACGATACAATTTGTGATACTTTTGATTTCGTTTTACCTTATTGTTGTAAGTATTATGGTGTAGATTATGAAAAAGCAATATCTCAAAAATTATCTTTACAATATTTTATAGATAATTATGGTTATTTTGATTTTGCTAAAAAATATTATGGAAAGATTATTCCTTATGTACCTTTAAAAAAAGATGTTGTTAAATATATAAATAAAATGAAAAAAAGAGGTCATCAAATAATATTTATAACATCACGTTCTAATAGAGGTTATGATAATCCTTATCAATTAACTTATGATTATTTAATAAAACATAATATTCCTTTTGATACTTTAATTACTGATGCTAAAGAAAAAGGAACAGTATGTCGTGATGAAGAAATTGATATATATATTGATGATAATATTAAAGAGTGTATGGCTATTAATAAAGAAGGGGTAAAAGTTGTCCTTTTTGATACTAGATTCAATCACGATAATAAAGATTTTAAAAGAATTAAAAATTTTAAACAGTTTTATAAATTTATAAAGAAGGAGGAAAAGAATGGAAGACGAAAGAGTAATAACAAATCATGAATTAGCAGAAGATACATTTGAAGAGAATATTCGTCCTGATAGTATTGATGAATATATAGGGCAAAAAGAAGTAAAAGAAAATTTAGATGTATTTATTAAAGCAGCTAAAATGCGTAATGAATCATTAGATCATGTTTTACTTTATGGTCCCCCAGGACTTGGTAAAACAACACTTGCTTTTATTATTGCTAATGAGATGGGAACAAATATAAAAACTTCTTCAGGCCCAGCTATTGAAAAAAGTGGTGATTTAGCAGCTCTTCTATCAAGTCTAGAACCTGGTGATGTTCTATTTATCGATGAAATCCATCGTATACCAAGATATATAGAAGAAATTCTTTATTCGGCTATGGAAGATTTCACATTAGATATTATTGTAGGAACAGATTCGTCTAGTCGTAACATAAAAATAAATTTACCACCATTTACTTTAGTTGGCGCAACAACTAGAGCAGGTGATTTAACTGGTCCTTTAAGAGATCGTTTTGGAATAATATCAAAACTTAATTATTATACAGAAGAAGAATTAACACAAATAGTAAAAAGAACTAGTCGTGTACTTAATTGTCCAATTGAAGATGATGCTGCAATAGAACTTGCTAGACGAAGTAGAGGAACACCGAGAATTGCCAATAGATTATTTAAAAGGGTAAGAGATTATGCTTTAGTATTAGGTAGTGGTGTTATTGATTTAAAAATAACCAAAATAGCTTTGGATAAATTAAAAGTAGATAGTCTAGGTTTAGATGAAACTGACTATAATTTATTAAGATCTATTATTGAAAAATTTAATGGAGGTCCTGTCGGAATAGACGCAATCGCATCTTCCATAGGTGAAGAACAGAGTACTATTGAAGATGTATATGAACCATATTTATTACAACAAGGATTTTTAAAAAGAACAAATAGAGGACGTATTGTAACAGAAAAAGCTTATGAACACTTAAAGATAGAAAGGTGATAAAATAATGAAAGTATTAGTAACAGGAGGAGCTGGATATATAGGAAGTCATACTATGGTTGAACTTTTAAATGGAGGGTATGAAGTTGTTTGTATAGATGATTTTTCTAATTCTAAACCAATAACTTTAGATAATGTAAAAAAAATTACCAACAAAGATTTTTCTTTCTATGAAGGTAATGTATGTTATAAAAGTATTTTAAAAAAGATATTTGAAGAGAATAAAATTGACATGGTTATTCATTTTGCAGGATTTAAAGCTGTAGGCGAATCAGTAAAAATGCCACTTAAATATTATCGTAACAATTTAGATTCCACATTTTCATTATTAGAAATAATGAATGAATATAATTGTAAAAAACTTGTTTTTTCTTCAAGTGCTACAGTTTATGGTAAACCTGATACTTTACCAATTAAAGAAGATTCTAAACTTTATACAACTAATCCATATGGAACAACTAAATTAATGATTGAAAATATTTTAAAGGATTTATATCATTCTGATAATAATTGGAGTATTGCTATATTACGTTACTTTAATCCTGTTGGTGCTAGTAAAACGGGATTAATAGGTGAGGATCCTAATGGTATTCCTAATAATTTAATGCCTTACATCGTAAAGGTTGCAACTAAAGAATATCCACAATTAAATGTATTTGGTAATGATTATGATACTAAAGATGGTACAGGCGTAAGAGATTATATTCATGTTGTAGATCTGGCTAAAGGTCATGTTAAAGCCTTAGAAAAAATAAATAAAGATACTGGAATAGATTGTTATAATTTAGGAACCGGTTGTGGTTATAGCGTATTAGATTTAGTTGAAACATTTAAAAAAGTAAATAAAGTTGATGTTCCATATAAAATTGTTGAAAGAAGACCTGGCGATATTGATGCATGTTATGCTGATCCTAGTTATGCAAAAGAAAAATTAAACTGGCAAGCAGAAATGAGTATTGAAGATATGTGTCAAGATTCATATAACTTTGCCATAAAACAAAAGAAAGAGATTAATTAAAATCTCTTTTATTGTGCTTCTAAATATAAGTTTTTATTATAGTGATGTTGTGAAGTTTTTTTATTAGCAAGCGTATCACTATCTATTAAGAAGAAATCATAAATAAGAACATCTTCACCAGTATTAGTAACAGGGTCATCCCATGTTAAATCAAGATGATACCAATTATTATCTAAATAAACATAATTCCAAATATGTTCATTACTAGCAATACGATAATTATTAATTCCTAATTTATCTAAATAAATAGACATTACATCACTATATCCACCACATACACCTTTTCCTTCAGCTAATACACCAAAAGCATTATAAGGATGACCGGTGTAAGTATTTTTATCAGTATTTATTTTAAAGTCATTGTCATATTTTGTATTATTAATAATATAATCATGGAATAATTTAATTTTTTCTCTATCACTCATTGTATCTTCAATATTGTTTTGAATAAACTCATCAATTTTTTTGTTAATAAAATTAATTTCTATATTTGAATAGTTTTTTGTTACATTGATAGTTATACGATTAAAACTATCAGTAGTAACAGATATATTTTTAAATGAATTAAAAGGGTCAACATAGTTATTAATAACTTCTATTTCTTCAGAATTTTTAGTATAATCATTGAAATCACTGATACAATTTTCATAAGATGATGAACAATAAAGAGATACTTTATCCATACCACTGTTTAAAATAGTATAGATAATATTATTAAAGTCATCTTTACTTTTAGGTGTAATGTCATCAACGTTTTTAATAAGTAAATAATCCTCATCTTTATGATATTCATTATTTACTATTTCTTTTGTTCCCTGAAATAAAACATCCTTTGTAATATAATGGACAATTGTATTTTGCTTAAAATAAACTAGACCTAATAAAATTAATAATAAGAATAACTCTACCTTTTTCATTGTATCACCTAGTTTAATTATATCAGAACGATACAAAAAAAAGAAGTATAATTACTTCATTTCATTTACTTTTTTAGTTAAACGAGATTTATTACGAGCACTAGTGTTCTTTGCAGTAACACCTTTAGAAACGGCTTTATCAATTCTCTTAATAGCTACTTTTAAAGCATCACTTGCTTTATCTTTATCTTTACTAGCTACAGCTCTTTCTACATTTTTCATAGCTGTTTTCATACTAGCTTTGTATGTATTATTTTGTTCATTTTTCTTACTAATTACTTTTACTGCTTTTTTAGCATTTTTCATATTTGGCATAATCTCACCTCCAAGTCATTCAATATATACATATTTTAGCAGACATTTTATTAAATTGCAATGATTTTATTAAATAATCATAATATTTAAGCTTTTGTTTATAATAAAAATGGTGATTATAGTGAATAAAGAAGTAGATTTATCAAAGTACGAACTACGTACAGATTTAGCAATTGAATCAATAAATAGTGTTTCTGATAAAAATGGAATTAAAACAAGTATTAAAAATATAGATGAAATTAAAGTTACACAAGTAGAAGTAGACGAGGAAGGTAGTAAAAAAATAAATAAAAAAGTAGGACTTTATACAACAATAGAATTTATAGATGTAACTGATTCTAATAATAGAAAAAAGGTTTTAAATGCATTTGCACACGAGTTAAAAAATTTACTTTCTAAAATTAATATTAAAGAAGATGATAGTTGTTTAGTAATTGGACTTGGTAATGCATCATCAACTCCTGATTCTCTAGGACCCCTGTCTGTTGATAATGTGCTTGTGACTAATCACTTATTTGAACTTAAGGAATTAAGTGATGGCTTTAGAAGAGTGTGTGCGATTAACCCAGGGGTTATGGGCACTACTGGTATTGAAACTAGTGATATTATCTTAAGCATAGTTGAAAAAATAAAACCTGACTTTATTTTAGTTATTGACGCTCTTGCTAGTGGTTCCATAGATAGAGTTAATAAAACAATTCAACTTACTGATACTGGTATTCATCCTGGAAGTGGAGTTGGTAATAGTCGTAAAGAAATTAGTAAAGATATATTAGGTATACCGGTAATAGCTATAGGTGTACCAACCACTGTAGATGCGGTAACAATCGTAAGTGATACAATAAATTATATGTATAAACACTTTTCTTATACAAAAGAAAACGTAGATAATCCTCGTAATAAATTGATGGTATCAACACCTAATTATCTAAAAAAGAATATCCAAGTAAATGAACAGGATAAAAATAATTTACTTGGCTTAGTAGGACTTTTAAGTGAAGAGGAAGTAAGACAACTAATTTTTGAAGTATTAACACCGATAGGTTATAATTTGATGGTAACACCTAAAGAGATAGATTTTATTGTGGATAAATTAGCAGATGTAATAGGAAATGGTATTAATAAAGCTTTACATCATATTACTATTGACAACTAAATTAAATAATTATAAAATTATCATAGTAAAGGAAAGTGGTAGTATGGTTAAAGTAGTATCTAAAAATATTATAAACTCCCTAGCAGAAATACCAACCTGGGGGGGGGTTATTTAATCATACTATAATAATAAATAATA
>OLGM01001321.1_pt1 | contig 11448 bp, 13 predicted proteins | sample 1606001 | NCBI WGS metagenome assembly OLGM01 (sample SAMN03283294) | human gut metagenome | biome: human-associated habitat; material: feces | host: Homo sapiens | place: Peru | collected 2012
CAACAGCTCTTTGTTTAACCGCCGGCCTGATAAACAGAGGTTACAAAGTCCTTCTCATCGATACCGATCCACAGAAGAGTGCAACAAGCGTTTATGGCGCAAGAGAAGAGGATACTTGTACATTAGCAGATATGTTATTCTCAAACACCCCAGCTTCAGAGTGTATTCAGAAAACAGCATTAGGAGACATTATAGCTTCCGACTCTCTGCTTAAAGAAGCAGAAACTCGTATTCCTAATGATGTTGACAGATTTTACTACCTAAAGGATACCTGTAAATGTATCGAAGATGAATACGATTACATTATTTTCGATACGCCTCCAGGTAACGGTGTTTTATTAGGAAACGTACTGAGCTGTGCAGACAGTGTTATCATGCCAATCACATGTGACCGTTTCGGTATTCAGGGCATGATTGACTTCTATAACTCCATGTGCAGCTACAAGAAACGTATCAATCCGGGAATTCATATCTCCGGTGTATTGATTATTAAGTATAAAGGCAGACAGAGCCTTACGCAGAGCCTTGAAGAAGCAACTATTCCTGAAATTGCTGCTCAAATTGAAACCAAAGTATATGAAACAAAGATCCGTGAATCAGTAAAATGTCAGGAATCGCAGGTATACGGTAAAAGCCTGTTTGAATATGCGCCAAACAGCACAACAGCGATTGACTACAACATGTTTATTGAAGAATTATTAAAGGAGAAAATATAAGCAACTAAAAACATGATTAAATGTGAGTCAATGCACTCAAAGATACTCAAAAACCAGAGTATTAGTTGGTAACTTAAAACCACTGAAATCATAGGAAAGATAAGCCAGTACAAGTTGAAATAGTCTTGTTAACTATAGGGTAGAACCTTGATGGTAGTGATTGAGTAATGGTGTGAATCTACGAAAACCAAGTAGTAAAAGAAAAATTTTAGGAAAGGAAAAGCTATTCAGATGAAAACCTATATCTAATCAATAAAAAAGAATTTATAGGTATGTACCGATGGCTTAGTCGGGAATTTACGACTGTGGAGTGTACAAGAACTTGTGAGTAGCGTATTGTTTACAATCGCCAAAGCATACACGTTGAAGCAGTAACTACAAATCGTGAGATTGTAGCGAATCATCTAGCATATACACATTTGTATATGTTTTTAGTAGCAGGAATGAGAATAGTGGAGAAAAACAGAGAAAATAATCAGATCAATGTTGGTTCAGTTATCGGATCATCTGTATTTCCAAGGTGTGATGTCTTAATTACAACCGATTGTAAAAGAACCATTGTGGCATGGGATAGAAACTATAACAATGATGGTTTATTGGACAATTCTGACGGCTCTGCATTTTTTATTGAAGGGGACCGGCTTAAAGAAATTGGATATGCAAATTTGGATCTTCTTAAAGGAATCCTGTCAGTATATCCGGATCTCTTGAAATTCTGTATTCCAGAGGCCTCTTGTGCTTTTGAAGAAAGGTGTTCCATGGATGGCTATGAATTAGTATATAAATCTAATGAAAAGATCTTATATGCCAAAAATGACAGCCATGGATATTGCTCATATGCAGAAATTTCTGGATGGTCATAAAGGCAGTTACATACAAAAAGAGCCGGCATGACCGACTCTTTCGTATGATAACTACAATACACTTTAAAGGAGGTTCCCATGAAAGAATTTATTCTTTCAGTACTTGCTTCTATTCTGGCTTCATTGATAGTTGACGCTATCAATAAGCATAACGAAGAAAAGTAGTACGGGAAGGGCGAAAGCCCTCTCCTTTAAATGTATTGTAACACATACATGCAAATATGAAAATAATAAGTTAGAACTGTAACTTTTCAACAATATATCCCAGTGGGATTTTAGTCGTTAATCCCACGATACGGGATAATTGGAGAAAATTATGACAATAACTGAACTATATAAAACTATGTTAGAAAATGCTAAGAATGATGAGGATAATGAACTGGTGGAATTCATTGCTGACCAAGTTGATGTATTTAGAAAATATGTTAATTCAGTAGTAGAAATGGAAATCCGGATTCCGGTTGCACGTTTCCGTATGGAAACGGAAGACTTTCAGCGTTTTGTTGAAAGATTAGATTCCAACAGAAGAAATATCCATGAAAGAGCTATTGATTCTTGTAGAATCTTAAATAGACTTTGTGATAAAATGGGATTAGAAGCATTATATCCCGGCGATCTGGGAGATCGTTATCAGGTTGCGGATTTCTGTTTAGAGATCGTATCCGAATTATTCCGGGATGGACAACATTTGGATATTCAAGAATTAGCAGCGAAAGGAGAGTATATTTAACTTGAGCTGCAGGAGAATTATGAACAAACCGAAATTATCTTCACAACTGTTTGATATAGATAAATTTGAGGCATACGGATATGAGGTTAAAATCTATCATATGAAAGACGTTGGCCTGCCAGATAAATTTAAAATAACGCCCTTAGATCTATATCATCCGGAATTGACATTTTTACAAGGCGAATTGACTATTTTATATCAAGGAAGCTTTTTTGTCCCTGATATTGATAAGATGCATGAGTGTCTTGAAGATGTCAAAAAATTGAATATTGAGTTAAAAAGGCGGTTTTGCGACTGCCAGGCTTCTGATAATCAGCCGATCACTTCGTAGGTCAAGAAGGAAACTTCGTGGATCTGCACGAACGCTTAAGTGATTTATGCTGATAGGTACAGAAGAACATCAAGGACTATTGGATTATCCAGTAGTCCTTTTTTTATTTATCTATTTAATAATTATATTAATTATATAATTATTAAATAGAAAAGTGCTCACAAATAGAGAGCGCTTCCATTGACATAGTACATAAATAGTGTATAATATAACTAAGATATATGAAAGGGGGACAGATGGAGTTATGATTCCAACTATTTATACAAATCTTTTTTATTCATTAAAATATTATCCTTTGCAGAATAACAAAAAACTGGATGTTTTCCTGAAGGATACTGCAGCCTGTTATAAGGTTGCTCTTTTAATTAGTAATCATGGAAAAGCCCGGCTGGAAAATGCGGCGAATTTGAAAAGAATCAAAGAGAATGTATTGAAACTTCCAGAGTTCATGTATGACAAACCGGTTCAATTTATATGCATCATTTTCCATAGTGACCACAGGGACCAGTTTCTGGCAGGAGAAAATATTGTTTCCATAGCAGATAAAGGAAGAGATTATTACCATAGATGCAGCGATGTTTTTACGGAGGAAATTACTGCTATATCTCAACAACGTGAAAAGGTGCGTGTTGTTAAAAAACAGTTAAGCAACCGAAACCTGACTTACCAGGATGGATTGTCATATATGACTTTTTTGCTGGCAGCTATGTGTATTTGCAGATATTTTATCTATTCAGAAGTAGACAATATGGCGGTTTCTTCGAGATCCTTATTGGACCCAAATTTCTATACATTTATTACCTATATGTTTTCTCATACAGGCTTACTACATTTGACAGGGAACATGATTGCATTACTTATACTTGGCAGCATGTTCGAAAAGCGTGTCGGACACTATAAGTATTTTCTGTTTTGTATATTTACAGGAATATATGCCGGTGTTACCGCAAGCATATATCGAGCAATTACAGGTGGAAACACAAAAACCGTTGGTATATCAGGAGTTGTTTTTGCAATATGTTCTGCATTGGTAATCTATCAGTATAAAGAGTGCCGTCGCGGTTATATGCCAATAATCGTATATATGGTTATCAATTATTTTATTGGTATGCTCAACCCGAATACAGATAACATAATGCATTTGAGTGGTATTTTCGTTGGTATTATTGGCATGATTCTGATTTGTGCGGCACAGTATATCAAGAAAAAGCAAGCGGATAAGAGATTTTATTCAAACGTGACGTAAAACCCCAGACTTTAGAATGCAGTGGTGGGTGAAACAAGAATCCCCCTGTTTTAGTTGTGGGGAGTGTCAAAGCATACATGCAGGTTTGTAATTATTTCATAAGAAGGGGAAAATAAAATGATTCATGGCGAATTATTAGTAGATAACTTTTCTGGTGGTGGCGGTACATCTACAGGCATAGAACTGGCAACAGGGTACAGCGTTGATATTGCAATTAATCATGATCCAGAAGCTATACGGATGCACAAGACAAATCATCCGTATACCAAGCATTACTGTGAGGACGTATGGCAAGTGGATCCGGTAAAAGCATGCAATGGACACCCGGTAGGCCTTGCATGGTTTTCACCAGATTGTAAACATTTTTCAAAGGCGAAAGGCGGTAAGCCAAAGGATAAGTTTATACGTGGCCTTGCGTGGGTAGCCTGCCGGTGGGCGGGACTTGTCCGACCGAGAGTGATTATGTTGGAAAACGTAGAGGAATTTAAGACCTGGGGACCGCTTAACCGGGGACATCATCCCATAAAAAGTAAGCAGGGTAAAACCTTTGAAAAATTTGTGAAGCAGCTTACAGATTTGGGTTATGAAGTGCAGTTCAAAGAACTGGTGGCGGCCGATTACGGTGCGCCGACCATGCGGAAGAGATTCTTCATGGTTGCCCGGTGTGACGGCAGACCGATTGTATGGCCTAAGCCAACACATGCACCGGCAGATAGTGAAGAGGTAAAAACTGGCTTGCTTAAGCCATATGTGGGAGCCTATACGCAGTTGGATTTCTCTCTGCCTTGTCCGAGCATCTTTGACACATCAGAAGAAATCAAGGAGAAATATGGGATCCGGGCGGTACGTCCCCTGGCACCAAAGACAATGGAAAGAATCGCAAGGGGATTGAAAAAAATTGTACTCGAGAATCCAAAACCATTTATCATTCAGTGTAATCATGGTGGAGAACGAAGACCAAACGATATTCGGGAACCGATGCCAACAATTACTGGGAAGCACGGATATGGAATTGTGGAACCATATATGGTACAGATCGGGCAGACGATTTATGAAAGATTGGAAGAAAAGCAGTTTCTTCTGGAAACAGTAAATTAAAGGAGGAAAAACGAATGGAAGTAAAGAGAATTGTAACAATGGATGTTAACAATTTTGAACTAGGAGATCAGATTACCGTAAAACTTTATGGATATGGGAAGTTCACGGCTACGGCACACGAGATCACAGACAAAGGAACGTTATTCATCTTTGATGATTGTGTTTGTGAAAGGCAGATGAACAAAGAAAATACGAATGAAGGTGGATATTTGGAATCTGTTCTTCGGAAGTTTGTAACACAGGATCTGCTAAAGGCATTTCCTGATAAGCTGCTTGCAAGAATGGTAAAGGATGATAATGGCGATTTGATTTCCATTCCAACCTACGGGCAGCTATTTGGAAAAGATTTTGATGATGAATGGGATCAGGAAAACATTGAGATCGACCAAAGAGAGCAATTACCGTTGATGGAGATGAGAAAGAACCGAATTGCGGATTTAATCGGTAAATGGTCTTGGTATTGGCTGCAAAACAAACTCCGGTCGTCGTCCAACTTTGCCTATGTTAACGGCAATGGCAATGCGAACCACGGCGACGCTTCCAACTCTCGCGGAGTTCGCCCGGCTTTCCTGATCAGGTAATCACTAATCCACGCCCCGTGTGGGCGTGGAAATGAAAAAATGAATTAAAGGAGGATTACATGAGAATATTGCCAATATTATTTAATACCGAGATGACTACAGCGATCCTGTAGGGAAGAAAGGGATGCAGCAGGAGAAAAGTAAAAGATCAATGGAAAGAGTGCCCTTACTGTAAAGTTACACATAATAAATACATATATGATGGAATAGCGCAAAATGTATATTGTGCAATATGTGGTTATCCCATGCAATCGAGTAGAAAAGCACCATATCAGCCGGATATTTTGTATGTTCGCGAAACATGGGGCGAGGGGTATGAAGAAGGAACATATATCTACAAAGCGGATGAAATAACAATGTAAATAAAAGGGAGAATATATGATTAACGAAAAGAAATTCTTTTATAAAGCTAGAAGATATGAAGATAATAAAGAGGTAATAGGAAGGGTTGGAAGTTCTCACTCAACAGAAGATGGAAAAGAAGTGACAACTTATTTTAATGAATATATCGGAGATAACGATCCAAATGCAAATTGGAAAAGCTGTATTGTTAATACAGATTCAATACAGCCATATGTACTTTAAATCAGTGAAAGAGAATTGAAAATTGTAAATTTTTAAATCCATAACTGGAGAAAGGAAAAAGCAAAATGGCAGAAATCGATGCTAAGATATACGAAATTGATATTGAAATTGAAGAATATCAAGAGATGATTACACATTCGATTCAGACCAACGATAAAAGAAACCTTGCAATGTGGCGCAAGGCTTTACAAACTGCAAAATTAACAAAAAGGAGACTTGCTAACCTGTAATGTGGTTAAGATGGCGAGTTGCGATAACTTAAATGCCGAAGCACTTGGGGGATGATTATTTCATTCTAATCGTAGTCAAGAGGCAGACATTGGTTAGCCGATGTCTCTTTGAGTATAAATTGCAGTTGGTCTGGAACCCAGAAAGAATTAGCAGATTTATATCTGCGTAAATTAGAAATTCGTTTTGAAACAAAAATTGAATATGATAAGTATTATTTAAGCTACTCCGGAGGAAATGATAGTCATTTGATTTACTGGTTTATAAAAAATTATCTCAAGTCAGATGAAATACCAATAATATCAGTAAACACACGACTGGAGCATAAGGAAATTAGGCAAAGAATATATCGTAATGCTGACAAGGTTTTGATACCGGGTATTAATCCAATGGACATCAAAGAAAAATATGGGATTCCATGTTTTACAAAAGGACAAGATGAATACATAAAAAGGTATCAGAACGGAAATCACACGGAACATACTATGTCACGTATCATGGGGACAACGCCTTCTAAGCATAATTTGAATAAAAAGGCAAGGGAAGTCACTCTATCTGGCGCAGCACATAAAATTTCGAATGAATGCTGTATAAAGACGAAAGAAGATACACTTGCAAAATATGAAAAGGAAACTGGAAGAAAACCGATTTTGGGAGTTCGTAGAGCCGAGAGTATTAATAGAAAGGGTGCTTATCAGACGTGTCTTGCAAAAAGTGGAAAATTTTCTCCAATATATGATTTTCCGGATGCGGCTATCGATGCAATCTATCAGGTATATGAAATTGAGAAACCGGAATTGTACCATTATGTACAACGGTCTGGGTGTATAGGCTGCCCTTATATTAATAATGTAAAAAGAATTGAACAGGACTTGGCACTAGCAGCACCAAATCAACGCTTATACATTATACAATTATTTAAAGAATCGTATGATATAAAAGGTGTCAATTACGAACAGTTTTTAAATAATGGGATTTATCCGAAGTGACATAAAACCCATGACTTTAGGCATGGGGATATAAGACACGTCCAGCGAATTTACGCAAGTAATTGAGATGGACAGAAAGGACAAACACCTAATGCAAAAAGGCGTTAAATTCAGAATCTATCCAAATAAGGAACAGAAAAACATAATCCAACAGACGCTGGGCTGCTGCAGGTTCATCTACAACAGAGGGCTTGCCATGCGAAACGAAGCCTTTGAAAATGGCAATAAAATTGGCTATTCCCAGACATCTGCGATGCTGACAGCCCTTAAAAAGAGTGAAGATTTTGCCTTTCTGAAAGTAGTGGATTCGGTTGCGTTGCAGCAGTCTCTGCGGGACCTTGACAGAGGTTTGTTGAAGTATGAACAGAAATTAATCGATAGAATCCTTCAGATTAGTAATTAATAAGAGCCTCTTGTCTCAATACGAGATAGGGGCTCTTTTCTCTTGCTCATGAAAAATATTCCGGGTCTCGTAGTTTTACAGATTGCACAAAATAAGGGGCATATGAGCATTGGAAGATGTCTTCAACCGTATATGATTGGCATTCCTTGAGCTGATCATCCGGACTGTCATCTTCACTCACACTTGGGGTTCCATTGCAATATAAATTGAATGCTAAACGTACCACTTTTAAGCTGCCGCTGGTTTGCCATCCTTTTTGCAAACACTCTGGTTTTACACAGCCAGTAGTAAAATCGTATATTTGATCAATATTATTTCTGGTATCATCATTTATACCAAGACAGTAGCAAAGAGCTATATGATACACATCCATGTAGCGAACTTTTTTTAATGTGTCGTAAAAGAAATGCTTATGTGATTCATTTGCAAATATAATGTTCTGCGGTTCATATTCGGTTGGCATAGTATATATCCTTTCTGAAATGAAAAAGTAATTATAGCTGAAGTATAGCATATAATCACTCTGTATAAAAGGATATATTCCAATGAAATGTTTCAAGTGCATTAAATTTGGCAATGCAGGTATTATAGACGTAGTGCCCCAGCTGGTATGGTAAATAGAAAGCCGTTGTACAAAGGTAAAAAACAATGAATTAGAAAATTAATATTTACTTTTTGGGTATGAAGGTGTATATTATAAATGTACCTATTATAAGTTTCTTATTAAAAAAGAAACCTAACTTTGGTCGGTGCGGTTGTCTAATCAGCCTAACTTTCGGTAGTGCGGCTGATACTGCAATTAAAAATGACAGCTAGTTTGGTGAGGCTAGGGCGGTTATTTTTTATGTGAAATCTTGTATACAAGACTTACAATAGCAACAATCAATATTCACGTATTGCAGGAAAAGAGGACGAAGATAAAATCTTCGTTCTTTTTTTGTACCCAAATTAGCACATAGAAAGTTCTATACTATTGACATAGTACACCAAGAGTGTATAATAATCATTATAAGAACACTAATAGAGAGCGGAGCCGGAGATGTTAGTTGAATTTACTTATGCACTCATGCATAACGAAGAAAACGGATATTGTGTATACAATTACAAGAATCTTGATACCAGAAAGAAGATTACTTGTGTTGGATATAATCTGCCAAACATCCAGATTCCCTATGAATTTGAAGTAGAAGAAATTCATCATAAAATATATGGAACACAGTACAAAGTACTTTCTTATGTAGAAAAAGTTGGAAAAGATGAAAAGAGTATTGTGACATATCTTGGCAGTGGTTTGTTTCGTGGAATTGGAAAAACCACTGCACAGCGAATCTATGACAAATTTAAAGATCAGACAATGGATATTCTTGAAAATGATATAAACCAATTATTAAAGGTTAAAGGAATATCCAATGCTACCTTGAGAAAAATTAAAGCATCTTATGAGGAAAATCAGGCTTCAAAGGAAACTCAACAATTTCTTATTCCTTATGGGTTTTCTATTAAGCAGATCGTAAAATTTGGAAAAGTTATTCAGGACGATCTTTTAAATAAGATCAAAGAAAATCCTTATATCCTGTGCAAATTTCAAGGAGTCAGTTTTAAGATGGCTGATAACCTGAGAGAGGCGTGCGGGATTGATTATAAAAACAAGCACCGGATGGAGGCAGCCTTATATGAGGCATTAAAATGGAGTAATATTGCAGGCTCCGTTGGAACTCCACAGAATATTTTACTAAATAATATGCGAAAGATCTCAATGATTGGTGACCAGAGATTTCTATGGGAATATATCAAACAGGCAATTGCAGAGCGGAAGATCTCATATCGCAAAAAGATGTACAACGGAAAAAATGTTCTTTATTTTTATTTGAATCATATAAGCGAAGCAGAATATGCACTTGCAGAGCAGATTATACGTCTCGCGAAAACTCCATGTAAGCAGTATAAAAACTTAAATGAAGTTATTTTACAATGTTGCGATGAAGCAGGAATCATCCTAGATGAAAGCCAGTTTGCAGCAGTAAAAAACTCCTTCCTTTACAATCTTTCGATCATAACCGGTGGACCAGGAACAGGAAAGACCACTATTTCTAACATTATTATGATGGTTCAGGAACGACTAAAAAAAACGTCTGATATTGTGCTGTTAGCACCTACTGGAAGAGCTGCACGCAGAATGACAGAATGTATGAATGCCCCGGCGTTTACGATGCATAGTAAGATGCAGCTTGGTATTCATCAGGATGATGATGTGGACAAAACATATGATGATGCAGCAGAACCAATTAATTGTGATTTACTCATTGCAGATGAATTTTCTATGGTCGATATGCTACTTGCTTTAAAGTTATTTCAGAATGTTGAGAGAGGAAGAATTGTATTAGTTGGCGATAAAGACCAGTTAGCTAGTGTCGGACCAGGCAATGTATTAAAAGACATGTTGGAATCTGGAGTAATTCCCACATCTATCTTGGAATATGAGCATCGGCAAGGGAAAAACTCCATGATCTGTGTAAATGCTCATAACATGCTTAAGGGCATAACTACTTTGGAAGAGGGAGAGGATTTTCACATTCATTATATGGCTCAAAATACCAAGGATCTTCCTGTTGATTATATGAAGATCATGGAAGATCAAATGGTGAAGCGTTATGTTGAACTCCTGCACGATGATTGTATTCGTAGTATTACATGTTTATCTCCTTACAAAGAAAATTTAGCTGGGGTATTTTCCATTAATAAGCGGATTCAAAATGCAATTAATCCATTGTACGGAATTGAAGAAGTAAAAATCCCGAATGAGATGACGATCCGTTCTAATGATATTGTGATGCACCTAAAAAATGATGGAGATGTATGCAACGGTGATATCGGAAGAGTTACCTTTATGACAAAGGAAAATAATCGTTCCACAGTCTATGTAGATTATTCTGAGAGCGGCGGGCCTAAAAGTTATGAATACACTTCTGACAACATTAATGAGCTGACTCTTGCGTATGCAATGACTGTACATAAAGCACAGGGAGGCGAATTTGATGCAGTAATACTGTGCATGACACAAAACCATAAAATGCTGTTAAAAAGAAATATTCTGTACACCAGCATCACCCGTGGAAAAAAGATTGTTGAAAGTTATTTTGATACACCACAGACGGTCGAAAAAGCAATTTTAAATGTGCAAAGTGAAGAAAGATACACCTTACTTGCTTTTTATTTAAAAGAGATGATGCCTAAAATACAAAGCACAGATGAATCCAAATATGAACAGATCAAGTTTGCTTAATATTAAGAGTTAAGGGGAGGAAAGATGGATGATAATGCCAAGTTTAAATGATCTTGAGAGAAAAATGCTAGAAAATAGCAATAATGAAAGACCATGCGACAAGAGCGTACAGGAAAAAGAAAGATCACAAAATATATGCAGTAAATGCCAATATTGTAGGGAATATCGCCGCCATACAAGCACAAGATCCTCGTTCATGTGCGAACATCCGGATTCCGGATATATTCAGACATATTTCAAAGAGCACAATATGCAAAAGTTAGTAGGCTTTATTGGTTTTGGAGAACGATATTCCAAGGTTCCAAAGATTAAAGGGGCACCAAAATGGTGTCCTAAAAACCAAGATAATCAATAGTGGCAGAAATGAGATGGGGAGAAAGATATGTTAAAAATAC
>OLGM01001322.1_pt1 | contig 11420 bp, 8 predicted proteins | sample 1606001 | NCBI WGS metagenome assembly OLGM01 (sample SAMN03283294) | human gut metagenome | biome: human-associated habitat; material: feces | host: Homo sapiens | place: Peru | collected 2012
TGCCCGACCTACACCCTTAGCAGGGGCGCCTCTTCAGCCTCTTGAGTACTACTCCGTGCCATAGATAAATTATACAAAAATTAAATTCTTTAGTCAATATAAATTTAATTTTTTTTTATTTCTTTGACATCTTTATAATAAGATTTAATTATATTAGTTCGATCTTCATTATCAAACTTTGAGCCACTTGCAAGTCTGTGTCCTCCGCCTCCATAGTTAGAAGCAAATTCTGAAACAGAAACATCATCTCTTGCTGTTCTGTATGAGATACGACTGGAAGCATCAATAAGTATTACTAAGTCATATTCTGGATATTTAGTAGAAATATAATTACCAAGTATACTTTTATTAGTTTCAGCAAAACATACTGCACATTTTTTTCCATCTATAATAAATGCTTGCATGTCTTTTTCTTTTTTTTGTAAATATCTTTCTAGTTCTTGACATTTTAGCTTTATAAATCTTTTTTCAAAAGCTGTTAGAGTAAATGGTTTATCTTTACTTAATCTTTTAACCATTGTTTTAATAAAATCATTTGCACCAATTGTTTCTTTTATTGTATCAAGATGTTTTGGTAAATCACTTGTAAAATTAAAGGTATCAAGTTCTCTAACATAGTTAACGTATTCTTGAATATTTTCTTTATTTAAATCTTTATAAATATCTTTTAAGTATTCATAAAAAAGTTCTGTTCCGCAAGTTTGTCTTCCATGAAGATTGACACTGACTGTAACGAATGGATACTTATTTGCAAATAAGTGAGTTTCATGGTGATCAAATACTAGTATTTTTTTGTCTAAAGTAATTAGTTTTTCATACATTTCATCAGTTAAAGTTAAATCTGTTATATAAATAGTATCATATTCACTTAAATCACTTTTTACGAATGTATCAATAAATTCTTCCAAATCTCTTATTTCAACTGTTTTATAATAAAAATCAATATTTGCAAGTTTAAGCAAAATAATAGGTGAAATACCATCTAAGTCAGTATGTGTTATTAAAAATTTTTTCATTAGTTATAAACCTCATTTTTTAAATCATCTATAAATGTATTTATATATTGTTGATAATCATATCCAGAGTTTTTTTCTTCACTAGTTAAGTTTTTTAAAGACTTTATTTTTATAATTTTGGCACCAGCTGATTTTAATTTTTGAACATTTTCATCTGATTCATTATTTTCTAAAATAAATACATATGAATTACTTTTACTAGTTACAGCATTTTTTGCATCTTGAAAATCACTTTTTTTCTTTTCGTTTTCTTCAATACTTAAAACATTAAAACCATATTTTTCTAAGAATTTAAATAAATTATTACCAACAATAATAGTTTTGTTACTTGCATTTTCTGCTATGACTTTTAAATTAGCATCAAAATATGAAATATTTAATTTTAATTCATCATATTTTTCAGTTATTTCTTGTTTTAAAATACTAGAATTTGTATAGCCTATAAGGGCATCTTTTATATTTTGAGCAAGCATTAAGTAGTTTGATGGACTTAACCATAATTCTTCTTCACTGTATTTTAATGTTATTCCTTTGGAAACATCAATAATTTTCATTTCAGAGTTATTATTTAAAAAATCTGCAGCAATTTTCTTTTCGTCTGTTAGGCCGTTATATATAAACATATCTTTTTTAGAATAACTTTTTATTTGTTTTTTTGTAAGATTATATTCATCAACATTTGTACCTAAAGGATATATAGAATCAATATTAGAATTAAATCCATATATATTTGTTACCAAATACTCAATTGGATATTTACTTACCATTATATCAATGTTATCCATATTGTCTCTTTTAAAGCATCCTCCAAAGGTAATAATTCCTAAAACCATTATTAAAAGTATTTTAAATTTTTTCATATTTATCTCCTTTTTGTTATTTAAAATATACCAAAAAACCTTTATTTTGTAAATTATAACTAGATAATTACATTAATAAATAGTATAATGAATTAAGGTGAATGATATGGACTTTTTAACTAAATATGGTATAACAATTAAAAATCAAGAATTGCTAAAAAAAGCTCTTACACATAGTTCTTTAGCTAATGAAGAAAAAAGTGAAAGTTATGAAAGATTAGAATTTTTAGGAGATGCTGTTTTAGAACTTGCTACTAGCGAATATTTTTATTTGCACTCTTCTTTGAAAGAAGGAGATATGTCTAAAACTAGAGCAAGCTATGTCTGTGAAAACGCATTATATGAATATTCTAAAGAAATCGGACTTATTGAACATATTCGTACAGGTAATGGAGTTTCACAAAATACAGTTTCAATTGTTGCTGATTGTTTTGAAAGTGTTCTTGCTGTTATTTTTTTAGAACATGGTTTTTCAGTTGCTAAAAAGTTTGCTTTAAATATAATTGTTCCATATATAGAATCTAATCATGAATTTATACATGACTCTAAATCATATTTACAAGAAATGGTTCAAACAAGTAAAAAAAGTGTTAGTTATGAAATTATAAGCGAATCAGGACCTTCACATGATAAAACATTTGTAGTTCATGCTTTAGTAGATGGACTTGTTTTTGGAATAGGTACAGGTAAATCTAAAAAAGAAGCAGAGCAAAATGCGGCAAGTGATGCAATAAAGAAGATGGCTTAAAGGAGAAACTTATGAAGTTAATAATGATTAAAGCACATGGTTTTAAATCATTTGCTGATAAAATTGAAATAAATGTTGATGATAAAATAACTGGTATTGTTGGACCAAATGGAAGTGGAAAAAGTAATGTTGTTGATGCTGTTCGTTGGGTTTTAGGTGAGTCATCTTTAAAAGAAATTCGTGGAGGAGAAAAATTAACTGATTGTATATTTAATGGATCTACTTCAAGGAGTGCTTCTACTCGTGCTTGGGTTAGTTTAACTTTTGACAACAGTGATCATTATCTTGCAAGTGATTATAATGAAATTGAAATAAAAAGAGAAGTTTATAAAACTGGTGAGAATGAATATTATATAAATAATACAAAAGTTAGAAAAAAAGATATAACTGATTTATTTTTAGATAGTGGAACTAATGCTAATTCGTTTTCAATAATATCTCAAGGAAAAATAAGTGAAATATTAAAGGGTAAACCTAGTGACAGACGTGTAATTATTGAAGAAGCAGCAAGTGTTTTAAAATATAAAAAGAGAAAAGAAGAAACAACTAGAAAAATGGATGCAACAAATGATAATTTAGAAAAAGTTAATTTAGTAATTAATGAACTTGAAGTTAATGTTGAACCACTTAGAAAACAAGCAGATGATGCTAAAAAATATTTGAGTTTAAAAAATGAATTAGAAGGTATTGAAATATCTTTAATTGCAAGTGATATTAAAAATATAAATACTATTTATAAAAGTGATAAAGAAAGACTTAAGTCTTTAAATGAAGAAATCCTTTCTATGGACAATACATCTTCAGTTGATAATTCCAAACTAGAAAGTATGAAACTTAAAAGTTTAAAATTAGATGAAGAAATATCTTCTTTAAGTGATGAATTAATTAAAATAAATGATTTACTTGCTAATTTAGAAACTAAAAAACAAGTAATGAGTGAAAGAAGAAAATATGAAGTAGAGGATCAAAAACTTGAAAGTAATATATTGATTCTTAAAGAAAGAGAAATTGAACTTAAAAAAGATATAAGTGTTCTTGAAAATGAAATAGAATCTTCAAAGAAAAAAAGTGAAGAAGATGATAAAAAGTTAAAATCTTTAATTGAAGAGGAAAAGAATGAACAAACTAAAAAAAGTACTTTAATAAGTGAACTTGATAAAAAAAGTAGAGAACTTGTAAATGTTAGAAGTAAAATAGAAGTACTAAATGATCAAATTGAAAATGATGCATCTTTACCATTTGCAGTTAAAAGTGTTATTAATAATCCTAGATTAGAAGGAATACATGATGTTTTAGCAAAATTAATTGATACTAATGAAGAATATATTAAAGCAATTGAAACTGCTTTAGGAGCTAATCAAAATGTAATTGTAGTTGACCGAGATGTTGATGCTAAAAATGCGATTAATTATTTAAAAGAAAATAAATTAGGGAGAGCAACATTCTTTCCAATTAGTATTATTAAACCAAGAGGTGTAGATGAAGAATCGATGCGTATTGCTGCATCTTTACCAGGTTTTGTTGGAGTAGCATCATCACTTGTTACATTTGACCCATTATATTCTTCGATTATTGAAAATCAACTTGGAAATGTTTTAGTTGTAAAAAATATGGATGTTATGAATAAACTTGGTTCATTAGTTCATTATAGATATAGAATTATTACTCTTGATGGGGAAATACTTCATTCAGGTGGTTCTATTTCAGGTGGAAGTATTAAAAATAATTCAAGTGGTAGATTAAATGCTAAAGCTGAAGTTGAACATAAACTTGAAGAAGAAAGAATATTAGTAAATGAAATAAAACTTTTAGAAGAACATATAAATGATATTGATTTACATTTTAATTTATTAGAAGAAAATACACGAGTTCTTATGAGAAATGTAAGCGGAGATAAAGAAATTCTAAATCAAAAAATATTATCATTAAATGAACTTAAAAATAATTTAGATAATTTATTAAGTGAACTTAATGGAACTAAAAATGTTTTAGCAGGAGCAGTTAATAATGAACTTGATAATATAATGTCTTCTATATTAGAAACAAGTACTAAAAAAGAAATACTTGTAAGAGATTTAAATGATAAAAAGAATATTAAAAATGATTTATCAAGTGAGATTACTGAACTTGATAATATTAATAGAAAAGCAAACTCTTTATATAATCAAAAATTAAATGAAATAAAAAATCTTGAAGTAAATATTGGTAAAATGGATATTAAACTTGATACTTTACTTAATAGGCTTGCAAGTGAATATAATTTAACTTATGAAAAAGCTAGAGACACTTACTTTTTGGAGATGGATGCTGAAGTTGCTAGAAATAAAGTTAATCATTTAAAAAGAGATATTAAAGATTTAGGAGATGTAAATGTTGGTGCAATTGAAGAGTTTGACCGAGTAAATACAAGATATACATTCCTAAGTAAACAAAAAGAAGATTTAGAAAGTGCTTTAAATGATTTAACGGAAATACTATTAGATCTTGATAAAACAATGGAAGAGAAATTTATTAGTACATTTAATGAAGTTAATCAAGAATTTGCAAGAGTATTTAATCAATTATTTAAAGGTGGTAAAGCTGAACTTATTTTAACTGAACCAGAAAATATTTTAGAAACAGGTGTTGATATAGTAGCGCTTCCACCGGGAAAAAGTGTTAAGAGTATAAATGCTTTATCAGGTGGAGAAATGACTTTAACAGCTATAGCATTATTATTTAGTATATTAAATATTAGAACGGTGCCTTTCTGTATATTAGATGAGGTTGAAGCCGCTTTAGATGAGGCAAATGTTGATACATTTGGTCAATATTTAAAAAACTATGGAAGTGCAAGTCAATTTATTGTAATAACACATAAAAAGAAAACTATGGAATATGCAGATACTTTATATGGAATAACAATGCAAGAAAGTGGTGTTTCAAAACTTGTAAGTGTTAAATTAAGTGATGTGTAAATACTTAAAAAAAATATATACATATAGATGTAATTATGATAAAATTTAAGTGTATAATTAAGTTTTGTCTTAATAATAGTTTGGAGGAATAAAAAATGATGGAAAGTGATTTACTAAATGAGCAAATTAATACTTTAACTTCTGAGTATGCAGATACTTTTAGAAACATAAATGCAAGTTCATTAACTAGTGTTGATGTATCTTCTTTAGAATCAGAAATAGAAGTATTAAAAAGTGAATTAGTTAATGCAGAAGAAGATTTAAAGTGGGCAACTAATTTAATTGAAAATGCTCAAAAAGATATGGAAGAAAAAAACATGGGAGCAATTCCTAATGATCCTTTCTTCGAAAATAATAATAAAGCAAAAGAAGAATGCGAAAGAAAAGTAAATGAATTAAAGAGCAAAATTGAAGAAAAGGAAAATGAGATTGCTGATAAGAAAAAAGCAAAATCAAATGAAAGTGAAATTGAAAAATTAAATTCTATTGGTGATAAAATCAGAAAAATGGTTGAATTCCAAAAAAGAAATTTATTGGATTCATTAAATGCTATTGAAAAAGTTAAATCAGAAATGATTGAAAAAGCTGAAAGTGGAATTGATCCAACAGACCGTGAAATAGCTAAAATGTTTGTTAAAGATAATAATAAGAAAATACGTGAATTAAAAAGTAGAATTGAAGTTTTTGACTCTATTTTAGAAAGTCTTTCAAATGTTGAAACAATTTTACAAAATAAAAATGAACTTAGTTCAGATAAGATTAAAGAGTATTATGAATTCTTTAGTAATTATAATAAAGAACCAATTGGTAATGAAGATATTGAAATTAATGTAACATTTAATAAAGATACAGGAAAATATACAGTTTCATGCAAGTCTGGAAATTTTGAATTAAAACCTGGTAAAGAATTCACAAAAAATGAATTAACTGAAGAAAATATTAATAAATTATTAAAAGGATTTGCTGGAGCAATTTCTAATAATAAGGTTTTAGTTAATGCAAATGGTAAGAGATATGCTGGAGCAAGAGTTAATAATGCTGCAGAATCTATTATAACTGCTGCTAATTCTTTAGAAGAAACTAAGAATTTAGGAGGCAATCCACCACAACCTCCACAACCACCTCAACCTCCACAACCACCTCAACCACCTCAACCACCACAACCACCTCAACCACCACAAAACCCAAAGGATGAACCAACAAAACCAGATATTGACCCAGTAGTTCATAGAGTTATTAGTTCAAGAAATAGAAAAAGAAAAATAGGTTGGATTTCTGATGGTGTAGCTGCTGGTGTTGGAGTTGTTACTGCTATAGCAGCTGGACCTTTATTAGGTATACCTTTAGGTGTTGCTGGAGTTGCAGCTACAGAAGGCTTTGTTAATGGTGCACTTGCCTTTAAAACTGCTAAAATTAGAAGAACATTAAAGAAAATTGCTGAAGCAAATGGTTTGAAGGTTGTAACTGATCATGAAACAGCATCTGTTTACTTCTGTGGAGAAAAAGGACTTGATAGTAGACTTACTTCTGCTGACTTGAATGGCCCTAAAGAAGTAAGCGTAGTAGCTAAAAAAATACAAGAAGAATTAGATAAAGTATTTAATAATGACTTAAGAGGTACAGCTACAAAAGAACAAAAAGATATTTTCTTAAAACATAAAAAATCTTCTGTTATTCCATTAAGTATGTGTGAGAAAGTAACTTTAGATAATATTGAAGCTGCTTATCAAAATGTTGGTGGAGTATATAAAAGAGAAAATGGTTTTAAACTTAAAGATGGTTTAAAAATAGCTAAAGATTTTGTTAAATCAATTAAACCAGAACAAAATACTGAATTGGAAGATGTAACAATTGAAGATGCAATGGGAGAGGAATTTCCTAATGAAAACCTTCCTATTATAGAAGATGCACCAGTTGTTGATGAAGTAAAAAAAGAACAAAATACTGAAGCCAAGGAAGAAACAGCTGAAGTTAAAGTTGAAGAACCAACACCAGTAGTTCCTGAAGTTGAAACTGTTGAGCCAGAAGAAATTATTCCTGAAATTGAGATACCAACTATTGATGAAGTAAAAACTGAAGAGCCTGTGGAAACTACTCCAGAAGTTAAAAATGAAGAACCAACACCAGTAGTTCCTGAAGTTAAAGCTGCTGAACCAGTTGTAGAAGAAACACCAGTTGTTGAAACAACTCCTATGGAACAATCTGAACAAAATGTAGAAGAAGATAAAGAAAAAGGAGATTATATTGTTAATGCAGATGACTTACTTCGTGAATTAGGTGAAAATATTACTGTAGCAGATGAATTAGTAAATGAAGAATCGAAAGGAATGAGAATGTAATGATAATGGTTGGCAATATTGTGACTCTAGAAAATGGTATTGAATATTTACTTCTAGAGGAATTGAAAAAAGATAATGTAAAATATGTTTATGCAGTAAAAACTTTAGAAGATGAAACTCCTACAGATGAATATTTAATATTCGAAGCTCTTAAAGATGGTGATGAAGAATTCTTAAAAGAAGTAAATGATCGTGAATTATATGATGAATTACTTGATGAATTTTCAGATGTAGTAGCTGATAAAATATTAGATGCTGATTTAGAAGAGAAAGAAGATGAGGAAACTGAATAGTTTCCTTTTTTTCATTAAAAAAGCAAATTACTATTTGCTTCTTACTATTCTTTAACAATTGGATTAAAATTTTCTATCGCTTCAATTAATTTAGGATGTTCTATAATAAAATGTATTGTTGGATTACAACTTTTTGATATAATTACATAATTGCTTTTAAGAATTGTTATAGTAGTGTTTTTAAATGTTTTTTCATTTATGTAATTTAGCTTATAATTTTTTCCCTTTTTTGCATAATTTCTAGTTAAGTTTAAGTGCTCTTGATATTCATTGTATGTATAATATATTTTTTTATTATAAAATATATTGTCTAATGATAGTATTGGTTTTTCATTGTTAAATTCATTTTCATTGATTATGTAAATATAGTCGTTAATTTTATTATTTTTAATAATGTTGTTTATATATTTAAATTCCTTTTTTTTATATTGAATTATTTTTTTTATTTCAGATTCTGTAAAATTATTTCTTTTTAATATTTTAATTAATAATTCATCTGAAATCGTAAATAGAGGAAGAGTAGATAGATATCTAGTTCTATCACTTATTATATTTTCATCTTTTTTTAAAAATAATTCAAATTCTTTTATGTTATTTTCTCTATAGATTTTCATAAGTGGTTTTGCTTTTTTTAAGAGTTGATTACATTTTTCTTTATAATATTTAACTTCATTTTTATTAGTTGTTAGATAATACATTCCTTTATTATGATATCCTGAAATACATTCTCCTGTTAAGGCAACTGGTTCAGAGACATAATTTAAATGATTATATATGTTATTCTTTAAATTATTTAAGTAATAAGGTGATATTTGACCAGTCATATAAATAGGAATCCAACTTTCAAGACCTAACATCATCTCATTAAATGGTCTATCAAGATTATGAATAATATTTAGATGGTGTCCTTTTTTTAAACACATCGCGATTGCAAACATCCATTTTTTACCAAAAAGAGTATCTTCGGCCATATCTTCCATTGGCATATCACTACACATAAAAATGTCTGCTTTTGATTTGGATAAAACTGTTGCTTTAAAAAAATTTAATTCTCCTTCTTTCATTTCTTCTATTCCATAGTAATGTTTAGATTTACCTTTATAAAACGGAATAGAAGGTATTTTTAATTGATCAAATTTTATTACTTTAATATAATCGTCTAAATTAAATGAATCAAGATTATATAAAAAATCACTTATTTGATTTTTTGCAGAAGTGTTTTCACTGGTTAACCACGACAATAAAATTTTATAAAAATTATTAGTACTTAAATCATCTTTCTTACATCCAATTATTAAAGATAACTTATTTATATCTTCAGAATTTTTGTATTTTGCTAAAATATATGAACATATTTTGCTAGAAAATTCAATGGGGTCTGAAGGCTTAGCTTTACCGTATCTTATTCTTGAAATATGGGATGCATCAAATATAATATATTTTGCCATTTCATTCGTGTTTATGTTTAATTCATTTATTAAGGTATTTAAATTATTACTAAGAGATTTGTAGTCAAAATTATCAATTGATAACGTAGAATCAAAATCTTTTATTATCTTATCAAGAGTGTAGTTATTTTTGTTTTTTTCTTGAGAAATATTAAAAATAGCAGTAGATATTTTTTTTAACTGCTCACTATTTTTTTTTGGAGTTCTTTCACCGTTTCTATATCTACTAATAACTGTTTCTGATAAATTGGATTCTTTAGATAATCTTTTTTGAGAACAATTTAATTCTTCTAAATATTTGTTTAAAACATCTTTAAAATTCATTTTACACCATTCCTTAACTAATATTATACAATATATTTAAACAAGGAAAAATAACTTACCATAGAAAACATTGTTTTTGTTGGCAATATTATTGTTATAATAATATCTTTTAATTATAATAATAATTAAGAGAGAGGGATATGATATTATGAAAATAAGTAACTTAAATATTACACCAAAAAAGTTAATAATGATTGGAATAATTGTTGTGATTTTTGCTACTAGTTTAATTATTTTTAGCAAAAATAATAAAAATAGAATATTTAATAATCCAGATAAAAACATAAAAATAGTTAAGTCAGAAGCAAATAAAATAGAACTAGAAGATTATACTACAAATGAGTTTTCTATTAAGAAACCAAAAGGATGGAAAGTAGAAACTTTAGGAGATTATATTCATTATACAATCAGAATTTATAATCCAAATAATCCTTTATATCAGTTTTTCTTTAATATGAAAACAGAAGGATATAATAAATCTGAAGATGCTAAAAAGTGGCAACAAAAGTATTATCCAAATGATATGTTTGCTAAAACTAGTGTAATAGCTACTAAAGATACTTTAGGATTTTATAAAATATTTAATGACTTAGGTACTTTAAATAATACTAGTACATTTACATTCCCAACATTAGCTTATTTTACTGTAAGTGAAAACTTAGGTAAAGGTATTTTTGGTGGAGATATGCTAAGAGCGTCATTTAAAGATTCTAAAGGAAAAGATGGCGAAGGAATATTTACTGCTTATGTATATGATCCTGGTGCATATTATGTTAATGAGAATATAATGTCTGGTAAAAAAATTGATATTCAGTATTTAATAGTTTATGATACTATTTTTATCACAACACCTAAAGATGAATTTATAGATTGGGAAGATACTTTAAATACTATTTGTTCTTCACTTACATTTACTGATACATTCATAAATGGATTTAATAAAGAACAAGATGCTGTTATGAAGAATTTTCAAGAAATTAGAGCTATAGGTAATGAAATAAGTGATGGAATAATGGATTCATGGAATAAGAGAAATACATCTTTTGATATTATGAGTCAAAAGCAAAGTGATGCAATACTTGGTTATGAAAGAGTATATGATACTGAAACTAATGAAATATATAAAGCTTATAATGGATTTACTGATGATTATGATGGTAAAAGATATAAACCTATATCAGAAGATATGTATTCAAAAAAGACAAGTGGATATATAGAAAAGTAGGTGGAATATGAATAATAAAAAGGTTATTTATGTTGGTATTGGAGTTATTCTTTTAATAGCTATTATAATTATTATTGCTATTATAAGTAATAAACCAATGCCAATAGAAAACAATAATTTAAAAGATTCATTGGTAGCGAAAACAATATTGGAAGAATTAAAACAAAAGTATCCAGATAAAGAATATAAAAAATTAAATGGTGGAGAACT
>OLGM01001328.1_pt1 | contig 11355 bp, 11 predicted proteins | sample 1606001 | NCBI WGS metagenome assembly OLGM01 (sample SAMN03283294) | human gut metagenome | biome: human-associated habitat; material: feces | host: Homo sapiens | place: Peru | collected 2012
AGGACCTGCCTTAGGTTCAAGTGGTGTAAACATTATGCAATTCGTTAAAGAATTCAATGATAGAACAGCTAACCAACCAGGTATGATCATACCAGTTGTTATTTCTGTTTATAAAGATAAATCATTCTCATTTGTAACAAAAGTTCCACCAGTTGCAGTTTTAATTAAAAAAGCTTTAAAAATCCAAAAAGGATCTGGAAAGCCAAACATGGATAAAGTTGCAAAAATAACAAAGGAACAAGTTAGAGCAATCGCTGAACAAAAAATGGAAGATTTAAACGCAGCTTCAGTAGAAGCAGCTATGAGTATGGTAGCTGGAACAGCAAGATCTATGGGTGTTGTTGTAGTTGACTAATATATTCATTTTATAAAAAAATTGGGAGAATTAATTTATTTAATTCGTTAGAACCACGGGAGGATTTTATGAAAAAAGGAAAAAGATATCAAGAAGCTGCTAAATTAGTAGATGCAGCAAAAGCTTATGAAGCTAAAGAAGCTTTAGAAGTAATCGAAAAAATGCCAAAAACAAAATTCGACGAAACAGTTGAATTACATGTTAAATTAGGTGTTGATTCAAAACACGCAGACCAACAAGTAAGAGGAACAGTTGTATTACCAAATGGAACAGGTAAAACACAAAAAGTTTTAGTATTTGCAAAAGGTGACAAAGCTAAAGAAGCTGAAGAAGCTGGAGCAGATTTCGTTGGAGCAGAAGAATTAGTACCTAAAATAGAAAAAGAAAACTGGTTTGACTATGATGTTATAGTTGCAACACCTGATATGATGGGTGTAATCGGAAGATTAGGTAAAGTATTAGGACCAAAAGGATTAATGCCTAACCCTAAATCTGGAACAGTTACAATGGACGTTAAAAAAGCAATCGCTGAAATTAAATCTGGTAAAGTAGAATACAGATTAGATAAAACTAATATAATTCACTTAGGATTTGGTAAAGTTTCATTTGGAGCTGACAAATTATTAGAAAACTATAACTGTATTATAGATGCAATAATCAAAGCAAAACCAGCAGCAGCAAAAGGACAATATATTAAGAGTGTGTCAATTTCTACTACAATGGGACCTGGTTTATACATAAACCAAAAATAATAAAATTAATTAGCCAAAGACAGTAGGCAACAATAAGTCCTACCGAGGTTAAATTGTGAAGTATAAAATAAATGACTTCAATTTGCCTCGGGATTTGGCGAATTGAAGTTTTTTTGTAATAAATAATAATAATTAATAAATTAAATAGGAGGTGTAATTTTGGCTAGCGAAGTAATTTTAAAACAAAAAGAAGAAGAAGTTAAGAAATTAGCTGAAAAAATGCAAAAATCATCTTTAATTCTTTTAACAGACTACAGAGGAATTAACGTAGCAGATGTTACAGAATTAAGAAAAAAATTAAGAGAAGCTAATGGAAGCTATAGTGTTATAAAAAATAACATTACAAGAAGAGCATTAGCAGAATGCAAAATTGAAGGATTAGATGAATTTTTAGCTGGACCTACAGCTGTTATTATGTCAGAAGACGGATACTTAGATTCATTAAAAGCAATCTATGAATATTCAAAAAATAATGATTTCTACAAAATTAAAGCTGGTGTAATTGACGGTAAAGTAGTACCTTGCGATGAATTAATCGCACTTGCAAAACTTCCATCAAGAGAAGTACTTATTGCACAACTTGCTGGTGCATTACTTGGAAACATTTCAAAACTTGCAGTTGCACTTGATCAAGTAGCAAAACAAAAAGAGTCTGCTGAGTAATTGCAGAAAAAATAATTAAAATAAAATTTTAGGAGGATTTTTATAATGGAAAAAATAGAAAAAATATTAGAAGAAATCGATAGCTTAACAGTTATTGAATTATCAGAATTAGTTAAAGGAATTGAAGAAAAATACGGAGTATCTGCAGCAGCAGTTGCAGCACCAGCAGCTGGTGGAGCAGCTGCAGCAGCTGAAGAAAAAACAAACTTTGACGTTGTATTAAAAGAAACAGGAGCTAACAAAATAGCTGTAATCAAAGTTGTAAGAGATGTTACAGGATTAGGATTAAAAGAAGCTAAAGATTTAGTTGAAGGAGCTCCAAAAACAGTTAAAGAAGGAGCTGAAAAAGCTGAAGCTGAAGAAATCAAAGCTAAATTTGTTGAAGCTGGAGCAGTTGTTGAATTACAATAATTTAAAATACTTTAAGCTAGCAATTTATGAAGATATGGTTAAAAGATATTTAACCATATCTTTTTTTATATAAAAAAAATTAACTTAAAATTTTGTAATGAACATAAAAGTAAAAATATCGATTTTGTTCTTAAAAAGAGTTGCTAAAAAAGTTCTTTTAATATATTATTATAAGGGGTGAATTTATGGTAGATAAGTCAGAAAAAGGTGTAACTTTAATTAGTTTACTTACATATATTGCAGTATTATTGACTGTAATTGTAATTATAGGAAGAATAACAAGTATATTTAACAGAGATCTGAACAGTATAGATTCTGCAAACAAAGCATCAAGCGATTTTAGTTTGTTAAATTATAGTATATTATCTGAAGTAAAAAAAGAAAAGGCCACAGCAGAAATCGGAAAAATGACTGGTGGTGTTGTAAGCGATTATGTTTTTTCAAAAAATGATAATGTAAATGAAGCTGGTAATGCATTGAAATTTGGAGATGGAAATGTAATTGGATATATCAATGGTAGAATATATTTTAATAAAACTAAAATAGCAGATAGTGTATCAGACTTTAAAATTACATATCATAAATCATCAGATATAAGTTTAATTAAAGATTCAATAAGTGTATCAGTAAAAATAGGGGATAATGAATATCAACAAGAATACACGTTTAGATAATGTTTTTAATATTAGTAATGCCAAAAGAGCATTATAAAAAAATAAAATTTTTGGAGGGGAATATGGAAGAAGAGAAAAAAGAAACTAAAGTTAAGCAACCAAAAAAAGCTGTAAAAATTATATCCATAATAGTTGCAATAATAGCAGTAATTGCAATTATACTTGGAGTATTAGCTGCAACAGGAAAAATTAATCTTAATTTTAGTAAAAAAAGTAAAATGGTTTCAGGTATAGAGAAATTAGGTGAAGCATATACGAAACCATTAGAAAATCTAGGGGACAATACAGAAAAAAATAACTTGGATGTCAAAGCAATTAATAATCTAGGAAAAGATTCAGCAGTAGAAGTTTCATCAGAAATTTCAGCAAAAATAGATACTCTAGATATTGATGGATTAACATCATCAGAAAAATCAAGTCTAAAAACAATAATTGATTTAATAAATAAGAGCAAAATTTCAACTAACATAAGATATGATGGAAAAAAATCAGCATACGTTAAAGTTGATGGAAGCCTAGATGATGTTAAAGTATCAGGAGAAGCATTATATGATGGTTCTCAAGCTGCATTAAGATCAGAAGAAATTAATTCAAAATGGATTACAATTTCTGAAGATGATTTAAAAGATTTAGCTGATGAAAATGGATTAAATCTTGACGATTTAAAAAATACAATTTCAGAAACTATGAATCAATTTGGAGAAATATCAAAATCTATACAAATAGATGAAAAAGAACAAAAAGAAATTAATGAAAGATATTCTAAGATTTTAAAAGATTACGTAAATGAAAAAAGTAAAGAAATAAAGTCAGAGAAAGACAAAGTAGAAGTTGATGGAAAAGAGAAAAAATGTACAAAATTAACTTTGAAATTAAACGAAAAAGACATAAAGAAATTAGCTAAAAACTATTTAGATACATTTGCTAAAGATGATCAATTAAAAGAAATATTAACTGACTCTGTAAAATCATATTCAGAAGTAATGAAATCAGCAGGAGAAGATAGTACAGCAGAAGAAATAACAGATACAATCGATGAATTATATAATAATATAGACAAACTAAAAGAAGAAATAGACGATGCAGATTTTCAAGCTGATATGAAATTAATTGTATATGGTTCTAATACAAATATATATAGAACAGACATAATTGTTAATATTGAAGGTGCAGAAGTAAGCCTAGAAACAACATTTAACAAAGAAGATACAACTACAGTTATATCAGTTGATTACCAAGGAGTTTCAGCTGAAATTGCAACTATAACATTAAAAGAGGAAAAAAATGGTGTAAGTTTAAATATTGAAGCATCTAAATTTGTAAAAGAACAACTTGGACAAAATGCATCAGATAAATTATCATTAGAAATTAAATATACAGAAGAAAAATCAAAAGCAAAAATGGAATTATCAGTAAATGCAGGATCATATGGAAATGGAACAATAACATTATCAAGTGATGTTACAACAAATGAAGATAAAGAATATGCTGATACTACAGAAATTTCAATTGATGTTGACGCACCAGATTATGTAACTGCCAAAATGTCAATGACAATGAAAAATAATATAAAAATAGGCGGAGTTTCAATACCAAAAGTTTCATCAAAAGATTCAATTGATATAAAAGATGAAGAAGGACTACAACAATACCAAGAAGAAGCACAATCAAAAGTAGAAAAATTATTAGATGACTTAAAATCAATTGAAGCATTAAAATCAATAATAGAAGATTCTTTTTAGAATAGTAAAATAAAAAAGGTAGCGTTAATGAAGTGAACCCAAAATGTTAGACAAAAAAGTTTAACATTTTGGGTTCATTTTTTATAGAATAGGAAAATTTTCCGAAAATCCTATTGCATAAAAATAATAATGCATAGAAATTTGCTTTGCAAATTTTACGCACGAACAAAGATGCGGATTCAAAAATGTTATAATCATTGCAAATGCTATTAATGGCCGTTTTTGTTCTTTTATTAAACAAACTATAGCAAAAAAATATATAGTATGATATAATTTCATCAAAATATTACGAAAGATGGTAGGTAAGATATGGGAGAAGAATTCGAGAAAATTTATGAATGGACAAATGAAAAAATTGCAAAGGAGAAAGAAAAATTAGAAGAGTACAAGAAAGATATAAGACAGTCAGAAGTTCTTATAGTTGGAATAATAATAGTAAGTTTAATAATTGCTTTTTTTGCTCCATCATCTAATGCAAAGTGCGTTTTTGTCACAGTAGCTGCAATGATGTTTTTATATTGTACATTTTATTCATTTAAACATGAAAGAAGAATAATAGAAAAACAAAATCAATTTAGTGAGATCGCTTTATCAGAGTTAGCAATACACATAAAAGATGGCTTTATATACGAAAAAGACGAAGAATTATCAGGAAGCTATTATAGAAAATCTGGATTTAATAGAATATATAAAGAACTAGAATCACAAGGCGTAATTTCAGGAACAAGAAATGGACACTCAATATCATTATCTAATATAGTTGTAAAATCAAATAGTAAAGAACTATTTAGAGGAATTTTTGTATATGGAACACTAAGCAAAGATGTAGATGAAATTGATGTAATGAGGGTTAATAGTAAAAACAATAAGAAAGAAAAATATGAAATTCCAAATCAGGATTTATATATGTATGCAGAAAGAATAGATGAAGCAAGAAAAATTTTAAACGATGATGTTCTTAAATTTGTAGAGGATTTTGCAAAAGAAACAAAAGCAAAATTTGAATACATGATAAATAAAGAACTAGTATTCTTTAGATTTTTCGATAATGAAATTTTAACAAAACCAATTACGAATAACAAAGAAACAAAAGAATATATGTATAAATACTATAGAATTATAGAATTTATTTCAGACTTTATTGAAAAAATAGATAACTAATGCTAATAAAAAGGGGATAGTTATGGGGTTAGAATTAAAAAATGTTAGTAAAACATTTATAGACAAAAAAGCAGTTAATAATATTTCATTCAAAATTGATAAACCAGGAGTATTTGCTCTACTTGGAACAAACGGTGCTGGAAAAACAACAACAATAAGAATGATGTTAGGCATAATAAAAAAAGATACAGGAACAATTACATGGAATGGAAAAGAAGTAGACAGAAACAATGTCAAATTTGGATATTTGCCAGAAGAAAGAGGGATTTATCCAAAAACAAAAATAGTTGATCAGCTAGAATATTTAGCTAAACTTAAAGGAATGTCAAAAATAGAAGCGAATAAAAGTATAGATTATTGGTTAGACAAATTAAGAATGACAGAATATAAGTTTCAGACAGCAGAAAAATTATCAAAAGGAAATCAACAAAAAATACAATTTATAACCGCAGTTATGCATAATCCAGAACTAGTTGTTCTAGATGAACCATTTAGTGGTTTGGATCCAGTAAATACAGAACTACTAAAAAATATAATATTAGAACTAGTAGGCGAAGGTAAATACATTGTAATGTCAAGTCATCAAATGAATTCAGTAGAAGAATTTTGCTAAGACGTAGTAATATTAAATAGAGGAAAAACAGTATTAAAAGGCAACTTGAATGAAATAAAAGATTCCTATAAAGTTAACAAGATAGAAATAGATACGAAAGCAGACATTAATCAATTAATTTACGATAAAGGATTAGAAATAAAAGAACAAACAGAAAGGAAATACATAGTAGCAATAAAGAATGAAGAACAAGCTAATGAGTTACTAAAAGAAATAGTAAATAGAAAAATAGCCATTAATAAATTTGAACTTATAAAGCCTACGCTTCATGAAATTTTCATAGAAAAGGTAGGTGAACAAAAATGAAAGACATAGTAACAGTTGCAGAATTTACTATGAAGGAAGCAATTAAAAGAAAATCATTTATAATATCAATGATAATAATAATTGGAATAATAGTAATTGGATTTAATGTACCCAATATAATAAATCATTTTTCAAATCAAAATGATAATAAAGAAAAAATATTAATAATGGACAATGATAACATATTTGGAGAATCATTAATAAAAATAGATAATGAAGATTCAGATTATGAATATACAATTATAAAAGAAAACTTATCAGATGATGAGATAAAAGAGAAACTTAAAAATGAAGAATTTGATTCATGTTTAAAATTCAGCAAAGAAAATGGAAAAATAAAAATAGATTATATAGTTGAAAGTTTAATGATGGGACAATCAGTTCCAGAAGATTTAATCAAAAATTTTTCAACACAATATACAGCAATACAAATTCAAAAAGCAGGTTTAACACAAGAGCAATTACAACAAATGTTTACACAATTTGATGTGAATGTGATTCAAACTGATGAAAATGCTGCTTCAGGAAATACTTTTATAGCAATGATGCTTAGTATAGTATTATTCTATGCAATTTATTTTTGCGCATATCAAGTATCAACATCAATAACAACAGAAAAAACATCTAAAATAATAGAAACATTAGTAACATCAACATCTCCAAAACAAATAGTATTAGGAAAAACTATTGGAATAGGATTAGTTGGATTGTTTCAGATAATAGTAATAGCAGGAGTAGCATTCTTTTCAGCTAAATCATTTTTACCATCAGATATATTAGAAAGTGTATTTGATATGTCAGCAATAACACAAACATTTGCTGTTTCAATTATAGTATACTTCCTTTTAGGATATTCAATGTATGCATTGTTGTATGCACTAACTGGCTCAATGGTAAGTAAGCCAGAGGATATACAATCAGCTAATACACCTGTAGCAATATTAGCAGTAATTGGATTTTATTTAGCATATTTTTCAATGATGAATCCAGCAAGCAATATTAACCTATTTGCTTCTATATTCCCAATTTCAGCACCTTTCTGTATGCCACTTAGAATATTAGTAGGAAGTGCTAAATTACCTGAAATAATAACTTCAATTATAATATTATGTGTAAGTATTTTAATAATAGCCAAGGTATCAATAAAAATTTATTCAGACGCAATATTAAATTATGGAACTAAAATGAGTTTAAAAAATATTTTCAAAATATATAAATCAAAAAATTAATATGAGAAAGAAGGCGCAATAAATGAAGATATATCCAAAGATTAGTCCAGGAGTTGTTGGAGAAAAAATGGATAAAATAGTAAAAAATAGTGAAGGAATTGAAATTCAATTTTTTGATGAAAATGGAATTACATCAGAATTTAATTTTGAAGATGAAATAAGAAAAAGAAAAAAGGAATACCCTAATTTAAAAGAAATTATAGTACATCCACCATTATCAAATTACAATCTAGAAATGATTGTTATGAAAGATAAAACAATAGTAGAAAAACAATTAAAGAAAATGGTTGAACTATCAAAAGAACTAAATATGAAAACTACATTCTTATATCATACATATTGGACAAAAGAACAATATATCTCAACACATTTAGCAGATGAATTAGCCAAACTTTTAAAGATAATTGAAAATACACAAGTAACAATGCTTATAGAAAATATTTATATGATTCTAGATGAGAAAAATAAATGTTCAGCATTAGAAATTGTTAAATATATGGACCATCCAAATTTAAGAACATGTATCGATACAACACATGTTAACTGTAAAGCAAGAATTTATAAAAAAGACATTAATGAATTAGTAGATGAAGAATTAAAGGCAGATGATTGTGAGAAATATGTAAAGCAAGTACATTTCGCAGCTGCAATAAAAAATGATGGCTATATAGATAAAAAAACACATGGTAGAAAACATGAAAGCAAGGAAGATTTGAAAAAAGAATATGATTGGTTATGTAAGCATGGAATGAAAGATAAAAATTATATAACAGAAGTAAGTGAAGAAAATTATGATTTAAGATTAGATCAAATCGAAGAAATAAAAATGCTAGAAGAAGATGCATTACAAAAATAATTTTTTAGAACAGAAGCGGACTATTTATAGCTTTTGCACTGGTTATAATATTTTAAATTCGCGTCTTTGTTCGTGCACAGAAATTTGCTTTGCAAATTTCTGTGCATTGTTTTTTTTATAATAGGAAGTTCAATTATATGAAAAAGGAGCGATTGAATATGCAATCGTTCTTTATAATGAAAATTGGAATATAGGAAAAAATTTTAATAAGCAAATCATAATAAGTGCAGACACAAATCCATTAAAAATTTTTCCAATAATATAAGGTTTTATAGATAAATCTGTTTTTGATATAACACTCCAAACCTGCAACAAAACAGACACTCCACCAATTCCCAGTAAAAAAGATGTAGCAATTAAGTTATAGAAAAGAGTGGCACTCTTAATCGAAGAAATAAGTTGAACACCAGTTGTGATTTCAAGAATTCCAAACAAAAGATTTTCAATCCAAACATTATTAAATACCGTTAAAATTTTAGATGCATCAATCATTGAAACAATCAAAGAAAAAATTATAACGAATCCACAAACAATGCTTAATGTGTAAAAAGCTTTTTTAATACACTTACTAATAATTTCTCCAAGTGAAGAAAAATTCAATGATTGACTGTTAACAGATTCTTCTCTATAAGAGTTTTTATAAAAATGTCCAAAAATAAATCCAGTTGTTACAGATGATAAAAAATGCACAAAATATAAAATAAATCCAATCGAAGAATTTAAATAAATACCACATCCAACACATCCTATAATAAACAAGGGACCAGCGTTATTTGTAAAAACTAAAAGACGTTCGCCTTCAATTTTAGAAATTCTATTTTCTTCACGCAAATTGGCTACAATTCTAGCACCAACAGGATATCCACTTATAATTCCCATAATAAAAGGATAAATTCCAATTGCAGACACATTGAACACAGTAGGCATTATACGTTTAAATTTAGAAGAAATCCATGGAACAAGAGACGTGTAAGAAAGTAATTCAGTCACAATTAGGAAAGGAAACAAACTCGGAAAAACTGAATTTAAAAATAAATCCAAAGAATTTCTAACAGCCACAATATTCGAAGAAGAAAAGAAAATTAATCCAACTCCAAAAAGTATAATAATAAAAGTTAAAAAGTAGTTACTAATTTTTTTCATAGTAAAAAATATTCATACAAAAAACAAATATGCTAGTAAATCCAAAATGTTGAAAAAATGCAACCCCTGTGATATAATAATAAACTGAGTTTAGTATAATTAATATGAAAATAATAGATATATAAAGGAGTACATATGAATTCACTTGTTAAGGTTGTACCAAACGTAAAAAAGTACAAAACCTACTTAGAGGATGTAAAAAATAAAATAAATCCGATGATGATTTCAGGATTAACAGATAGCGGAAAAGTACATTTAACATATTCTACATGTTTTTATGCAGAAAGACCAATATGCATTGTTACATATAATGAATTGCAAGCTAAAAAAATAATAAAAGATCTTGCATATTTTGAAGATAGTGTAGAATATTTTCCTAAAAAAGAAATTTTGGCATATGACTATTTAACAGAAAGCAAAGATTCTCTTTTTGAAAGAATAGAAGTATTAAATAATATAATAAATAAGAAGGCTAAAGTAATAGTAACAACTATAGAAGCGGTTATGCAACCGATGATAGCCAAAGAAACATTGTATAAAAATTTATTAAATCTAAAAGTTGGTCAAGAATTAAACTTGGACAAATTAAAAGAAACGTTAATAAATTTAGGATATGAAAGATATGATGTAATAGAAGGAAAAGGACAATTTAGCATAAGAGGTGGAATCGTAGATATAGCAGTCAATTCAAAAAGCGGTGTACGTATAGAATTATGGGGAGATGAAATAGACTCTATAAGAAAGTTCAATATTCTTACACAACGTTCAACTGATATGCTTGAAGAAACATCAATATATCCAGCTTTTGAATATGTATTAGAAAATTCAATAGAACAAGTTTGCAAAAAAATAGAAGAGAGCAAATATGCAGGAGTTTTAAATGATATTGCTGAAGAAGACATTGAACAAATAAAAAGTGGCGATTATATCAGCAAAATAGACAAATATTTTACGTTCTTTTATAATAAACAAGAAAGTATATTAGATTACCTAGATAAAGATTGTATTGTCTTTTTAGACGAAATTTCTAAGATAAAAGCAAGATCAGAAAATATAATAAAAGACAATGAAACAATATTAAAAGGATTAGTTGAAAAAAGAAAAATTCCAATCCAGATTTTAGAACAAACAATGGATTATATAAAAATAATAGATAAGACAAAAGAAAAGCAAACAATATATTTAGAAAATAAAGAGATTGGATTTACAGACGTCCAAAGTATGCATGCAAAAAGAAACGGATATAGCTTTAGCTATAGGGAGGTCAACTTTTTTCGTAGTTCAATGGATTTATTGTTTGAGGAATTACAAAAAGCAAATAAAAAATCAAAACAAACAGTAGTCCTATGTGGTAATTATGATAATGCTAAAAAGCTATCAAAATTACTAGAAGAGAAAAATATAAAATATACATTAGACGAAAATTTAACAACAGAAATAGTTCCAGGGG
>OLGM01001330.1_pt1 | contig 11331 bp, 8 predicted proteins | sample 1606001 | NCBI WGS metagenome assembly OLGM01 (sample SAMN03283294) | human gut metagenome | biome: human-associated habitat; material: feces | host: Homo sapiens | place: Peru | collected 2012
TCAGCCTTGATAGCATTGGGCAGAATCTGGTTGTTACCGCCAGAGATATTAAAGATGATATTTACCTTATTATTATCTTCCATTGCATTGATTTTTATTAAAAGTGAACGTATCCTGAATGAGCAGTAAACAGATGGCGAATGTCAGTGAAGGCATTTGTTTTCGCCTCGCCAATGTTGTATCTTTGTACTGCGTTCAATCAGAACAAACGGGATTGCAAATCTCTTTGGACTGACGATGACGCAGCACCGTAAGCTGCTGGAGGTGGGGGCTCATGCCAGACCTTATAATAGATGCTCTATCGGCATCTGCTATGAGGGAGGGCTCGATGAGCAAGGCAAGCCTTGCAACACCATGAAAAGCTTGAAAAGGCAGTGAATCAGGAAATCCAGAATGTTTTTTTGAGATTACCTATTTTTAGGTATTGTGAACAATTTAATTTTGTCGTATCTTTGCACCAAAAAAATAAGTTAAAAGATTAGTATGAAACATATCCTGTTGCTTATGATGCTTTTTGAGGTGAGTCTGATGGGAAAGGCGCAATCTATATCTAGCAAAGTTGTGGACAAAGATTCTCATGAAGCGATTATCGGTGCTGTCGTGTATGTGGGTAATTCTCAGAAAGTGGCAGCTATCACTGATATTAACGGGCGATTTTCCATAGATGCAGCCAATGCAGGTAAATCTCTTAAGATTACTTATATAGGATACAAGAACTATTTAGGTAAGTTAAACCAGGCTCTCTATGAAATGGAACCGGAAATCAAGTCTGTGGGTGAAGTAGTGGTTACAGCTCAGGAGTCCAAGAGTCTGGCTTCTGCTTCTGTTATCGAGAAGCATGCCATGGAGCACCTGCAGCCTTCAAGTTTTACGGACATTCTCGAACTGTTGCCTGGTGGACGTTCCAAAGATCCTGATTTGAGTAGTCCTAATACGATTCGTATTCGGGAAGCCGGAAGTCCTTCAGGATATACTACCACTTCCCTCGGAACGAGTTTTGTAATAGATGGAGCTCCCATCAGTACCAATGCCAATATGCAATATGTGGCTGGGTCTTGGGATGCAGCAACAACATCCAGAGAAAATATGAATGCCGGAGTGGATATGCGTAGCATCTCTACCGATGATATCGAGAAAGTAGAGGTGGTACGTGGCATTCCATCGGTAGAATATGGCGATTTGACAAGTGGTCTGGTGAAAATAGAACGTAGGAGAGGTGGAAATGACTGGAATGCCCGTCTGAAAGCAGATATGGGAAGCAAGCTCTTTTATCTTGCAAAAGGATTGGAATGGACTCCCCAGCAGATGACCCTCAATCTCAGTGTTGATTACCTCGATGCGAAGGCAGATCCAAGAAACCGGCTTGAAAATTACAGGAGACTGACGTTTTCTGCCCGGTTCGGAAAAACTTGGTTGACAGATTTTTACCGTTGGAAGATTTCGTCCAATCTCGATTATACCGGTTCTTTTGATAATGATAAAGTTGACCCGGATCTCAATAATCAGGCGGAAGATTCTTATAAATCGCAATATAATAAATATGCATTTAATTCACATGTAAGTCTGTCTCCCAAGAAGCGCATTTGGTTTAAGTCGCTGGATCTGACTTTGTCAGCCTCTTATGAGTATGACCTTATCAAGCGAACCAAACTGGTACAGCTGACCCGCCAGACAGTGGCAGCTACAGCAACTACACAAGGGGTTCATGATGGTGTTATCCTTCCCTATAAATATGTGGCTTATCATGATGTAGAAGGAAAGCCGCTCAATCTTTATGCTAAGGTCAATGGTAAATTCCAGGTTCCTTCTCTTGTGGTTTCCAATACCTTGCTGTTAGGCACCGATTGGAATTACGACAAAAATAAAGGACGGGGGCAGATTTATGATGTAACCCGCCCTCTTTATGCAGGTTCCATGTCATGCCGTCCCCGAAATCTTTCTTCAATACCTTCCAACCAACAGTGGGGAATTTATGCTGAGGAACAGTTGACATTGCCTTTTGCTGGTCATTCTCTTGAACTGGTAGCCGGTATAAGAGGTACGCAGATGTTGAATCTGCCCAATAATTATGAGATGCATGGTAAGTTTTTCTGGGATCCCCGTATCAATCTCGGCTTGACTTTTCCGAAATTCAATATTGGCAAGCTACCATCCTTTATCCGAATAGCAGGTGGAATAGGTGAACATACCAAAATGCCTACTTTGGAACAGCTTTACCCTGATCCTGTATATCTGGACTTAACCCAGCTGAATTATTACCATACGAATCCAGCGTATCGCCGTATCAACCTGATGACGTATGTGATAGATGCAACCAATCAGAATCTGAAGCCAGCGCGTAATTTCAAATGGGAGGTGAGTACTGACATCAATATAGGAGGCAACCGATTGTCTGTCACACTTTTTAGGGAGAATATGACTTCAGGCTTCCGTTTGCAGACGGCTTATGCTCCCTATATATATAGATGGTATGATGCATCGGGAATTAATGCCGATGCACTGTCGGCTCCACCTTCTTTGGAAGGATTACCCTTTGAGAAACGTAAGGAACTGAGGGGCTACAGTTATTACACCAATGGCAGTCAGACTCTCAAACGGGGAGTGGAATACACCTTTGCTACCCGAAGAATAGAAAAACTGTTCACCAGACTCACCATCAACGGAGCATGGTTCCGCACGGTTTATCGTAATTCTGTGGTAGAGACTTATCGCCCAAGTGCTGTTATCGGCAGTAAGCAGATACAGTATGTGGGGTATTATGAACATGATGGAGGCAATATGAATGAAATGCTCAATACCAATTTCACGTTAGATTCGGATGTCCCCAAGTTGAAGTTGGGCTTCTCAATATCCGCCCAATGCCTATGGTATACGCTGAAACAGAGTAAAGAGGTGAGTAATTATCCTACCAGATATATGGATAATGACGGTGTGATGCATGAGTGGAAAGCAGGTGATGAAAATGATGCTTATCTCAGGTATCTGATCAGGGATTATAACGACAGCTATTATCTCAAATACAGAGAACCTTTTGCCATGAATGTCAATTTCAAGGTAACAAAGAAACTCTTTGATGAGAAACTGAATGTAGCTCTGTTCTGCAACAAACTGTTGGATTATACTCCCGAATATGAAAACAATGGAGTAACGATCCGCCGCCATGTAACTCCCTATTTTGGATTAGAAATGAATGTAAAGATATGAAGAGATTGTTGATTATATGTATGATGACCTGTGGTTTTATCATTTCCTCCTGTCATCAGGATGAAGATTCCCTGTTTACCGAAGCTTCCATCGTGTTGCAGGGAGAAACGGATATCGTTCTCGACAGGATCCAGGGTACGGTAAGTCTTACCAATCTGAATACCACCCAGGTTTTCACCGTATCATCATTTGAAGGGAATATAGCCAGAGCCAGTATTCTTCGGGGTTCTTATGCTATCCTGGTAGAGGGTACTGCCCAATATCATGACGCTTCAGGTAAAACCTACATCAGGATGTTCAGGGCAAGTACCGATTATGTGGGATTGGAAAAGGAAGGACATAATGAAGCGATGTTGAACATAATTTGGATGTAAATCATGAAGAAGAGATATTTCATATTATTTCTGTGCTGTGTGTCTTGGTTTACTGGAAGGTCTGCAGTAACAGATTCTGCCAGGATAGAGCATCATGCTACGTGGAAAAACTGGCAGAAGGAGACAGCATGGCAAAATCCCGCCATTCATGGGCTTAGCCTCACGCTGCCTTATTCTGAAGTGTATGTCCAGATGGATTACCTGCATCAATCTGCTCCCTTTGTACTGCAGAAGGGAACAGGGCATTTCCTCTCTGAGGCCAAGGCTGAAACCTTCCTTCGCTTGAGCAACCACTCTTCTGCCTGGGGGGCAGCATCTTACATGACGGGAAAGCAATATCAGGTCAGCTGGAATTCTTCTTCTGATTATGATTTGCTGAATCCTTATATTCTGGCGGATACTCTAGGAGGTGACACACATTGTGAACGGTATGGTTTTCAGGGCGGATATGCTGTTAGCAAGGGAAAATTCCAACTCGGTATTGAAGCGATTTTCAGAGCAGAACATGAATATCGGAATGTGGACCCGAGAATGCGAGGTATTGTCACAGATCTGACTCTACGCCTTGGTACTGCCTATGAGTTCGGTAAATACCAGTGGGCTGCCGGTCTAGAAGGGAATGTATACAAGCAGACCAATGATGTGGATTTCTATCGGGAACTGGGTGTTATACCTGAGTTTCAAATGACAGGATTGGGAACAGAATACAGTCGTTTCTCCGGAGATAAACGAACCTTATATTATAAAGGTGGAGGATATGGAATAAATCTGGATGCCAATCCGTTGAACGAAACTGGTTTTTATGGTCATGCCAAGCTTTGGAGACGGCAATATAAACGTATGCTTGCCGATTTGAATTCCGTACCCTTAACCCAGTTGTTTTATCATTCTGCAGAAGTCTCCTTTGGATGGAAGCACATGGGCGGGACCCGTCAGGTAGCCTTAGATGGAAACCTTGTTTTTGTCAGACGTAGTGGTGATGAAAACATCATTGGAAAGTCCTCTGCCCAATATTATCCTATTATCGGTAAACTCACGATGTATAAGAATTATCTTATAGATACCTATCTCAGAGGACTTTACGGATGGGGGAGTGGCTCTGGTACATGGTGCTTGAATGGAAAGATCGGATATTGGAGCAATCGTGAGCGATATGTCTATCCTGAACGCAAAATGGAGGCTGCTAAGATTTATGGAAGATTGGGGGGACAGTGGATGCGCAGTCTCTCCCGAACTGTGGCCCTTACTGTGGACATGGCGGCAGCCTATTATGGTAATGTCAGTTCTGGTATCGTCATGCCTTATGCCAATATGAAGGCTTCGTTCCAGGACATGATCAATCATCAGTACCAGTTTGAAAAAGCAAGCTATGGAATGCTCTCTGCTAAGATACGTAGTGATTATCGGCTATCAGGCTCACAGATCGACTTGTTTGCCGAATTAGGTGGAGATTGGATAACTTGTTCTGAAAACGAACACCAGCACCATCTGCATTTGGCTCTTGGTATCACATTCTAACGTATAATATAGTATTAATGTAACTAAAAGTAGAAAAATGAAAAAGTTAATTTTAAAGAGTATGATGTTGCTTTCGGTGTTGGCATTGACTTTCACCTCTTGTAGCGACAATGATGACAAAGTAGTTACCACTCCTGTGTCATTGAGTATTGAAATGCCATTGGGACTGGAGAATATAGTTCTCTCCAATGCCAAAGCGGTTTTTACCAATGTAACTACCAATGAAACGTTTATCCAGGAACAGTTCCAGGAAAAAAATGGTAGCTTTATGGCATCTCTTGCCGATGTGCCTGAAGGAACATACAATGTTGCCATCAGTGGTGACCTGAGTTTTACTAAGGATGGTATTGCCGGTAGCAGTAAAATCAATCAGAAGAGCGAGAATGTGAGTGTAAAATCTGGCAATGCCCAAGTCAAGTTGGCTGTGAACACATTCAATGCCAAGGGAGGTTTCGTTATCTCAGAGATTTTCTTCACGGGTACGCTTACTCCAGAAGGAAAGCAGTATTCTGATGACCAGTATTTCATTCTTTCCAATAATTCTGATGTTACGCTCTATGCAGACAGTATAGCGGTTCTGGAATCTAAGTTCCTCACAGTATCAAAATATGATTATAATCCGGATATCATGAACGAAGCAATGACGGTAGATGCTATCTATATGATTCCAGGAAAGGGTACGGAAGTTGCAGTAGAACCAGGCAAATCTCTTGTTTTGGCATTGAATGCCAAGAATCATACAGAAGCAAACTCAGCCTCATTTGATTTAAGTAAGGCTGATTACGAATTCTATGATGAGAGTTCAAATCCACGCTTCACAGACGATGACAATGCCAGTGTTCCTAATCTGGATAAATGGTATTGCAGTTCGCTTACCTATTTCTCTTTGCATAACCGTGGTTTCAAGACTTATGCCATTGCCCGTATGCATGGCGATAAGGAGAAGTATCTCAAAGAGAATACTTACGATGCCAGCTATGTGATGAAAGTGAATGGTAATGCTTATCCGATGACAGACAAGAACTGTATCAAGGTTCCTAATTCCTGGATACTGGATGCGGTTAATCTTTCTATTGCATCTATGTGGCAATGGAATCTGGTATCTGCAAACCTTGATGCAGGATGGGCTCATTGTGGTCAGGTAGACAAAGATGAAAACCGCTACGGCAAGTCAGTAATCCGTAAGAAGAATGCTGATGGCAAATGGGTTGATACCAATAATTCTACCAATGATTTCGAATCAGATGCAACAGCCTCTTTCCTGAAGAAATAGGCATTCTTGTATAATTTTAAGAAAGAAAAATTTATGAAGAATCAGTTTTTGGGATTATTCCTTCTCTCTTTGTTTCCAGCTTCATTGTTTGCTCAGACTGTGGAGCAGGACACTTCCGTGCGACAGGGCAAATTGAAGAATGGACTGACTTACTATATACGACATAATAATAAAGAGGCAGGCCTTGCCGATTTCTATATTGCCCAGCGCGTAGGTTCTATCCTTGAGGAACCCCGTCAGCGTGGACTGGCTCATTTTCTGGAGCACATGGCTTTTAATGGTACCAAGCATTTCCCTGGCAAGGGGAAGAAGTTGGGAATCGTGCCTTGGTGTGAAACCATAGGTGTTAAGTTTGGAGCCAACCTGAATGCCTATACATCTGTAGATCAGACAGTCTATCACATCGGGTCTGCCCCTGTCAAGCGTGAGGGCATTATCGATTCGTGTCTTCTGGTACTCAACGACTGGAGCCAGTATATCAATCTCGAACCTAAGGAGATAGACAAGGAACGTGGTGTTATTCATGAAGAGTGGAGAAACCGGCGTACCGGTATGGCCATGCAGCGCATGATGGAGAATGTGATGCCAAAAATCTACAAGGGAAGCAAATATGAAGATTGTATGCCTATCGGCAGTATGGATGTTGTTGATAACTTTCCTTACAGAGATTTGCGCGACTATTATCAGAAGTGGTACAGGCCTGATCTTCAGGCCATCGTGGTTGTGGGCGACTTCGATGTGGATATGATGGAGAAGAAAATCCAGAAACTTTTCGGTAAGATCAAAGCCCATAAGAATCCTGCAGAGCGTGTCTATTATCCCGTAAATAACAACGACAAGATGATAGTTGCCATTGAGAAGGACAAGGAGCAGCCTATTATCATCGGCCATCTCTACATGAAAACCGATGCCACTCCTGACAGCGAAAAGAGCCAGGTAAAATATCAGCGTGATGATTATGTAAGCGGACTCATCACTTACATGCTCAATGACCGTCTCTCAGAAAAGAAACAGGTGGCAAATCCTCCATTCATGAGTGCTACCGTAAGGAATGGTGCTTTTTTTGTTTCCCGTACCAAGGATGCCTTCAGTATGAGCATCAGCTGCAAGCAGGATCACGTACTCGGTGGTATCTACGAGGCTGTGGGTGAAATAGAGCGTGCCCGACAGCATGGTTTTACAGAGAGTGAACTGGAACGTGCCAAGAAACTCTATCTCAATGCAGCAGAACGAAAACTGAAGATGGAGAAGGATTATCGCAACGGCCATTACGTAAGCCAGTGCGTGGATCATTTCCTTGAAGGAGAGCCTATCCTTACTCCAGCCTATAATCTGCAACTGGTAAAGCAGTTTGATGGTGAAGTAACCCTGGCTGAGGTTAATCAGTCTGTAGGTAACATCATTACGGATAAAAACCAGGTATTTGTGATGTATGGTCCTGATAAGGAAGGATTTGTTATTCCTTCAGAATCAGAAATAGAAGCTACGGTACTTGCTGCCCAGAAAAAGCAATATGAACCGTATCAGGAGGAAAAGATTCCTTCTACGTTGATATCTGCCTTGCCAAAACCGGGCAAGATAGTGTCTGAAAAAACATACGGCAAGTTTGGCATGACAGAGATTACGCTCAGTAATGGTATGAAGGTTTACGTAAAACCTACCGACTATCAGGCAGACCAGGTAATGATGAGCATGCGCGCTGAAGGTGGAACCTCACTTTACGGAAATGAGGATATTCCTAATTTCTCTCTCTTGACAAGTGCCATCACAGAAGCGGGTGTAGGCGACTTTTCAGCTACTGCTTTGCGTAAGGCTTTGGCAGGAAAGTCAATCAGGCTGACTCCATCCATCAGTAGTGAAGGCCAGCGTATAACAGGCTCATCTTCTGTAAAGGATATGGAAACCATGATCCAGCTGGCACACCTTTATTTCATGGCACCCCGTAAAGACAGTGTGGCATTTGAGGGTTTGAAGAATCGAACTCTGTCATTTCTGAAAAACCGTAATGCAAGTTCCAAGGTGGTTTACAATGACTCCCTTTCTGCCGTTCTCTATGACCATAACCTGCGTATGGCTCCTGTCACCGGTGAGGTTCTTGCCAAGGCTGATTACGGGCGCATTATGGAAATCTATCGTGAACGCTTCAGCGATGCTAGCAATTTCAAAACCGTTTTCATCGGAAAGATAGACATGGCAGAACTTCGTCCTTTACTCTGTCAGTATCTGGCTACCTTGCCTTCGACCTATAAGAAGGAGAGGACAGACAAGAAAAACGTTCCGCAGATTGTTATGAAGAACGAAAAGGTAAAGTTTGTTCATCAGCAGGAAACTCCCCTTGCCAACGTGAGCGTATTCTACGCAGGCAACGTACCGTTCTCGCCAAAGAATGATCTGGTGCTGGATGTCCTGACCCGTGTATTGCAGATAGCCTATACAGATTCTGTAAGAGAGGAGAAGGGAGGTACCTATGGAGTAGGAGTCAGTTTCAACCTTGAGAAGGATGCCCTTCCAAATGCCTTACTTCGCATTACCTACAAGAGTGATCCGAAGCGTTATGAAGAACTGAATCCTATTATCTACCAGCAACTTCAGAACATCGCAGATAAGGGACCTTTAGCCAGCAGTATGGATAAGGTGAAGAAATATCTGAAAAAACAATACCAGCAGATGATTATCACCAACGACTACTGGAGTTATGTTATCTGGCATGAGTTGGATGATGATGCCGATTTTGATAAAGATTACTATAAGATGGTAGATTCTCTTACTTCTGAAGAGGTGCAGCAGATGGCACAGACTCTGCTCAAACAGAATCATCGGATAGAGGTAACAATGCTGTCTGAGTAATAATCAGAATATTTCATTAAAAATAAGACCCGGCAAGAGAATAGCTGCAAGCTATCTCATGCCGGGATTTTTCATTTTACGATAGAAGTTTGAGCGAACTTTAGCAAAGTTCCCATTGGACATACAAAACGACAGTAGGGACGTGTGATTATAAAGGATATTGCGATGAAAAGAAGCGCAATCACAATCACTATCCATGAGGCAGAATGGAAGATAAATGCCGAGAATGGTTCAAAATCAGTCCATTCGCTCCAAACTCCTCCCCATATACATATCATCAATAATGCCCATATCATCTTGCGAAGCTTATCAAGCCGTTTTATAGTAACGGGGCTCATTTTCAACTTGTATTTCACGCATCTGCCAGCTATCTGTTGCAGGGAGCCATACGGACATACATGGGTACAGTAATGCGACTTCTTTCCAAAAAGCGGATAGATAAAGGCTGTTACCAGCATGACTATCGCTATGATGCTGCCCGATATTTCCATGCCATGGGCTGCAAAGCCCAGCAGGAAGGTATAAGAAAGGCAGGTACCACACCAGAAGCCGAGCACAATGACATTCAGTATCAGTTGACAGAAATGGTATCTTCTGTTCTTGATAAACAATGGCAGAATGGCTGCCATCAGGACAACAGCTATCCCTATGATGTTTCTGAGAGAGAACAGGGAAGAGCTGTTGTTTTCGGAAGGACTTAAACTGCTGCTACCATTTTCTGATTCTTCAGTCGCTAAATGTGCTTTAGCATACAGAAGTCCCTGATGCATGTTTCCGATGATAGCTTTGGATGAGAAAGTAGCACCTGTGACAGCATCCACCTTCATATCTATAGCTTTGTCTATCGTTTTACCTTTCCATTTTTCAAACAGAGTAGAGGCATTGTCAAAGAATTCCTTGGTCTCATCATTCTTTAATGCAATGATGTTTTCTACAACGCCATTCCTGATTACTATTTTGAGTGGAACCTTTCCTCCATATCCCATGATGTTGGATGCTAGACCAGAAGTATTAATCTCTGCTCTTCCGTTTCCAAACATGCGTATCGTGTCGTTGCTTGCAGTTACTGCCTTCTGTTCAGATTTGAGAGAGTATCCAAACAGTTCATGATGTTTTGTGATGGCAAGTGATGAGACAACAATCAGACAAATGAAAAGATTTACAACCTGTTTTATCCGGAAAAATGATTTCATATTACACTTAATCCTTTCTTTCCAGTTTTCTCTTATTTATGTTTCAGGTAATAAGCAATACCGCGTTTTACGTTTTCTTTCACAGCTTTGCTTGAGAAAGTGGCTCCAGTAACGCCATCTACTTGGACTGAAGCGGCCTTGCTGACTTTCATGCCGTTCCATTTATTGAGCAACTCCTGTTTTACCTTATTGAAGAATTTGGGCGTTTCCTGGTTGGCAAGCGGTTTGATATCTATAATCTTTCCTTTCTTGATGTGGATGGTGAGAGGGGTGTTGCCACGAAATCCCCTTACATCTTTACCCAAAGTTGTGGTGTTGATAATGTAACTGCCATCTGCTTCTTTCGTCATAATCTCTGAATGAGAACTTTTGGTTGTTGCAGTCATGCTACCAATCAATCCTGTGCTCAGTAAGGCTGCTAAAATGAATATTCTTTTCTTCATAATTGTATTGATATTTCTATAATAGAATGCAAAATTACACAATTATTCTGTAATATACAAGACCCTATAGAAAAATCATCATTTTTAGGTATAGCCCTTCCAATGATGAGAATGAACCTTCCATTGCTATGGTAGGCAGAATCTGTCTTCCCAAATCTCATCCAAATATCAAAAAAGCTAGAAAATACTTCTCGGTATTATAAATGTTTCATTTCTTCTCTTTTTTGTGCGCAAAGGTACGCAGATGGATATTATTATGCACGAAATAACGGTTAAAAGTATCTAAACTACTATCAACGACATGTAAATATGGTGGTTGGAGTAGGAGCCACCCGCGTTCGTATGGATATAGCATCTATCCTCAGGTTATAGATTGGCAAGATATCCAATGCAAGTTGGGTGTTAAAATGGTAAGAAAGGAGATATGTGGTTCTGACAGGATTCACAGGTGGGATATGCATACTTGCCCAAAGTGCGGG
>OLGM01001332.1_pt1 | contig 11330 bp, 2 predicted proteins | sample 1606001 | NCBI WGS metagenome assembly OLGM01 (sample SAMN03283294) | human gut metagenome | biome: human-associated habitat; material: feces | host: Homo sapiens | place: Peru | collected 2012
CACGCAGAACCGACTTGCCGCCGCCCCTCATCCGCCGCCTGAGGGCGGCACCTTCCCCCAGGGGAAGGCGGAATTTTCGTCTCATACTTTGGTAGGATTTTCTTTTTCCCAAAAGTGTGCTATGATACAATCAAACTGTAAAAGAGACCCTACGGCTTTGGGAAAGGAAGTGCGGCCGTGACAAAAAAAGTGGTCATAAAACCGGCAATCAGCCAAAAATTTCAGGAATTTTTGAAGAATGAACGGATATTGTTCTTCAGCGCCCCCTGCGGCTTCGGCAAGACCGTTGTGGCCCAGGCCCTGCTGGAGGGCAGCCGGGTTTGGAAGCTGGATGGCGAGTCGGCCCGGGGGACAGACCTGGAGACCAAGAAGGACTGGGAAATTCTCTTGATGGAGGACTTCCAGCTCTTTCAGGAAGAGGAGGATCAGCAGGCCCTCTGCGCCCTCATTCGCCGCAGTCCGGGCAAGCGCTTTGTGATCCTGTCCCGGGGGAGCCCTCCCGGCTGCCTCATGGCCTTCCAGTACGCGGGGCTCATGACGGTGATCGGCCCCAAGGACCTGCTCTTCGACCGGGAGGATATCCGGCACCTTTTCGATGCCAGCGGCATTCCGGTCACCGACGGGGAGCTCGCCGGGATCCTGAAGGAGTCCATCGGCTATCCTCTGGGGGTGGCCATCACGGCCCAGAATATGTCCTCCGGGGCCCGGTTCAGTCAGGAGATCGTGGGCCGGTCCTACCAGGAGGTCTACCGGTACTTTGAGACGGCGATTTACCTGCGGCTGGACCTGCCCTACCGGCGGTTCCTGCTGGAGCTGTCCCCCTTCGAGAGCTTCAACCTGGAAATGGCCCGGATGGTCTCCGGCGATGCCCACGCCGGGGAGATGCTGGACTGGCTCCAGCGCCACACCTCCATGCTGCTCTACGACGGCTTCCGGCAGTACCGCTTCTGGCCCAAGTTCCGGGACTTTCTCCTGTGGGAGATGGACCATACCTACCCGCCGGAGAAGCGGAAGGCCCTCTTTAACCGGGGCGGACTGTATTTCGAGCTGAAAGAGGACTACCCCCACGCCCTGGACTGCTACGCCAAGGGCGGGGACCATGCCAAGGTTTCGGAGATCCTCATCCGCAACGCGGAGATGCATCCGGGCATGGGCCACTATAGCCAGATGGAAAAGTACTATCGGAGCCTGCCGGAGTCCGAGATCCTGGCCTCCCCCTCCCTGATGCAGGGCATGAGTATGCTGTGCGCCCTGAGCATGGACTATGCCGGCTCCGAGAGCTGGTACCAAAAATTAAAGGCCTTCGCCCGGCAGTGCGACCCCCACGACGCGGCGGGGAAGCAGGCCCGGAGCCGCCTGGCCTGGCTGGATATCTCCCTGCCCCAGCGGAAGGTGGACAACCTGACGGAGACCATCCCGGCGGTGTTCCGGCTGATGACCAACAAGGAGGTCAATCTGCCCCCCTTCTCCGTCACCAGCACCCTGCCCAGCATTATGAACGGCGGCAAGGATTTCTCCCCCTGGAGCAAGCGGGACGACCTGCTCTACAAGACCATCCGTATTCCCGTGGAAGCGGTCCTGGGGAAGGACGGGGTCTGCCTGGGGGACTGCGCCATTGCCGAGAGCAAATTTGAAAAGGGCGAGGACATCGGCGGCCGGATGCTCTCCCTGGTGTCCCGCATGAGCGAGATCCAGCAAAACGGCACCCCGGATATCGAGTTTGCCGCCACGGGGCTTCTGGCCCGGAACTATCTGGCCACCGGCCAGCCGGGGAATGCCCGCCGGGCCCTGGAGACCCTCCGGACCAGGTTTCTGGACCAGGGCCACAGCCGGTTCCTGCCCAATATAGACGCGGCCCTGTGCCGCATCGCCCTGCACACCGGGGACCTGGACAGCGCCGACACCTGGTACCGGGAGAAGGCCCCCAGGGACCCCATGCACCTGAACGTGATGAAGCGCTACCAGTACCTGACCCAGGCCCAGGTAGAGCTGGCCGACGGGACCCCGGAGGCGGCGCTGCTGACCCTGGCCCCCCTGGGCCCCTACTGCGAAAGCTGCTGCCGGTACATAGACGGCATCCATGTGGATGTGCTCACAGCCCTGGCCCTCTACCGGATGCGCCGGGAGGGCTGGCAGGAGAAGCTGACGAGAGCCATGACCACGGCGGCGGAGTTCGGCTTTATCCGCAGCCTCAGCGTCTACGGCGCGGCCATTCTGCCCCTGCTGGGGGAGCTCCCATGGACCGGGAACGACCGGTGGTACAAGCGGCTCCTGGCCGAGGTCCGGCTGCAAAACGCCAACGACCCCCTGTTTTTGCAGCCCCGGCTGGCGAAAAACGATGTGCTGACCACCACGGAGAAGCAGATCCTGCGCCTGATCTGCGCGGACAAGAGCAACGGCGAGATTGCCCAGATGATGGACATCAAGCTGACCACGGTGAAGACCCACGTCAGCCATATTCTGGAAAAACTGGACGTGAACAGACGAAGCGAGGCCAAAACCGCCGCCAAGCGTCTGAAGCTGATCCCGGAGGACTAAATACCCTTCCCCCAGGGGAAGGTTAGGAATTTTTATCGCAAAAGGAGAATGAATCATGAAGAAACGGATCATCAGTCTGATTCTGGCCCTGACACTGTGTGTCGGGATGCTGCCTGCCCCTGCCTGGGCGGAGGAGCCTACGGATCCTACCCAGGCTGTGGAGGTGGTGGGGGCTGCCAACCCCAGTGAGGAGACGGACCCCACCACGGAGCCTACGGAAGAGGAAACGGAGCCTACGGAGGAGGAAACAGAGCCCACCGAGGAGACTGCTGCCCCCGGGGAGGACGAGGCCGTGGCGGCGGTGCAGGCCATGATCGACGCGCTGCCGGACGTGGAGGATATGTCCGAAAGCTACCTGGATGCGCTGGAAGCGGCGTACTCCGCTTTTGAAGCCCTGAGCGAGGCTCAGCAGGCGCAGATCACCGGCGTGGAGAAGCTGGAAGCCCTGTTCGGCTGGGTAAACAGCCAGGTGTCCACCCTGGCGGATGATGTCAAGGAAATCTCCGGCGAGGTGACCTGGAACAACCAGACCTTTACCACCCCCGTCAAGCTCACCGGAGACACCACCCTGACCCTGGTGGGCGATAACAAGATCAAGTGCGACGCGCCTCTGGATCTGAACAACTGCACGCTGACCGTCAAGGGCAACGGCAGCCTGACGGTCATCGGCAACGGCAGGAGCGAAGGCGACGAGTGGTTCAACGGCGCCATCTTTGACAGCACCTACACGGGCACCAAATCCGGCCTAGGAACCCTGTGCCTTGAGGGCGGAACCGTTACGGCCAGCGGCGGCGATTATAATGCCATATCCGTTCGTTCTGTGGAATTGCAGGGCGGCAAGCTGGAGGCCTACGGCGGCTCAAATGCCGGTATTGTCTGCTCCTATTTGTATACATATGGCGGTTCCCTCTACGCCACCGGCGATGCTTATGGCATCGAAATGAGAACCATGTTTGCGGGCAATCCCGGCAAACTGCCCATTCTGGCTTCCGACGAGAGGGACGCATCGATGGCGGAAATGGATGCCGGAGATATCAACGATATTCTGGATAACGCCAAGAAGACTTACTACATCGGCGAGGTCTCCGGCCCCCTGCTCTCGGTGAAGGCTCAGAAGGGCTACCTCTACGAGGCCACGGCCAAGACCGCTACCTTCGCCCTATCCGGCAGGAATGTGGACCTGTCTGCCCTGACCCTCGACTGGACCGGCCCCCATACCGGCCTGGAGGCCTCTGCCGACGGCAAGACCGTTACCGTCACGACAGACAAAACCGTACAGGCGGGGACCTATGGCCTGAAGGTCAGCGCCGGCGAGGCCAGCAGGACCGCCGTGGTTACCGTCTCCGGCCCGCCCATCTGCATTTACGAGCGGCCGGTGGATACGATCAGAACGGATCCGGAGGCCGGGGCGGTCCACGTGTCCGCCTACCTGACGGATGGCCACACCGGCTCCATCGACTTCCAGTGGAAGCAGGAAGACGGCACACCGATGGTGGGATACACCGATGAGACCGTGCGGCTCTATGATTTGGTTGAGCAGGAAATGCTGACCCAGGACGCGAGCAAGCCCTGGCTGCAGACCATCCGGATCTACTGCACCCTGTCCTACGACGGCTACAGCCTGGATACGGACACGGTTACCGTGGGGCTCAGCAGCTGCCCCCACGAAAAAGTCAATCATGAGGGCATCTGTCTCCAATGCGGCCAGAAGAAAGGCGGCAATGGGGATGCCCTGCTTGTCAGAGAGGACGGCCTCTACCACCTGATTGCAAATGCAGAACCAGGCGAAGCCAATGTCGGCCTCTTTATGTACAGCGGCGGGAACTTCTATCTCACGGGAGACGTGAAGAACAGAACCGTTAACGTGTCCGACACCAATGTGGGCGGCAAGGACGTGACCCTGGACCTGCAAGAGCACACGATGGGGCTGCTGCAAATGGGAAATTTCCCCTATGGCACCTTCACCGTGAAAAACGGCACCTTGGGAGATATCGACACCGCTGCCAGCGGACAGCTGATTCTGGAGAATATTCTCTATAATGCGGATACGGCATTTAGCGACCTGTTTGACCTGACCGTACAGGGAGAGAACACGCGCTTTGAGCTGCCGGTTGCCTTCCACGGCACCACCCACCTGGGGGGCGGATATTTCGAACAGGGGCTGGACAGTAATTGCGCCGACCGGGCCCTGGAGCTTCTGGAGGATGGCTTTGCCTTCTACGACAGCGCCGACAAAGTCGTGGATGCCACGGACTACACCGAGCTCGTGGGCAGGGAGATCCACGTGGCTGCCCACACCTGCCACTACAGCGACGGCAAATGCGCCTGCGGCCGCAGCTGCGACCACAGCACCGTCAGCGACGTAACCGGCCTCTGCCAGGAATGCGGAAGCCAGGTCTATGAGGCCAATGTGACCACCGCAGACGGCAGCGTGACCGGATATCGGACCCTGGAGGACGCGCTGGGCAACGGCAGGAATGCGACGGTGAAGCTGTTGGCAGACTGTGTTGCTGAGGAAACAGATGAGGCCTTCTATGTGACAGAGCCCTTGACCCTGGACCTGAATGGAAAGCGAATGGAAGGCCATTCAGGCCTGGTTGTGCAGAAGGGGCCCACCACCATTCTGGACAGCTCTCCGGCGAAGACCGGCACCATTGCCGGAACGAAGGATTGGGAATACTCCGGTGTGGGCCTATGGGTGTTCAAAGACGCAGAAGTAACGCTGACAATTCAGGGCGGACATTTTGAGGGTGAGACCGACGGCCTACAGCTGGCGGGCCAGAATACTCTGATCCTAGAGGGCGGCAGCTTCTCCAGTATGCACTTTATAGAGGGCGCTACTGCTACGCTGCGGGATTCTTTGGCTCCGGGGTATGCCTATTATAAAGACGCGGACAATACGCTCTATGACCCGGGAGACGACCAGGGAGTGACAGTGAGGCTCCATGTAGGTGCCCACCCAGAGCACACTCCGGATAGCAGCGGCCATTGCCCCTGCGGGTATACCGCGGCGGCGATGCTTGACACAGAAGCGGGGAAACAATATTTCGCCGACTTCTCCGCTGCCGTTGAGGCGGCAAAGGCTGCCTCCGGCTCCACCCTCACCCTCTTCCGGAACGTGGCCCTGACAGGGGAGAATAACATCTACATCAACAGCGGCACCTTCACCATCGACTGGAACGGCCATACCCTTTCCGGCAGCCCCAGTAACAATCTGATGGTCATCACCGGCTCGGCCAACGTGACTTTGACGGACAGCTCCGACAACAATACCGGCGGCGCGTGCCATACCGGCTCCGGCAGGGCGGTGTACATTGCCGTGGGAAGCGAAGGCAGCGTGAATATCCAGGGCGGCACCTATTCTCCCAATGTGACGCGGTGGAGAGACTGCTATGGCTCCGTCCGGATCAGCGGCGGTATCTTTGCAAACCCCCAAGGCCATGGCATAACCTGTGCCCTTTATGATTTTGACCACAGCCGCCACCTGTCGGGTATGCTGGCTCCCGACACGGCCTTTGCCTACGAGGCGGACGGCAGCGATCTTCTGGATGCCTACCATGTAAATAGGTCGGAAAGCTATAGAACCGTCTACGCGGTGGCGCATACCCACGAAAATTGGACAGACGGCGTGTGCGACTGCGGCTACAGCTGTCCCCATGCCGATGTAGACGAGGAGGGATTCTGCACCCTCTGCGGAAAACGGTTCTATGTCCAAGGCACCTACGCCGACGGGACCACCCATTATTACGGGACGATTTCCGATGCTCTGGAAGATCCTGCTGTGACCCAGGCCCAAATTCTTCGCGCGCTTACCGAGGAATGCGAAAGCTGGAACGGCGGCGACAGAAGCGTCACCCTGGACCTGAACGGCTGGAACCTTGTTGTCGAGAGCATTCAGGGCGGTCATCTGATCCTGCGTGACAGCTCCGGGATAGGCAGCATTCTGGCCGTGAAAGAGATTCAAAAGGACGGGCAGGTTTCTGTGGAGAGCGGGAGACTCGCTCCCCAGGGGGAGACCCTCAGCGTTTACGGAAAGCTGACCGTCACCGGCGGCAAGGTGGATAGCCTGACGGCCATGGAAGGCAGCACCGTCTCCCTCTCCGGCGGCAGCTTTGGCAAGATCGTAGGAAGCGGCGTGACCCTCAAAGAGCTGCTGGCGGAGGACCGCTACTATGCGGAATTGGGCGGTGAGGCCCCCAAGAACTACGCCGACGCGGATACGGTGCTGGAACAAGTCTCCGTGGAGCTGTGCGATCACACCAGCGTCCGGGAAAACAAAGGAACATATTTTACAACATACACCTGCAACTGCGGAAAGGTGACCTATCTGCTGACCGTGACGGTCGGAGAGAGTGACAAGAAATACTTTGGCGATTATAATACCGGCTTTGCTTATGCTGCCAAAAAAGATGGCGTGGTTCGGTTCCTGACAAATGGGGTGAATGGCACAATCGAGGTGAACGCCCAGGGAATGGTCACCATTGATATGGAAAACCGATCTTATAGCGCATCCGATCGGAGCCTGGTCATTAAAAGCGGCAGCACGGTGCGGCTGGTCGGCCAGGGAAGTGTCATGTCTACACCTGAGGCGGGCGGCAGCAGCGGCAGCAGTGGAACACGTGAATACGGCGAATTTATCCCCGTGACGGTAGAGTCCGGAGGCACCTTTGTTCTGCCAGCAAACAATTTGAATGGCGAGCCGAACATGGCCAAGCCTACGCAGCTTACTGTCCAGTCCGGCGGCACTGCGGAGCTTCAGGGAGGAAGCACACAGTGGACCGATGTGTATGGAACGCTGAAGATCTCCGGCGGCAGCCATTTGTACATCCATCAGTATGAAAAGGGGCAGCTGAACATCACCGGCGGCCAGATCCAACTGCTTCAGATTTATGGAGATCTTCCCCAGAATGCCCTTTCCGGCGGCAGTTATGACACAATTTCTGTGATGGAATCCGAACCCGGTGTACCCCAAAAATTCCGGGACGTGACCTTTACCGACTTCCAGAACATGCTGGCTTCCGGGAAGGTATTCCAGAATATACCAAATCAGTCCTATCCAAATGAAGTGGAGAAGGGTCCCAATTACGGGATAAATAATCAAAATTACAACAAGGAACTGAAAAACGTCAAGGTGACCGCCGCCCCCTTTACCGGTGTACAGGTCGTCTGCCAGCTGGGTGCCGACACCTATGAGGAAAAGGTCTCCACCCAGTATAACGTGGGGGAGACGGACAGCAGCGGCAATGTGGTCTTCCGCCTGGGGGTGAATATCCAGTCCCAGGAGGCCCAGCCCGGTGTCACCGTACAGTGGTACGAGCTGGGGGCGGAGGACAGCCGCACACCGGTGGGCACCGGCCTGACCTGCCCCCTGGACCCCGAGCTCCCGGTGGGGACACACCGGTTCCTTGCGGTGGTGAACTGCAGCGGCTATGTTCTGGAGAGCCAGCCCTTTACCGTGACCGTTACCCCCAGAGTCGTGAATATCACCGGCGGCTTCACCGCCCAGGACCGGGACTATGAGCCGGACAATCCTTCGGTTCGGATCATCCAGGGAGAAGTGACCTTCGACAAGAAGGCAGAGGGAGATGACCTGGGGGCACAGGCGAGTGGAGGAACCGTCGCAACGCCGGATGCCGGCCAGAACAAGGCGGTTACCTACTCTGCTACCTTGACCGGCGAGGACAAGGATAACTATACCCTGGGCTCGAAGCCGGAGCTCACCGTTACCATCCGTCCCATTGCCCAGACCCTGACCTTTGCCGAGACTGCCGTCACCAAGACCTATGGGGACAGCCCCTTCGTCAACGCCCTGGACCATTCCGCCGGGGACGGCCAGATCACCTATACCAGCAGTGACCCCGCCGTGGCCACGGTGGGCACAGACGGCACAGTGACCATCCGCGGGGCGGGTGAAGCCCGGATCACTGCCACAGCCGCGGCGACCCAGAACTATGTGGAGACGGCCGCGTCCTTTGATTTGACGGTTGCCAAGGCAACGGGAACTGTGAGGAACAGAAACTATTCCCTGGGTTACCTCTATGGCGACGATATCCCCACACCCGAACGGAAATACTTTGAGGCAAGCTCCACCGGCGCATTCCGTTACAGCTGGTCCCCCGCGGCCCCCAAAAACGCAGGGAACTATCAGCTGACGGTCACCGTGGATGAGGACGGCAACTATACGTCCGCGACACTTGTCCTGGATGTGTTTGTGGAAAAGGACGGGTGGGTCAGACCTACCCTCGTGAAAGCGGAAAACGAAACCGTCGACGGGAAAAAGGACGGAAAGGTCACCTATACCGACACGCCTGCTCTGGAGTATCGGCTAAAACGCACCAGGGGGGAGTGGATCCCCGTGGCGGTTTCCGCCGGGGCAGAAAGCGTGACTGTGGAGGGCCTGGCACCCGAGACCTATGAGTTCCGCAGACCCGGAGACGAGAACCACTTTGCCTCCTCGCCGGAAACCATCACCATCCAGCCCGGCCCCAAGCTCACCGTCACCCTGCCGGAGAATCAGAAAGGCTACAGCCTGACGGCAAGCAAGACCCAGCTGGGCTGGCACGAGGAAGTGACGCTGACCTTCCAACTGGATTCCGTGGGTGTGTATAAGGCCGCAGATTTTGGCATCTGGGCGGAAGCTGGAAGTGAGAAAACGAAGCTGACCCTCGGCAATGATGGTGCGGTCAAACTGACTGCCCCCGAAAAGGATATCACCATCACCGTCACCGGCGTGAAGACGGACGACGTGGCACCCAAAGTCTACATCCAGGGCAGAATGAGTAAGGACAGCTTTGACTATGTCAAGTGGGAGGGCTTCCAGGAGAACCCGGCGGACGACTTTGTGAACGGCAATTTTGTGATTTCGGCAACGGATCGCCTCTCCGGCGTGGCCAGCCTCTGGTACTGCCTGTCCCAGACGCCCCTGACCCTGGCGGACATGGACACCGCTTCCTGGAAGCAGGCGGGCCAGGTGTCTATCACCGAGGACGGGGTGTACTACCTCTACGCCAAGGCGCTGGACAATGCGAATAATGCGGGCTACGCCTGCACCGGCAAGCTGGTCAAGGAGAGCAATCCGCCCACCTTCTCCGGCGTGGAGAATGGGAAAACCTATTATGTGTCCCAGCAGATGGAGATTCATGACGACGGTATGCCGGACTGGTATATGGCGAAAGGCTCAATCGGAGTGGTTCCGAATGGCGGAAATGAGAATCCGATCAAGCTGCGGCTGCCAAACAACGGCAGTTCCTATACCTTCACGGTGGGAGACCGGTGCGGCAACGAGGCTACCATCACCGTGTACATGAAGCCCCTTTCCGACCTGACCCAGCCCCTGGACAGCATTCTGGAAGACACAATTCGCAAATCCGACCGTGCCACCCTGGACGATGTGGAAGCGACCCTCAAGGGTCTGGATGTGACCTATGCCACCGAGCCGGAGAAGAAGGAAATTAACGATGCGCTGGCTCGGATTGAGAAGCTGCGTCAGGTTCTGGATCAGGTGGCGGCGGTAGAGACGCAGATCGATGCCCTGCCGGATTCCGTGGAGCCGTACCAGCAGACCGTGGAGGATACGAAGATCCGGCCCGCCCGGCAAGCCTACAGCGACCTGACCGACCACCAGAAGACCCTGGTGGACAGCGCAAAGCTTGACAAGCTGGTTCGGCTGGAAGCCCAGCTGAACGCCTGGACGATTACCGAGGGCGACGGCCAGACCTGGTACAAGGGCAGCTGGAACCCCTTGAGTTTCACCGTCAACGGCCAGACCCGGAAATTTTCCAGAGTCCTCTTGGACGGCAAAATGTCCTTCACAGCGACTCCCAGTTTCCTGGCAGTCAGCGGTTCGATAGACGAACCGTTTACCCTGACGCTGAAGCCGGAGCTTTTGCAGGTCTCGATGGAGCCTGGCGAACACACACTCACGGTGATCTACGGGGAAAACAACAGCGGAACCGGCACAGTTACCTTCACCGTCGAGATACCTGCCAATTACCTGGATGTGACGGGCAAACCGGAATTTGACGGCAAGACCACCGTGACCGTCGATGGGAAGGAATATCCCATTGAGGAAATGAACGGTACGCGTTATGTCAACCTGCCGGAAACCGGCGATCTGCTGACCATCTACTCCTTTAAGGACGGCACGCAAGAAGGCTCCTACACCAACTATCCTACGGGTATGCAGGTGTTCCACATCACCCGGCAGGAAGGCGGCGCGAAGGCCGAGGAAATCACCGAGTTTGCGAATCTTCTGAACTACGCCGGCTGCTCCATCCGGGTCTCCGGCAAGAAGGGCATCCGGATGATCACCGGCATTGACCAGAACGTGAAGAAGAGCCTGGTGAGCAAGGCGGGTCTGGCCGGCTACACCCTGGAGGAATACGGCACCGTGGTTCAGTGGGCGGATACCCTGGGCAGCAACACTCTGAATCTCGACAACAGCAACAAGCAGAATTACGCCTACAAGAAGGGCAAGGCCGACCCGATTTTCAGCAGAGCGAACGGGATGATCCAGTACACCAACGTCCTGGTGGGCTTCAGCCTGGAGGACTGCGCCAAGGACCTGATCCTGCGGCCCTACATCAAGCTGAAGGACATGACCACCGGCGAAACCGTCACCCTCTACGGCGGCTCTGTCTGCCGGAGCATCGGCTATGTCGCCAAGCAGAACGAGAATACCTACAAGCCCGGCTCCTCCGGCTACAAGTACGTACACAAGATCATCAATGCCGTCTACGGCCAGGAGCCCTGAGCAGGGAGGAGAAACCAAATGAAAAAATACCTGTTATTGC
>OLGM01001337.1_pt1 | contig 11317 bp, 12 predicted proteins | sample 1606001 | NCBI WGS metagenome assembly OLGM01 (sample SAMN03283294) | human gut metagenome | biome: human-associated habitat; material: feces | host: Homo sapiens | place: Peru | collected 2012
TCACATTCGATGCAGCCTGCCGTACGATGTTGTTCGAGATTGCCAAACGCCACGGTCTGGAACTGGATGAAGTGCCAGAATACGGCGGACGGGCTTATCTGGAAAAGCAGGACTATATCATGACAAAGCAAAAAGAACAACTTGCTCAACAGGAAAAAGCCGTGCAGGAGCAAACCGTCCAGCTTGAGAATTTGAAACAAGAGAATGAGAAAGCACATCATCAGCAGGTTCGCCGTACAACTTATCAGTCCCTAACACTTCTGAGCAACGTTAGAATTGACAAAAGAAAGGTAAATGATGATGGTTTACGGCTATTGCAGAATCAGTACCAAACAGCAGAGCATTGAACGGCAAGTGCGGAACATCCTTGCAGAGTACCCCAAAGCAAAGCTCTACAAGGAAGCATTCACCGGAACAAAGCTGGACAGGCCAGAGTTCAAGAAACTTTTGGATTCTGCAAAGAAAGCCCGAAACAAGGGTGAAGATGTTACCATCGTGTTTGACAGTGTATCCAGAATGAGCCGTAACGCCGATGATGGATACAAGCAGTATCAAGAGCTGTATAACATGGGAATTGAGCTTGTGTTCTTAAAAGAGCCATACATCAACACGGCAACATATCGCAGCAGCGTAAAGCAGCAGGAAGATGCAGCGCAAGCAGCAGCACAGGCCAACAAGTGCAGCGATGAGGACACAGCGGCCTTTGTAGGAGGGTTAATGAACCTTCTGAACAACTACATCAACAGTCTTACCCGGAAGCAGATTAAGCAAGCCTTTGAGCAGTCACAGAAGGAAGTGGACGACCTTCACGAACGCACCAGAGAGGGCATCCAGACGGCCAGACTTGCCGGAAAGCAGATTGGACAGCGAGAAGGCGCAAAGCTCACTGTGAAGAAAGCAGCCCCCGCAAAAGCGGCTATCTTGAAGCATTGCGCAGATTTCGGCGGGACACTCAGCGACAAAGAGTGTATGCAGCTGGCAGGCGTTTCCCGCAACACCTATTTCAAGTACAAACGTGAATTGAAAGAACAGCAGTAAATCATAGCACCCGAAAGGGTGCTTTTTTGATGCTCAAAAATCTTATTGCATGAATTTCCAAATTTTGCATTTTGATTTTTCGGAAATGACCCCCATAGCCGTTATGGAAATCTGTATCAGAAAAACGAATAACGATATACCATTATTTGAAATCATCCCATATCGTGCTGTGTTGGTGGGAAAATATACCAGAGCAACAAAAGCCAGACAATGCAGGGCTTTTCTTTGTTAGATTAGGCAAAGAAGTGTTTTGACCTCTTCAACAAAATACCTGTTCAGCGTTCATAAGACACGAAAAAGCAAAACGATAAACGATATAGCACCGATTGGGAAATCTAACGAAAAGGGAATAAAAGTAAAATTTCATCCCCCGTATCTTGAAAGCTGCAAAATAATAAAAAGCCGCTGTACGGGCTTTTAACCTCATACAGCAGCCTTTGTATTCCTTGAAGTATAATATTACTGATATGGAAAGATGCTCAACAGCCCCTTTTCCTTTAGTATACTGACAGAAATAATCCGCATTCCCTTTTGGCATTTGTCAGTATAAGAGTAAAACTTCACATACTTAAAGCGATTTTCCAACGAATCTTTGTTTTCTTTTAGCTTGCGAAAATGTACCATGTACAAGTTTCTATCAGCAGGACTTACAAAAATCAAGAAATCGCATTGCGAATAATGATAGTAGCCCTCTCGTGTTTCTGTTTGTCCTGTTTCCTTATCTTTCAGATAGAACACATCTTCAAAGGCAATGTTCTGTGTTTTAGCTAACCGGGTATCTAGCTTGACTTCAATCTTGCTTGTACGTCCGTCTTTCTGCACAATAAAGTCAACGTCGTTTTGGTAATTATCCTGTTCTTCACTCACATCCTGCACAGTATAGCCCCGGCCTGTCAGATAGTCCTTTACAAGCTGTTCGGCTTGTTTTCCTTCCTTGTTCTTTAAGACAAAGTAGCTGCTGTGCATCTGGCTTACCTCCGCTTTGCTGTCTTTGTGATAGCAGTACGCCGCTTTTTCTGCAATCCATCCAGTGCAGCATAGCTATCAAACCCTTCTCGCAAGTCGTTTGAGTACAGGTTAGCATAATGCTGTGTCATGGTCAAGGTGCTATGTCCTAACACCTTTTGCAGCTTAAACACATTGCCGCCAGACATACACCAGTTCTTTACAAAGGAGTGCCGCAACAGGTGAACACTGGTCTTTTCAACGCCACGACTGCGATTGTAGCGGGCTTGACTGTGTTTCAGTGCGTTTGTGGATAATGGCTCATCATAAAAAGAGGGGAACAGATACGCCGTTTCGTCTGCATCCTGCCGCCAAAGGGAAATGTACTTTTTCAAACAGCTTGCCAGTGCTTCCGACATTGGCAGCAGTTGAACGTGTTTGTTCTTTAGATGTCTAAATGTAATCGTTCGGTCATCAAAAGATATATCCTGCATCTGCATTTCACAGACCGTTGCTTCTCGTGCCGCTGTTCCCAAAATAAAGTTGATGATAGCCCAACTGCGCCAGATAACAAAGCTGTCCTCACGTTTCGGCGGTTGAATCAACGCACAAAGTTCTTCCTGCGTGTAAACGTCCTTGATGGTTTCTTGTGACTTTACCATCTTGATTTTGAACGGCGCTATTTCGTCCTGCTCCATGCACCAGTAAAGGAACACTTTCATCGAACGGATATAGTGGTTGACGCTGTTTGCGGTCATTCCGCTATCCGTCAAGTGGATAACATACCGCTTGAATCCTGCCTCATTCACGACTAACTGCTCATCTGACAGGAACTTCAAGAACCGTGTGATGTCATACCGATAGCCGTTCAACGTGGCTTCTGCCGTGCCAGAATACTTCTTGTCGTCCAAAAAATCTTGCTTTAGATTATCAAACCGGACTGCATTCTTCTGAATCTTCTTCATTTTTGTACCTCTGACCTCTAAAACTTTTGAAAAAATCATAGGTACAAGCCCAAAAAGCCAATATAAAACAAAAAAGACGACAAACCGTTTATCTCAACGATTTATCGTCCTTTTGGTGCGCTCGAGGGAACTCGAATCCCTGGCCCTCTGATTAAAAGAATCCAAGGCGCATCATTCGTCAAATTTCAAAAGTTCGAAGAATCGTTATTCTTATCGTATCATCGCAAAATACGCATTTGCACACACCGCATTGTTTGCATACAGTGTAATGCTTTGCAACCGTTATCCAGCTATTCAGGTGTGCAAAAAGTGTGCAAAAATGTGCAGACGGGCAAAACAAAGCCCAATGGACAAATCAACCACCGGTTTTATGGCAGGGTTTAGGACATCCGAACAGACACCAATTGATATAGAAATGAGGTTCACCATGAACAAACTGCTTTCCTGCCGCTTCAATATGGACACCAACCGGGTGGAAGCCCGGTTTGAAGATGGCACCACCCTTGCCATCGACTGCGCCGCTGTGGAGGACGAATACGGCAACACCCCGGCACAGCGGGCAGAGCTGGACTGGCTGCTCTACAATAAGCCCTTGGAGTACGCTCAGCTTGTGCTGGTTGGAGGGATGGAGCGTTATCTGTCGCTTGGCTGTGACCACGGCAGGCTGGAAGATCAAGTGTAACAAGAAACACCCCCTTTTCTGCTGTGAGCACGGCAGAAAAGGGGGTGTTCGCATGCTCCGTATATGGCGGCGGAGCACACAGAGTAAAATGAAGAAGGTATAGGTACAATTGGAGATGGCGTAATTAGAAGTTTATGCAAACAAGGCAATAATCTTGGGGATCTGAGTAGACAGGCCAGAAACCGTCATAATGACCGCAAAGATGTAGCTGACCGTCATGCAGATGCGCAGACCCGTGGGCTTTTTGTACCCCTCGCTCAGGTCATTGCGCCAGATCATCAGCACCATGAACAGGCCGCCAAAAGGCGTAGCGATGGAGGTGGCGATGTTTGCCAGCAGGATGAGCTGGGTAGGGGAGCCGCCGTAGCTGTAACAGACGATCATGGCAAAAGCCAGACAGATCAGGCAGCCGTAGCGGATGAACTTGCTTTCCAGACTGACGTCCTTGTCAAGACCGGCACCCAGCAGCACCATGCCGCGCTGGGTATTGGCCAGCAGGGAGGAGAAGCCTGCACCCACCAGTGCCAGACCCATGATATACCGGGCGCCGCCGCCCATGATGGGCACCAGCATCTCTGCCAACTGGGCCGGAGCCTTGATGCTCAGACCCTGCGGGTGCAGCACGATGGCACCCACCAGCACGATGGCACCGGAGATCAGGGACACACTGACGATATGGGTGACGGCATCGGTGAGCATGACACCGTTGAACAGGTCGTCTTTTTTCCACTTTTTCTCTTTGCCGAGATAGGTGCCGTAGATACCTGCAGTAACGGCAGCATTTGTGGAAATGAAAGCCAGAGCCGTGCTCAGAGAGCCTTCGGGGATCTTAAAGCCGAACAGACCTTTCGCAAGTTCCCGGTGTTCCGGGCCTCCCACGCCTACCAGCGTGATATAGAACGCTGCGATCATCAGGATGATGCAGAGGGTGATGATCTTCTCCACCTTGGAATACACGTTCTTGGCAAAGTACATATACACCACGACTGCGATCATGATGGCAGAGCCGATCTTCCAGTCGATGCCGAACAGAAGATTCATACCGGCACCGGTGCCGGAGATATTGCCCATTGTGAAGAACAGGCAGGAAAGGAACATCGCAACACCCACGATGCCGGAAGCTACCGGACCGTAATATTTACGGATGGCGTGGATGGTGGGCATTCCGGTCACGATGGCCAGACGGTTGGTGACCATCATAAAGGTGATGCCCATAAAGATGATGGGGAAGAACAGCCACATCAGGTCGTAGCCATAGTTTGCGCCGATCATAGAGGCTGTTGTCACGGCACCGGGGCCAATCACGATACCCGTCGCGATCAGACCGGGGCCAATGCGCTTGAGCAGGTCTTTCAGGGGCAGCCGCTTGATCTCCGCACCAAAGACAGGTGTCGATGCGGACAGCTCTGCCGCCGTGGCAGGATTGTTCTCGCTCATGATATAGCCTTCCTTTTTTCCTAAAAAAGAGGGGTGCTGCACTGATGAGGTCATCAGGCAGCACCCGGAGTATGATCCGACCCTCCGCAGCAGCTTCGCACACCGCTGCTGCGGGAATGGGGGTTATCTTACTTGTACTGCTCCATATCCACTGCGGGGAGCTGGCTGCGCTCCAGACCCAGAGCGACCCAGTCCTTCTCCTCCTGGTTCAGGGGCAGAACGGGCTTACGCATCAGAGCGCTGGTGAAGATGCCGCGCTGCTTCAGGGCTTCCTTCAGACGGGCATGAGCCTCGCCGGAGGGCTGGCCGCCGCCGTAGATGGCCTGAGAGATGTGGTAGATGCGGTCAGACCAATCCTGAGCTTCCTTCAGGGTGTGCTGCTCGGGGTGAGCAAAGACCTCGCGAGCCGGGCAAATCAGCTCAGGCACACAGCCTGCAAAGCCGATCAGAGCGCCGTCCATGCCGGGGAACCAAGAGACACACAGGGTCTCGTCGTGGCAGGTGATCAGGCTGATGTCGGGGCACTCCTGACGGAGCAGGCGGACGTCATGCTCGTAGATAGAGGTGACGCGGGTGCCCATCTTGATGCACTTGACGTGGTCGATCTCCTTGCACATCTTGATCAGGGTCTCAACCGGGTAGAAGGCCTTGGAGGTTGCGGGATACAGGTGGATGATGATGTCGATGTCGGCACCCTCAGCAACGTCCTTGACGTACTCGAAAGGAGCGTTGGGGTTCATGCCGAAGCGCAGCCACATGTGCGGGGGCATCAGCAGGATGCCGTCTGCGCCGGCTTCCTTGGCCTCCTTAGCCATCTCAATGGACTCAGCGGTGTTCTCGCAGTTGACACCGGAGATGATGGTCATCACGTCGCCGCACTCCTCGGCGCAGATCTCAACAACGCGCTTGCGCTCTGCACGGGTCAGGCCGGTGATCTCGCCGGTGTGGCCGTTGCAGACCAGACCTTCGATTCCCTTGCCGTAGAAGCTCTTGATCCAGCGCAGGTAAGCGCGGAACTCGGTCTCGTTGATGGAGTAGTCATCGTTCAGAGGAACGGACACTGCGGGGAAGATGGTCTTGAAAGTCTTAACCTTAGCCATAATGATAATCTCCTTTTTATCAAAAATCAATGTTATGTTGGTTTTCTTTGCGGATCACAGAAGCCACTTTGGAGATCATCTCGCGCGCCGATGTCTTTGGGTTTCGCTCTGCAATCGTTTGCTTTCTGTGACTCTGTTATACCACGGCTACAAGCCCTGCGTCAATAAAATCAGCCCTCTCTGCAAGGTCTTGCATATCGCCTGCAATACGTTGCAGAAATTGATGTTTCGAGCAATTTTCATCCATGTTTTTGTGCATTTTTGCAACATTCATGTCTAAAATCCCCAAGAGACGCTGCGCCTTGCTTTTTCTGCTCCTTCCGGTTACAATAAAGAGAGAAACCCCTCTCCGATTCTTCCCGTCCGTACGACCTCATGCAAGCGTTTGCACAAAAAGAAAGGAGTTCTCCCGAATGGCTACCCTGAAGGACGTTGCACAGAAAGCGTGTGTGGATGTGAGCACCGTTTCCCGCGCCTTAAATAATACCTCTTATGTCCACCCGGAGACCAAAGCCCGCATCGTGGCCGCTGCCAAGGAGCTGGGCTACCGCCCCAATGTCATGGCGAAGGCACTGCGGCAGGGACGGCGGCACACCTTGGGGGTCATCGTGCCCCGGCTCCACCTGACCCTCTTCTCCGAGATCCTGCCCGGCATCGAGCACGAAGCGGAACGGCTGGGCTACTCCACCCTGATCTGCACCACCGACGATGACCCCAAGCGGGAAAAAAGCTGTCTGGAGCGGATGCAGAACAGCTTTGTGGACGGCATCATCATTACCGGCACCGGTCGCAACAACCGCCTGCTGCGCAGCATTCAGGCCAGCGGCATTGCCGTCACCCAAATCGTGCGGTGTCAGGAACCACGCATCAGCAGCATCGTAGCCGACTACGAAGCCTGCGGCCGGAACGCCGTGGACTACCTCTATTCCAAAGGCTGCCGCCATATCGGTCTAATCGCAGGCTACTCCCATCAAAGTCCTTTTCAGGGGCGGTACGAGGGCTATTCCAAGGCCATTGCCGCCCACGGACTGGAGGAGCTCCTTGCCGAATCCACCCAGCCGGTCAACAGCTTTGAGTACGGCTACGAGTGCGCCAACCAGCTGCTCCGGGACGAGCCGGAGCTGGATGCCATCCTCGCCCCGGTGGATCTGCAGGGTCTGGGCGTTCTGCGTGCCCTGAAAGAACAGGGCATCCGGGTGCCGGAGCAGGTCAAGGTCATCAGCATGACCGGCCATGCCATCGGCGAGATGCTGGAGACCAGCATGACCTCCATGGAGATGCCTGCCTTTGAAATGGGCGAAAAAGCCGCTCAACTGACCATTATGGAGATCGAAAACCCCAGCGAGAAAGCCCCCACACCCCAGTACATCCAGTTCCCTTATACTTTAACGGAGCGGGAAAGCACCTGACATATAAGTCCTACTATCGCCACTTTACTGCAATAAAATTTGAAAAAACATCTTGACGCACTCCGCAATCCATGATACTCTTTATCGCAAATCCCACCGAGCTTGTCGGGGCAATGCCCCTCCATCTTGCTAACGCAAGACCGCTCTGCCGCTTAAAAGCCCCACTGGGGCTTTCATTGCTGCGCAAACGCGGTCTTGTAGAAAAGTACAGAGCGGCGAGGATTTATTCCACATGACGATTTTTACCGCCCCGCAACACACCCGATTCATTTTGCCGCCGATTCACCCGACAAAATCATCGCTGCGCTGCGTGGGCGGTATTTTTCTTTTTACAAATAAAATCTTATGTAGTTGTTCAATCTTCTAAAATTTGTTTTTAGTTGTTGACTGCACAACCGCAAAGTGTTATTCTGGTGTTTGAAAGAAGCAGGTTGTAGTGTCCACACTGCGCCCGGCTTTCTTCATACTGCACCTTGAATCCTTCATAAGCCGTCTGAACGAGATACTGTGCCATGACCTCACACTTTCTGTGGGCGAGCCGGACAACGCCGCTGCAAAACAGGGGCAGGAACTGCGTTCGGTGTGAACGGTGACCATGAGCAGGGGCTTTGCCTTTTCACACGTTTTGCTCTGCAAAATTTTCAACGTGCATTGCGGTTCGACTTCTGAAATTTTCAGTGTTGCACGGAAAGGGCGAAAGCAAGTATCGACCTGTGGCCACAAATTTTCAATGCTTGAAAAATTGCTGTCCACTCAGTCATCCTTGTTGGGGAGTGCCTTCCCCAAACCCTGCTCCAGCTTCGCACCGTTGGTGCGAATGCGGCGTGTCGCTTTACATAGCCCTCTCCATCCCGGAGCGGGCATTTATCATTTTCACAGGAGGTCGAATATGACTGAAATGAAAAGTCCGAACGCACACGCACGAGAGAACCGCAATGACACGCCGCGAAAACAAAAGACACACATCATCAAGGTCAGGGTGACCGCAGAAGAAAAACTGCGGATCGCATACGCCTGCAAAGAACTCCACCTCACCCAGTCCGAACTCGTCCGCCGCGTCCTGTACGGCGTGAATGTCAAGCACACCGTTGTGGCGGCGCAGGGCGGCGAGGATGCACTGGCGGCGCTTGCCGCCTTGTCTGCCCAGTGCAGCAAGGTAGGCAGCAACCTCAACCAGCTTGCACGGCATTTCAACTCCGGCGGCAAAGACACCGAGCAGCTCCGGGCGCAAATTCTGGAGGAACTGTCCGCACTCACGAACTTTCGGCTGAAAGCCGAAGAAACGGTTGGTGAACTGTATGGCAACCATCAAGCATTTAAGCTCGAAGAACTCTAACTACGCCGCCGCCGAAAGCTATCTGACCTTTCAGCACAACGAGTACACCGGTCTGCCCATTCTGGACGAGCAGGGCAGACCCAAGCTGCGGGATTCGTACCTGCTCGACACCCTTGAGTGCGGCGAATCCTCATTCGCTATGGCCTGCCTGATTGCCAATCGCAGGTACGGCAAGAACGGCGGGCGGGAGGACGTAAAGACCCACCACTATATTATAAGTTTTGATCCGAAGGATGCAGTAGAGAACGGTCTGACCATGGAACGGGCGCAAGCCCTCGGCTTGCAGTTCTGCAAGGACAACTTCCCCGGTCATCCCGCCATCGTCTGCACCCACCCGGACGGTCACAACAGTGCAGGGAACATCCACGTCCACATCGTCATCGGCAGCTTGCGTGTCCGCACCGTAGAACGGCAGCCCTTCATGGACAAGCCATGCGACTGGGAAGCGGGCAAGAAGCACCGCTGCACCTCTGCCATGCTCCGGCACCTTCGTGTCGCTGTCATGGAGATGTGCGAGCAAGCCGACCTGAACCAGATCAATCTGCTGGAAGCCCAAGGCGACCATGTTTCGGAGCGCGAGTATTGGGCGCAGCGGCGCGGACAACGCCGCCTCGACCATGCAAACGCCAAGCTTGCCGCCGAAGGGCAGCAGCCCACCCAGACCGTCTACCAGACCGAGCTGGACAAACTGCGAAAGCAGATCTACGCTGTGCTGAACAAGACCACCACCTTCGAGGAATTTTCTGCATTGCTCATGCAGGAACACGGCGTTGCCGTGAAAGAGAGCCGTGGGCGATTAAGCTACTGTCCGCCCGGTCGGACAAAGTTCATCACCGCGAAAAAATTGAGCAAGAAGTTGGAAAAGGAGCAGGTGCTGACCGCCCTCTCCCAGAACATCAAGCTTGCACCGACCATCCAGCCCAGCAGCGAGCAGAAACCGGATAAGATCAGGAAACTGGTTGACATTCAGGCGAAAGTTGCCGCAGGTAAGGGCATCGGCTATGAGCGTTGGGCGAAAAAGTTCAACCTCAAACGCTGGTCGCAGACCTTGTGTCTCCTGCAGGAGAAAAAGCTGCTCAGCGAAGATGCCCTGCAACAGCGCATCACCGAACTGCAAACCCAGCACGACGATGCACTGGCGGTGGTCAAAGATATGGATGCCCGCATGGTCTCCCTCAAGGAGCTGCGCGGGCATCTTGTGGTCTATCGGCAGTACAAGCCCCTTGCACAGAAGCTCCAGACGGTGCGGAATCCCGCCAAGTTCAAGGAGCAGCACCGTGCAGAGCTTGCCGTGTACGAGGCCGCTTGCGCCTATTTCAAGGCCAATGGGCTCAGGACACTGCCGGACCTCAAAAAGCTGGATGCCGAATACCAGACCCTTTCCTCGGAGAAAAACGGGTTCTACACCCGCTACAAGAAAGCGCAGATCGAACTGCGTGAACTCCGCACCGCACAACAGAATGTGGAAGCCTTCTTCCGCAAGGAAGAGTGCAGCCACGCCGTACCGCAGCAGGAGGTCAAATGAACAACACTCTGACGGATCGATGTGTGAATAAACCCAACCTCACCCACGCCCCTCACCGGGCTTCGTCCTTTCGCCTGTACCCCAACCATTGGGACGGAGGGTAGCACCTCTGTCTTTTCGGACGTAAAAAACGCCATCTCGACCCGGCAGGCGGCGGAGCTGTACGGCTTCGCCGTAAACCGGAACGGCATGATGTGCTGTCCCTTCCACGGGGATAAACACCCCAGCATGAAGGTGGACAGCCGTTTCCACTGTTTCGCCTGTCAGGCGGATGGCGATGTGATCGATTTTGTCGGCAGACTTTTTCAACTTTCTCCCTACAAGGCTGTGGAAAAGTTGAAGAACGATTTCGGCATGGCACTTGCCGACGGCAAGGTGCGGCTTGCTCCCCGCAGGCCGCCCACCGTCCGGCAGCAGCTGCTGGACTATTACCGCTGTCTGCAGCGTTGGCGGGTCCGATACGCACCGCAGTCACCCACAGAAGAACTTCACCCTTGCTTCCTTGAAGCGATAAAGAACCTTGACATCGTTGAATATTATCTGGACTATTCGGTGCTCCCGGACCCGCAGACCGAAAACGAGCTACGGAAGTATTGGGAGGGATTGCATGAGCGACTGGAAAAAGAGGAACGAAGATTGGCGTGATGAGGACGAACTGGAAGAAGAGGAAGAATGCGAATGCCCTTGGGTAGACAGTAAGGGCAAAGTGCGTGAAACCGCTTACTGCCAGTACCTTTTAGAGAAGCACCCTATGATGTGCCTGAAACAGAAGCTGTTCGACCAGAACGGCGAGGTGGACGAGGACGCACTGCTCTACGAAGTCCACAGCGACCTCCGTGACTTTGTGCTCGACAACCTTGCCAAGAAGGAGAAGCAGGTT
>OLGM01001345.1_pt1 | contig 11285 bp, 11 predicted proteins | sample 1606001 | NCBI WGS metagenome assembly OLGM01 (sample SAMN03283294) | human gut metagenome | biome: human-associated habitat; material: feces | host: Homo sapiens | place: Peru | collected 2012
ATACTTCATTCCAACCCTTTCATTCAGTAGAATTAACTCGGATTTATAGCGACCTCAACATTAAAATTTTTCATCCTTTATTATACCCGAAATAGTATGTATGCTCCATTGTATCTCCTGTGCAAATCTTATTTTTTCTTTGAAAAATATTGCGTGCATCCGTTCTATATTGTATAATCGATATGGAAGGAAGTGAAGCGTATGCCAGTGTATTATGAGACTGAAATCATGTACCGATGGTATAAAAAGGCAAATAGCAAAACCAATCAGCAAAAGGAGCAGAAAGTAAAGTCCGTCAGCTTGGATAAAGAGATGCTGCTTTCGTGCCAAGAAACCATTCGGTCCGTAACGGAGCTATACAAATGGCTTGGTCGAAAGCATCTACCGCCAGATTACTATGTCGTCCCGTATGATGGCATTCGAGATGACGCACTTGTCTCTGCTATGTTTGACGAACTCGAACGCTACCGGGGAATTAAGCGCTGCTATGCTGCACTAAAGCACGGGAAAATTTACGAGGCAGTTCACGAAGTTTCTACGGTTTTTCTCCCAAATGAAACAAGGGCACAGCAAATTCAAAAATATATTGATGATGGTGTTCCTGATTTTCTGGCAGAAAAGATGGGCTACTCTGATGAGGCCATAAATCTGCTATTAGGTAAATTGCCGCAATATACCAATGCGCTTGCAGCCACAACGGTGCTTTCCTGTATATGGAAAGATATAGAGCTACAACATGATGCCGAATTGCAGCCTAAATACGGTGTGACTCCCAGAGACTATGGGAAGGGGACCGCAGGCATATTCAGATGGTGGTCAAATGATGCTGCCACCGATGAAATCCAACAACTATTAGCGGAACGGCAGCAATACATCCTAAAGAGCCTGTTCTATTACAGACGAAGGTTCTCTGACGGAGAGCAAGACAAAGAGATTCAGGGATTGAAGTGCTTTCCCGGAAGTTGGGTGAACGCCATCTCAAATGTCGAGAGAATTTGTGTTGGTCCGGAATGGCCGAGTGCAGAATCCATGCTGGACTATGTACTAAAAAATCCAACACAGGTAATTGAAACTGCACTGGATGACATCGTCAATTTCCACTTGCGGGGAGTCAAGTTGCAAATAGATAGCTCTGGGAACCGACAATTTCTGGTTGCCGATACGATTGTGGATGCCATGTATGCCTATCTATCATGGGATTTGCAGCATGGCCTTTCGTACAGAAAATGCCTTTGCTGTGACACTTATTTTGTTGTCGGTAACCGTGACAGAAAATATTGTGATGCTCATTTGCCACCAAACGGGCGATATCAGCGAAATCTGATTCATAAAAAGCTAAAGGAAACAGCCATGAAAGGGGAATCCATATGCAAGAACGAACCGTAAATGTTGGAACGATAAGCACATTTGACCTGCATGTTCTGCGAAATGCACTGGCGGTGTACAGTGATTACACCAATGATGAACTTGAATCCGATGCGCTGAGCGCATCAGACAGAGCGTGCATCCAAGCGGAGCAGCAAGCTGCAAAAGCCCTGATTCATAAGTTCTGTAATCTCGATTGAGTAAAACGACAGCCTCCACCTGCGGCGTGAAAACCGTAAGTGGAGGCTGTTTTGTGTATGTTCGACAATTTTTGCACTTGAAGTTTGTGCTGCTTTTTGATGCCGTAAAGCCTTGGAGTCCAGATTATGGGTACGGACAAATGATAGAATAGAAATAGAAAGAAAAAAGAAACTACTTCAAAAACGATTGAAGCACAAACTTAACGGAGGGCAATTTTATGAAAAAGTTCGTTTCTAAGTTGTTTACTTGCTTTTTGATTGTCGTTGCTACTGCCAGCGTGATGTGCAGCAGTGCTTTTGCTGCAAGCAGCGGGAAAAACACCTGCGCCCAAAAGGGATGCTACCGAGCTCAGGACTGGGGCAGTATTTATTGCTCCTACCATCGTCCCAAGACAACCAGCTATAACTATTTCAAAAAGCAGGAAGACCGCAAAAACGCCACTTCCAGCAATTCTTCGTCCAAGAGTAGCTACTCCAGTTCCAGCAGCAAAAAGCACTATTGTGCTAAGAGTGGCTGCTATCGCGAGCAGGATTCTGGTTCTATCTACTGTTCTTATCATCGCCCCAAGACCACTTCCTACTATTATTTCAAGAAGCAGGAAGAACGTCAGAAAACTTCCAGCAATAATTCTTCTAAAACAAAGAGTTCTTCTTCGTACAGCTATACTCCCCGCAGCAGTTATTCTTCTGGTAAATCGTACAGTTCCTATGATGACGGTTATGACTCCATCTATGATGATGACGATTATGATGAAGACCGCTACAATAACGATTCCGATTACGCCGATGGTGTTGACGATGCCATGGATGAACTCGATTGGTAACAGGGAGAATCACTATGGGCATTCCAACAATTGCATCCAATAAAAACAGCTATTATGACCTTGGCCCGACCCGTAAGTATGATATAGACATCATCTGCAAAGCGTTATTTCACTATGAAAGTCTCATGTCTACTAAGGTACGAAGAGCCAAGCCGGGCAGTGACGAGAGATTCTTTCTATCCTCGGAACGCAATGCGGCAAAAGAGTTGGCCGAAAGGTACAGCAAGCCATTACCTTTATATGAATGACGGAGGTACATACCATGGCAAACGATTATGGCTATTTCGGCAGTGGCAGCACTGGCTATGCACACTACAAGCAGGCATTTGACCGCAATTTTGGTGGCAGTTCCGGTGGCGGCGGTGGTGGCCGCAGACCTCCACAGCGGAATAATGGCAATAACAATGGTGGCGGGGATAATTCCGGCTGTGGTATTCTGACCCTTATTGCAGTAGTAGTTATTGTCGCTTTTATTATTCTGCTGAGCATGTAAAAAGGCGTGGGTGCTGTATCATCGGCATCCACGCCATCTTTATGATAAAACGGTAAGTAAATACTATGGTTTAAAAAACTGTACATCCGCACGAATAAACACCTGCCCTCTTACTATCAGCTTTCATATTGGTAGTTGTTTATTATAGCATAAAGGTGCCGTGCTATGCTTTTACATTGCTTCGACTAAATGGTATAATAGATTTAGCGTAGACGAGGGGGCATTGTTTTATGGCTATGATGTCTGCAAAAGAAGCTTCTTCCGTGTGGGGGATTTCCCCGCGCAGAATCATCGCTCTTTGCTCGGCAGGTAAGATTTCAGGTGCAAAAAAAGCAAATAGAATCTGGCAAATTCCAGCAGACGCTGAAAAGCCTGTTGATGCTCGTGTTCACTCAGGGGCTTACAGAAAATCAGCCGTATCAACGCTACTTCCGCTCCCAGTTGGCATCTCTGATTATCGCCTCGTGTCTACGAAATACTATTATGTCGATAAGACGCTGATGATTCGGGATTTTCTGGACCATCGTCCTATGGTTTCGCTCTTTACCAGACCAAGACGCTTCGGAAAAACGCTCAACATGGATATGCTCCGCGTTTTCTTTGAAAAGACGGATGAGGATACCTCCGTATACTTTACGAACAAAGCCATCTGGGCTTGCGGAGAGAAATACCGGGATTATCAAGGAAAATACCCTGTCATCTTCCTGACTTTTAAGGACGTTAAACATAATACATGGGAAGGAACATACGCTCACCTTGCTCGTTTGATTGCCGTAGAATATCTGCGTCATTCTGACCTTGCTAGAAGCTCTGCCTGCAATGATTTCGAGAAGGCTACCTATCAGCGCATCGTTGCCGGTACAGCTGATAGCACTGACTATATTTCTTCCCTCAAAATGCTTTCTTTGATGCTGTATAAGCACTATGACTGTCCCGCTATCATTATCATCGATGAATACGACACCCCAATTCTGCAGGGACATCTGATGGGATTCTACGCCGATATGGTTTCCTTCATGAACGGACTCTTTTCCGGTGGTCTTAAAGATAACCGCAACCTAGCTTTTGGCTTCCTTACCGGGATTCTATGCGTTACGAATGAGAGCATCTTCGGCGGCTTAAATAATCTTGTTGTCAATTCCGTTCTGGATAAGAAATACAGTGCTTACTTCGGATTCACGGCCGATGAAGTCGCCAAGATGGCTGCTTACTATAACGCCTACGACAAACTCGATGAGCTGCGCGACTGGTATGACGGCTATCGTTTCGGTAATACGGAAATCTATAACCCGTGGTCCGTCATCAACTATTTTAGTGCCGGATGTGAAGCACGCCCGTATTGGCTTTCTACCAGCAATAATGATATTATCTCGGAAGTTCTTGAACAGGCTGATAAGAATATTTATACCCAATTAACGAATCTCCTGCAGGGGAAGACCGTTGCTACCTATGTAGACACCAGCGTGATTTACCCGCAGCCGCAGAATAATCCGTCGTCTGTTTACAGTTTCCTGCTCGTATCCGGCTATCTTAAAGTCGTAAAGGCGGAAATCTCCGTCAGCGGTGATTATCTCTGCCATGTAGCTCTCCCAAACCTAGAAATCACCTGTGTGTATAACTGCAGAGTGAAAAACATTGAATAATTGGGGTCTACATTCCTAAAGACCCCAAGCAAAGCAAACAAGCTGCAAGTCAGACACTTTCGTCCTTCTTGCAGCTCGCTTATTTTATGGGTTCAGTTGGCAGCGCACAGCGATACGCGCCTGACCACTGTAATCGCAGGTAAACAATGTCAGGGGTAAGTACGTAAAAAAGTGTGGATGCTGTATCATTGGCATCCCCGCCGTCTTTATGCTAAAACGGCAAGTTAATACTATGTATTTGGAAGATGCGCCTCAATTCGAATAAACACTTGCATTATTGCCATCAGCTTTTGTATTGATAGTTATTTATTATCATTGCAAAGAAAAGCCCTCACTTTATAGGCAAACAAAAATCGCCAAACGATTTTACTCGCTTGGCGACTTTACTTTTATTCCGCAGGTTTATCTTCCTGCTCGTCCAGATACGTTTTGAGGATGCGTTCAATCGCAATCGTCATTGTCTGGCCTCTATCCTCGGCGTACTTTTTCAGGCGCTCATAGATTTCGCGGTCAATATAGTAATTGATATAATGACCGTCCTTCTTCGGTCTTGCCATTGAAACACCCCCTCACTCGATTTTCTTGACCAAGCCCATGTCAAAGGCATATGGGAATCCCAGCGTTTTTTCACCGCCAGCGGTAAAGCGAACGGTAACAGTACGCTCGGCCATGTTCACGATAGTGCCTTCTCCAAAGGTCTTATGTTGTACCCGCGTACCGACCTTGATGCCGGACACATCTGCTTTAGGCGCATTGGCGGGTGCTGCGGGCTTCGGTTGGCTGATGAACGTGGAAACATTTGCGGCAGGATACACCGGTCTGGCTGGTTGTCTTGCAGGCTGTGGCGCAGCTTTCGTTATGGTCACAGGAGCTGCAGCGAGCTTTGCAACGGGTTCCGATGTGTTCATCCGCATTGCTGCCATGACATCCGCAATAGAGTCGTGGCGCTTCGGTGCTTCCATCTCGGAATCCTGCTGAGCCGACATCCGGGCAAAGTCCTCGGCGCTGATGACCGTGCTGAACAGACCAACATCTTCGTCCTTGCTGTGCATACGCAGACCCGTGTATTCCAGAGAAGAATCCTCGTACCTCTTAAACTTGTAGATGGCATCGTTCATCAGGCTGTCGTTAAAGACGTTCAGACTGACCAGCAGCTCAAAGTCTTTTACGTTCAGACCTGTGACCTTCTTGAAAAGCCCCGGCTCCAACTGGGTGATGATGTCCTTCAAGCTGTGTTCACGGTAATCCGTCAGATACATGAAAATCGGGATACGGGTTGCAAACTTAATCAGCTTTTCCTGAATCTGCTTGCGCTTGCTCTTGTATTCCTTTTCATCATCGGTAAGCTGCTTCTTTTCTTTCGGCGTGAGATTCTTGCCTTCCTGCTTGGCCTTTTTGACTGCCTCGGATTTGTTAATGATGGTCTGAATATCCTGATTCAGCGCACGGAAGCCCTCAATGCTCATAAGGGCTTTCATGGCTTCTTCGTTGTTGATAAGGCGCTCCAGCGTTTCATTATCCACATTGACCAGCAGGGCGCTTTCCCACTTGCGGGCCAGCAGCGTGGCCGAAGTACCCGCCATTGCAATGTCCAGAACATCCACCGCATTGATGGCTTTCATTGTGGAGCCGTCATAGGCCAGAACGGGCAGGAAGTTGATGAACTCGCCAACTTTCTTTTCCGGATTGGATTCATTCACGTTCAGACGGCAGCTATAATCTGCAATCTGTTTCAAAGCGCGGTCCAGTGCAAAGTCAAAGACATAGCACTCTTTTTTGATGATAGCCGTACCACCGCCGTCAATCGGCATCGTCCACGGAGACTGTACACGGAACGCGGCTTGGAAGTAGGTTTCCGGGCTGGACAGATTACGCAGCATGAAGATACCTGTCCACGGCTTGACCGTGACACCCGTTGTCAGTTTGCCGCAGGACAGCGTAATCGTCTTACTTTGCAGCGGGTCGTGCATGGATTCCTGCACAGGAGCCAGTGCCGCCAGACCGATGCCCGCCGCTGCACCTGCACAGACATTGACCGTGTAATCATGGTAGAACACATTCTGCTTTTCTGCCAGCAGATTTGCCATCGCATAGCAGGAGGCTACGTTCGGCAAGAACCACAGCGTATGCGTCAGCACGTTCAGCATACGCGCATCGGAATACGGCATGACAGGCTTCTGCCCCTGCCCCAGTTTCAGGTCATCGACTGTTGTAGGCATATAGGCACCGCGAATCAAATCGAGCCATTTCTGGACGTAATCTTTGTACTTGAACTGCGCGTTCCGAACGTCCTTGCCCTGCGTGACCGCCGAGAAGAACACATTCAAGTCAAATTCATTGAACTGCTCGTTATAGGCGATTTGGCGGATGCTGTCGGGAATCTTATAGGTCATCAGCACCATGCGGGGCAGGGCTGCATACGGGTTCGGGCCGGGGCCTTTCCAGTTGGCCTTTTCGCGTTGTTCATCGCCGTAAGTCCAGTTGAAGATTTCGTTCTCAACAAACTCACCACTGTTCAGCGCACGGAACGGCGTGCCGGACAGGTAGAGATAATACCGCGTCGTGATAGGCAGGAATGACTCGTTATAGGCGTTGTCGGCCTCGGTCTGCTTGTACTTTTCTACATCGAGGGTATCGTAATCATCTTCGCTTTCCTGCTCGAATAGCTTTTTGGCGTTCTCGCGCCATGCACCAAAATGGTACTCATCGAAGATGACAATATCCCAATTGGTGGTATGTACCCATTCATTTTTGGCTTTGATGCCGCCGTTCTCGTTGGTGCCAAGGAAATCTTGGAAAGAGCCGAAGCAGACGATAGGCTTTTTCTGGTTCAGACGGTCCGGGGTAATACCTGTTGCCGCAGCCGAGTTGCGGCTGTAAAACTGCCAGCCCTCAAAATCCACATGGGAGTTCAAATCTTCCTCCCAAGCGTTTTCAACAGCGGGTTTGAACGTCAGCACCAGAATCCGTTTCATGCCCATGCGCTTTGCCAGTTCATAGGCCGCAAAAGTCTTGCCGAAACGCATCTTACAGTTCCACAAGAATTTTGGTGTTCTGTCCGGGTCCATTGCCGTTTCTTCTTGGAAGTAATGGCGGGTCATCTCAACAGCACGTTCCTGCTCTGGGCGCATCTTGAAAGTCTGAGTTCGGTTTTCCAGATTCAGCGTATGGCTTTTCAATGCCACAACAGCTGCACGGACATCCTGCACCGAACAGCGGAACCACTCGCTACCGTTCAGACGATGAAATCCGCGCCGTTCCAGAATGCGGTGAACATCGTGGTCTGTAAACGAGGAACCATCATCATACATAGCTTCTTCGCGGAACACGATGTCGTAAGGCTTTTTTCCATCCGGCGTTTTGGTCGGGAACTGCTGGGCAACACGAGTGTCCACATCGTTGGCGGTGTAGCCGACCTTCAGCAGACCTTTATGCTCCGGCACATGGTCCTGATAGGCATAAATCATCGGCTGCGCGGTGGGGCGCGGGCTGGCGTATTGGTCGAATATATCAGGCATCAGGTATCACCACCGTTCAAGTCCATAGGCTTAATCATAGATTCGATAAAGGCAATTTCGTCATCGGTAAGGTTGTATTTCTTGTAGAGTTCTTCGTCTGTCCAAGACTTGGAGAAGTCTTGAATCGGAACAAAACAAAAACTATCTTTTGTAATGTGTATAGACGTTAAGGCTTGTAGCAGAAGAAATCTAAACGTTTTTGTTGCAACGTACGACTGCATATTCTGCGCCTCGTCAAGTGCATCAAAGCAACCTAAAATCAGATATGTTTCTGTACAAATTTCGTTTGGTCTCAGGATTTGTAATGACGATACAACCTGATAGTCTCCCTGTGATGATGGCTTATTTCCTCCAGACATTGCATAGGTGATGACAACCTTATATTTGTCTAAGATGTTTTCTTTATCAACAAGTTTGTTTCTGCCATACCATCCTTTTCCGTTACTCGATAGCAGAAGAACGTCTTTCTCGTTTTCCTTTTCTTCCTTGCCGCGTTCGTAGCTTCGCACGGAAAAGTAGCTGTACGATTTCACGATGTTGGAAATCATTTTGTGAGAATTCATTTTTCGGATAATATCAATTGCAATATTATCACGAACTAAAACGGGATATTCATTAAGCATTCTCTGGCAAGAATTTTGTTTTCCATTGGTTTTCATGTTCACAACGCAACAAGGGCCTTTATAGTTTCTATCCCAAAGGAAATAGCAGACGCCGCCTGCGATATTTACTCCCGGAAAGCAATCTGCTGAATTGCTATAATCAACGAGTTTAGAAATTTTTTCGTCACCAAGCATTGATGCTCTAAACTCATTTACCCCCTTTCCCTTTCCGTTTGTGTACCATCTCGCGGGAATAATCATCGTAATATATCTTGGATTCAGTTTCTGAGCCTGCTGAACAAAAAGATGATATATAGACTTTGCACTTGCAGCCGTTCCGCCGTCAGACATCTGGTAGGGCGGGTTCGACACAATTACGTCAAATTTCATATTAAAAATCTCCTCTGGTTTCAATACATGGATAAATTCGTAAGCATGTGTTTCCAAATCTTTACTTCTGTCGTACTCTTCCTGTGATGCTCCACAGTAGACGCATTTACCGTCTTTCCATGTGTGGGAGATTTTATGAAATTTGATATTTCCCTGCGCCGTCTCAAAATGCGAAATGGAGAAGGGACCGTTGGGGAATTTGCTGCAATACACAGACCGACGCGACAGCATCGCCGTCAGCTCGGTAATTGCAATGGCGTACAGTTGCTTGTGCATGATGTGGTCAATACGTTCCTGCAAATCGGGAATCGTATTGGCAAGGCCGACAATCAGACGCTTGGCGATTTCGCGCAGAAATACACCGCTCTTACAGGCCGGGTCCAAGAACTTCGTGTTCGGGTCGCTGAACAGTTCCTGCGGCAGCATATCCAGAATCTGGTTGGCTACATCAGGCGGGGTGAACACTTCATCGTTGGAAAGATTCGCCAAGCACAGCAAAACATCGGGGTTATAGGTGTTGTCATAGAATCCTGCCATCAGTCCTGCACCTCCTGCACACGCCGATAATCCATCGGCGGATACTCGCGGATAGGTTTGGGCATCATGGCATCTACTTCCGGGTCATATTCCCATTCGCTGCCCTGTGCCACCATGTCGAAGCTGAGCTGTTCCTCATGACCGTTCAGCAGTTCATCCAGACGGTAGTCGCGGCGCTTCAACTGCGTTCCCGTGACCAAATCCCACTGTGCAAACACAATGGGCGAACCGTCCTCCTTGCACATGTCCAGCGCATTGCCGCACAGAATGTTGTGCGCAAGGATATAGCGTGCTGCATCGCGGCACAGGTTCGTTGCTTCCTTTTTGCAGGCTGACTGATAGCTCTTGTTCCAAATCTCAAAGAGCCGTTCCTGACATTCCTCCACGTTATCGGAGAGAATATCGACCCCGTACAGGCTGGATAAAGCTACAATCGAGAACTTTTCCCAGTCCGCAGGGAGTTTCTTGTACTTGCGGTCAACGACCTCCAACTTGCGCCGAAGCACCTCCGCCAGAAAATTGCCGTTGCCACAGGCAGGTTCCAGAAAACGGCTTTCGACACGCTCGGTTTCCGGCTTCACCATATCGAGCATGGCATTAACTTCACGCTCGTTCGTGAAAACTTCACCGTGGTCGGCTACCCGTTCTTTGGACTTGATTTGTCCCGCCACCGCGCGACCCTCCTTTTTGTGGCGGCCAATAGGACTCTTTATGTGGAGATATATCTCCACATACCAAGGGACGTCCCTTGGTCGCTCTGAATTGAGCAAGGTTGAAACCTTGCAGCGAAATAATTTAATTGTTATCTAACCATGCGTAGTACACGCAAGGATATTCTTGTATTGGCTTTGCCTCACATCCGGTTTCTACCATTTCCCGGTAGCTGTAAACTTTCCGCTCGGCATTTCCAGCATCGTCAAACAGCCATTCGGTTATCGTCAGCGGGGTATCATCCGCCGACATATAGGTAAGTGTATTACCGCACTGGATATTCTGTTCCAGTATGTACTGCACTGCATCCTGCAAAGACTGCGGCGGCTTGCAGAAGAAATTCTTTACATAGACAGCAAAGTAGTTGTCGAACAACCTTGCCCTTGCTTCTTCTACGTTGTCCTGCTGGATGTCCACACCATAAATGGATGCAACAGCCCGCAGGGAATACAGTTCAAATTGTCGTTTATCTTGCTTATACAGCCGTTTTACAGAATCCAGCTTGCGGTGCAGAATTTCCACAAGGAAATTTCCATCACCGCAGGCAGGTTCCAAAAATGTTGCGGTAATGCTTTTGGATTGCTGTTTGACCATATCCAGCATCGCTTTGACTTCGCGCTCATTCGTGAACACTTCGCCGTGCTGCTGGACACGTTCTTTCGATTTCACTTGGCATCTCATAGCAGTCCTCCGTTTCGTCATGAAAAGAAGATTCTACTATATTATACCATATTTCAGTTGAATATTCAACATCAATCAACATTAAACATGCGTTTTTATGTTGAATTTTCAATCTGAAAGCAATTTCATTATAGCATTGTACTGCATAACAATCAACTACTATTTTAGCTATCATGCGATATTTTCTGTTTACTTTATGGTTTCAATATGTTATTCTGTAAACGGAGCAAGGAGGTGGGCTTTCCATGAATATTGGCCGAAACATATTATATTTTCGCCAGCAGCAGGGGCTGACCCAACAGCAGTTGGCCGATGCACTGG
>OLGM01001351.1_pt1 | contig 11228 bp, 10 predicted proteins | sample 1606001 | NCBI WGS metagenome assembly OLGM01 (sample SAMN03283294) | human gut metagenome | biome: human-associated habitat; material: feces | host: Homo sapiens | place: Peru | collected 2012
CGCTTGACCTGGATCTTCTGTAATTTTTCCCGGATCATCGTTCCTGACCTCTGGATTTTTGTCTCTGCTTCACACGCTGGCGGTGCTTTGCTTTTCTTTCTACAGATTTCTGCAGTTTCTTTCTGACGGATGGTTTCTTCACCTGTTTCTTTTTCAGTTCTACTCCGGCATATTCCCGGAAAGCAGCTGTCATCACATCCACATCTTTGGCCTTAAAGAAGACCAGATATTTCGGTGGATCAGCACCGACTTCTTTCTTCAAGCTGTAATCAATTCCGTATTTTCTTGCCACACGGTCAAAGGATTTGATATTTTCATCTGTGATCTTTAAGTTGGAAAGCTGTACTCCCTGTGCATTCAGCTGCTTGATGGTCTGCTTTCCATGCGGCTTTTTCTTTTCAATCTTTTTTCGGGCTTTTTCCTTTCCTTTCTCCTGAGCTCGTCCGGTCTTTTCTGCCATTTTCACCTGCGTTGCTTTCTGTTTCCTGCGGTTGTCCATTTCCAGGAACTTCCGAAGGGCTGCTTTTAGCACACTGGCAGTGATCTTGACTCCCTGGATGCTCAGGCTGATCACTTTCTGATTTACTTCTTCCTGCAATTACCCACGTCCTTTCTTTCCTTTCATCTCAGAATAAAGACGGGCAATACAATATCCGATGCATGGAACATGTTTTCCATACGGACAGCCACTACATGGTGTCGTTTTTACTGCTTTTTTCTTTTCCGAAAGCAGATAGTGGCACTGTTTCAAGCTACAGCCTTTCTTTTTACCTTCCCACCAGTAACAGTACTTGCAGGACCATGGCTTTTCTTCGCTGTACTTTCTTCCCTCAATAGCTGCATTTGGTTCTATAATTAGATCTTTATTTGTCTTCATTCCGTTCTTCCTCTTTTCTCATGATTTCTGTCAGTTTTTTCTCTGCCTGACTTCCGGCAGCAATGAGACAATACAAAACTGTAAATATTGCCGCTGCTCCCAGAAGAGCAACAAAAATAATGATATTTCTCATGGTTTCTCCCATCTAAAAAAGCGTCCACAGATTCCTTTCGGTTTCCATGAACGCTCATTCTTATTTGATTAGTGTTTCTTTTTTCTCATAAATGCAAGGGCTCCTGTACCAGTCGCACCAATGCCGAAAAGTATAAACCACAGCCACAGATTGGTGTTATCCCCAGTCTTTGGTGAATCACTGACAGGTTTTCCACCTTCCGGTGTCTTTTCTGCCGGTTTTTCCTCATCCACCATGGTTACATGCTGTACTTCATCGGTATCCTTTACTTCGAATTCCACATCTTTTGCAACCAGATAGCCATCCGGTGCTGTTTCTTCACGGAGAGTGTATTTTCCGATCGGAAGCATTTCGATGTAATGTGCTTTCTCTGTACTGGTCCAGCTTTCCACAACTTTTCCATCCTGATCAAGGATTGTGAGTTTCGCTCCCGGAAGTTCTTTTCCGGCGATATCCTGTTTGGAGATTTTCACCTTCGTCACATCATCCTTCATCTCGACTTTCTGCACATCGCCAGTATCTTTGATCGTGAATTTCACGCTTTCAGCTGTCACATAACCATCGGCCGGTTTTGTTTCAACCAGTGTGTATTCTTTTCCGACAGTCAGCTCACGGATCACATGTGCTTCTTTACCGGAAGTCCATTCATCCACGATATTTCCATCAGCATCTACCACTTTCAGCTTACATCCTGGAAGTTCTTTTCCGGTTGTCAGACTGGATTTGGTAAATTCTACAACAGTTGGCTGATTTTCAAAGGTAAAATCATAGGTTACAGTCGGCTGCTCCTCACCTGCATACTCAAAGGTAAATTCCTTTTCTTCATCGTTGGTTACAAATCCGTCCGGTGCATAGAGCTCTTTTACATAGTAAGTTGCTCCTATTGGAAGATCTGCAACAAATGTGATCTTTCCTTCTTCATCCGTAGATTTCAGTTCAATGATCTCATCGGCTTCGATCAGGACTTTACCAGTTGTCTCAGACTTAATGTCTTCTTTGGCAAATAATCCAAAGATAGCGCCTTCCAGTGTACGGTCAGAATCTTTTTCTTTCTTAAGTACACTGACTTCTACTCTCTGACGGTTGTTCTGCCAGTCTTTGTCATAGACTACAACCGGTGTATCCTGATCCACGTAAGTCAGATCTACATGACGGATCTCACCATCCAGTACATGACCGTAAGCAGTTCCTGTTTCTTTCACATAGTATTTACCAAGTGGAAGATTTTCCAGTTTTGCAATACCGGTTTCATCTGTCTTGATCGTTGCGATCAGTTCATCCTTTTTATAGTAATCGTCACTGACGCCATCGGCAGCCTTAATGTCTTCCTCAGCATAGACTTCAAACGTAACATCTGTCAGTTTTCCGGTTACATAATTGAAAATGTGTTCCACCACACCTTTGACCTTATCGGCCAGTGTAACAGAATCCAGAAATTCTCCCTTTTTGTTGATGATGAGTTCACCAACCGGTACCTCGTCCTTCATTTCCACTTTCTGAACCTCTCCGGTATCTTTGACTGTGAATGTCACATCATTGGCTACCAGATAACCATGCGGTGCAAACTCTTCATGTAGGGTATAAGTCTCACCCACCTTCAGATATTTGATCACATGCGGTGCATCTTTGGAAGATGTCCAGCTATCTACTATATTTCCATCTTTATCCGTTACTTTCAGATAAGCTCCATCCAGTTCTACACCGGTTGTTGCATCTGATTTTGTGATCTCAACAGTTGTCGGCTGGTTCTTCTTTACGGATTTTAATGTTACTGTCTGTACATCCTGCCCCTGATAAGAAGCATCAAATCTCAGTACTTCATCCGAAGATACGAATCCATCTGGTGCTTTCAGTTCTTTTACATAATAGCTTCCAAGTGGAAGATCCAGTGTACATGCTGCCTGACCTTTTTCATCAGAAGTCATTTCCTGTAAAAGAGTATCTGCTTTGACGATCACTTTTCCATCTTTCGTCTGAATGTCTTTTGCATTGTAAATACCGAACACTGCTCCGGCTACTGTATTGCCTGTCTCAGCATCCTGTTTTTCGACAGTAATCGACACTTTCTGTCGTTCATCTGTGACAGAGATTTCTTTCTCGATCACTGCAGCATCCTGATCCGCATAAGCAAATTCGACATTTTCCGGCACGGTATTTAACACATACGTGTCCGGTGCATTCTTCTCTTTGACATAGTATCTGCCAAGTGGAAGATTCTTTACGGTTGCATAACCATCTGCATCCGTTGTGACGGTTGCTACCAGTGCATCCTTTGCAAAATACAGAGTTCTCTGTCCATCTGCATCTACCTGATGATCGGCAGTATAGATATCCTCTGCCGCATAGACTTCAAATTCAGCACCTGCAAGTCCAGCCATTTCATACTGGAAGTCCTTATCAAATCCCTTTAACACTTCACCCTGTTTATAGATCTTTAACTGACCTTTGACCGGGGCATTGGTATATTCCACATCAATGACTGCATCTCCTGTGACAGGATCGGTCAGATAAGCAGTATCTGTATCAACTGCAACTGTCACATAGTTTTTGGATATTGTGTACCCATCGGGTGCCGTCACTTCCTCAATCCGGTAGTTACCAGGTTTCAGATTCTTTGGCAGTACCAGGTATCCTTCCTCATTTGTGAAATAAGATTTGTGTACCGTTGGCTTCGGATAGGATGTTGTCTGTTCCACATATTTCTGATTATCCAGGTCGTATACCTTGAACTCAGTATTGGCCAGGAGTACAGATTTCTGTGTTTCTGCATCCTTTTTGATGATCTTTAATTTTGCTTTGAATTCTTTATCCAGCAGCACTCGCCATGTCTGCGGTGTATCCGGATGATTCTCTGTGATCTTTACCACAAAATCATCGACCGGTGCATAGTTGTGTTTGCTTGTGGTTTCTCTTACCACATAAGTTCCATATGGAAGCGGAATCGATCTTGCATATCCTTTTTCATCGGTAAACATTTCTGTCTGACCATCTGCAGTCAGTACAACTGGTCTGGCTGAATCAAAATCATAACTTCCATCTGCTTTTACTTTCAGATCACTGACAAGCCATGCTGAAAAACCGACTCCCTGCAGAAGATCTGCATCGGTCTTTCCGTTGTTTGCTGCCTTGATGATCTGAAATGGCTGTTTGATGACAGTTTCTTTACATACAGAAGTTCTTTCTACTGTCGGAACAGTAGCACCTTCGTAAGTACAGTCCACATCATGTTCTGTCGGATCCAGTACGTATCCCACCGGAGCACTAAGCTCTTTCAGATAATACTTTCCAAGATAGAGATCCGATACAGAAGCTTCGCCATTCTTATCCGTTGTCAGGGATGTGATCAGGGTGTCTTTCTTATAGATTGTTCCGGTTCTTCCATCCGGATGAACAATGTCTTCCCTTGCATAAAGACCATATACCGCACCTTCCAGTGTTGCGTCTCCCTGGGCTTCATTGCCTGTCTCAGCATCCTGTTTTGCAATGTTGAGCTTTGCATTTGTTCGCTTATCCGTTGCATTTTTGGTCGTTGTCTTTCCGATAGCAAGAGTCACATTATAAGACTTTGTATCGATCTGATACCCTGTTGGAACAGAGATTTCTTTCAGATAAACAACTTCCTGTGTCTTTTCCATTGTGAGCTGTGAAGCACCATTCTGATCAGTTGCAGGCATCTCTGCAATCAGCTTTGTACATGCAGCATCGGAATAGATCCCGTACACTGCACCAGCCAGTGCATTGCCTGTATCCTGGTCTTTCTTTACAATGGATACCTTGCATTCTTTTGTCCAGGTTACTTTAAAATCCACATATTTCTCATTTCCGACACCTTCACCGAAAACAAGAGCCAGGTCCTGTGTTCCAGATCCTGTTGTGATCTTATAGGCAGAATATTCCTTATCAATACTTCCTTTCATCTTAGAAGAGAAAGTAGCACTGACATTTTCAGCCTGATTAAGTGGTGCTGTCAGATAGAACTTTGTACTACCGGAAATCTCCACATTAGCCCCTGCAGCACTTGTTTTTCCGGTTGTCACATTTACAAGTTTTACACCTTTTGGCAGCTTGAAAGTGATCGTCTGCAGTTTATCCGCTTTGAATGTGATCACACTTGTTCGCTGGCTGTTTCCTTCCACATAAGCCTTTACATTAGATTCGGAAAAGCTCATATCTACAGACGGAATGTCCGGCATATTTACACAATAATTGTAAAGCTCCATTGCCAGGTTCTTTCCTGTTGCATTAGTTCCGGATGCCCAGTCACTGGATCCATTTGCATAAGCTGCTGCAAGATGGGTAATGATGAATCTCTTTCCTGCCGGAAAATCCGGATATTTCTCATCGAAGAAACCATTCTCATCACTTGCTTTTGTTCCGTAATAGCAGACCTTTGCAAGTGTCTTTCCATCGGCAAGTTTCTGGATCGTATAAGTTCCATTTCCCGGTCCTTTTTTCGATGGTTCAACACAGTATGCTGTCGCATTGATGCTTCCCCATTTCACATAATATGGACAAGTCAGATAAGAACCTAATCCATAATCTGCGTAATAGTACCAGGAACCGGCTGTGACTGTGACTGATTTTGTTCCTGTTTCACCGGAAGCAAGCATCATTGGCATATCAAAAGTAATACTTTCGCCTGCCTCAAGATCTGCAAGAGCAACTTCCTGGTCAACCGCTTCCTGCATAACCTCTGAGAGTGTGATTCCTGTTTCCGGATCAACGGTCTTCTGATCCTCCGTTGCTTCGATTTCTGCATCAAATTCTTTTTCTGTCAGTTCTGTTTTGCTCTCCGTGTCAGCAGCACCAGTTTCCTCTGTAGACGAGTCAGCCTCAGAATCCTCTGTTTCTGTCTTATCGGAAGAACCAGCATTCTGATCAGAAGAACTTTCTGACTGCGAATCTTTCTGTTGATCCGCTTCTTTTACCACGATCTTTCGATTGATCTGGTAGGTTGGGTGATCCGTTGTCTGTGGTTCTACATAATAGACTGCCTTATAGGAATTGGCATAATCGGTAGAAAAATCATTCCCGTCCGTATCTTTTGCTTCCTGAAATGTAACTTTTACTTTGCTGTCATCCTGGATCGTAAGACCGGTATAATCACTCTTTACATCGAAATTGTCTCCAACCTTGATCTCATAATCCTTTGCAGTTACCACTTCATCTTCATCCAGCTGATCCTTGATCTCCTCATAATACGGAATCTTTTTTACAGATCCGGCATCATCAGAAGCATAGGCAACAGCGGGAGAGAGTACCGTCGATAGAACCGTTACTGCAGTCAGTAAACCAGACATCACCCTGCGTGCTTTCTTTTTCACGTTCATTCTCTTAAATCCTTCCTTTCTGATTCTTTTGTATATGGTTATCTGTTAGTTTCTGCATATTATCTTTTATACGAAGATGATCGCCTCCTTTCCTGAAATTTGCGCTATTTGGGACAGTCAGCACAAGCTGAGATAACAGCACAAATATATGGCGGTACCTGTTTGTCACAAATACCGCCATATGATTTCTACTGTCATCCTCTTTTTAGATTCAGACATTTTATTTTGATTTAAGATTTAAGCGTTTTCCTGTTTTCTTTCCCGGATCCGTTCCTATATCAGTTTCCATCTCTGATACGTTTTCTTCTGGCAGACACGCAGCTTTTCGCTCTATGCATGTTCAAATCAAATATCACTCCGGGCAGGCTATTCATTTTTCAAGGTACATGAAGGTGTTCTATGCAAACCCTTCATATAACGAAACGCTCAGAGCCTGTTTTACAGTGGTCTAATTCAATTTTTTTGAAATTTTTTTAAAATTCTTCGTTTTCCGCCTTTTTTTTCATCGTTTTTAATGCCCTGTTCAGGAGGTCATTTACACTCTGCTGTTTGATTCCCAGATAATCTGCGACATCCTGCTGGCGCATTTCTTCGAAATAAACCAGATTGAGTACCATCTTTTGCCTCTCTGTCAATTCCTTGATCAGCGCATGCAGAATTTCTCTGTCGATAACATCGTCAACAAAATCTTTTGAAGATCCTCTCATAATCTCCGCATCATCTGTAACATCGCTGTTAGAAAATACGCCATGATTGGTGCTGATTTTGCTCTGGCTGTATGCCATACGGTCTTCAGCCTCCATCAGCAGACGGATATACCAGTTTTCATTATCAAAGAACTCTTTATTGAATTCCTTGTTATCGCCAGTTACACTCACATATTCATAGTCATCACAACTATGAAGCGGAAATACGGTTGATTGATTTCCTGCTGTATAAAGTACATATCCGTGATCATAAACAGAGATTGTTGTATCTGCATTGATCATTTCCTTTACTACAACTTTGTGTTCCTTCAAGGATTTCACGCTTGGGATTCTTTTCTCCACATCAGCAACTTTCACGATTTTTTTCAGTTCTTTTAATGTCAACATAAAGACCACCTTTCTGCCTTTCGGCTCCGGGTGGTCCATTCCATCTTTTATAAAATTCCTGCACAGACATAAAGAACTGCAGCACAAGAGGTCACGAACTCACCCGTTTTTTTTGAACGGGAGTCCGCGACTCCTTTGTAACGCATGTATCTGCGTTTAGATTAAGTTTGCCAGATTGCCTGGCTTATTCAGTTGCTATGTGCATCTTCTGATTCATTCTCTGTTTGCTCTTTGCGAAACATGGAATAATCGCCCATAGCATCGTAAGGACAATGCCTTACAAATTCCTGGTATTCGATTTCAGTCATCTTTGCTTCCTCCTTTGTGTCATATTATCAAAATCTCTATTTACAATTATTTTTGCAGAAGAGAATTCAACCTCTATATAACGAAACGCTGAGAGCCTGTTTTACAGTGGGGTACGACAAAAAAATTTAAAAATTTTTCGAAATACGTCAAAAAAGCCCGACAAAACAAATACTTCAACAATCTCCAAAACCAGAAAATACTTCTGATCTTGCAGTGTATCCGTAAATGTTTTGCCGGGCTCTTAGTGATTCCAGTCAGGTTCAGCTCCTTGACAAACTCTTGCTGTCTGGTGCGTTCTTGATGGTTCCTGCCAAATCCAACGCTTACTACAGACAGCTCATTCTATTCTGTTATGATCCCTGATTCATCATCTTTCGGGAATACGTCCGCATCCTGGACTTTAATTGTTCATCTCGGATGTGGATCGGACGAACCGACACCATATCATCCTTTACAAATATCTCCAATGTACTGCGACATTTTTTGCACTCCACTTCTGAATCGCTTTGTGCACTCTTTTCAATAAATGCTCCACATACAGAGCAGTGTACATGCCATTTAATAGCACCTGATCCCATATAGGCTTCCTCCTTTAAGCAATAAGATATTTCTCCATTTATTACTCAACGGACCAAAGGGAAATCAAATCCGCCTTATGAGCATCATGCCATCCATTCCGTAAGTGCCAAAGCTACACGAACAGCACGATTTCTATTCTGATCAGATCTGCTTTGTCGATCTGTGCATCCTTTTTTATCCTTCCACCAGCTACCACACACTCTTTCCGGTATAAAAAATTCCGCTGTGATTAATTAACATGATATTTCAATAGTTTCAAATACATCACCAGTCAGATCACAGATGTCCTGGATCTGAATCTCGGTATCATCGATCCGTAAGTGGACTGATGGATCAAAAAATTCTACGGTTCCGGATAATGTATGGTACTGACCAATTAATGGATTCTTCCATGACTTTTGAAAATAAGTTGCCTGTATCTTCATTCCATATGCCAGGATCCTTAATTTCATATCCAGCTCATTTTTCTTTTCCTCAGATAAATCTCTTTTCGGTTCGTAAATGATTTCCTGTTGCCGGATTGTTTCATCCAGTCCACGAAGTGCCGCAAATGGAGCAAACTGTTTTGCCCTGCGTCCTACATCCATGGGATGCCTCCTGGAAACCGGTCTTGGTAAATATAAATACGGTTGATATGCACTTGCCAGCACTTTTTGCACCTCCTCTAAGCACGGTGACCACCTATTTGCTCGTTGCGTTCTCTATAAGTAGAACACTCTAGCAGGTTGGACCCCCGCATGATTGCATTCTTTCCATAACGCTGCTTTACATTCAATACTGCTTCCTGTAAATGTCGTTCCTTATCGGTCTGTTTGGGATCATCAAACAGGCTGTACTGCACATAACTTTCAGGAGCAACCCTGTTCGCACACACCTCGATTCTTCGGATTCCGGTATATCTGTCTGTAATCCTGAGATATAAATCTTCCACTGCATCTATGATCTTTTTGGAACTGTTACTTTCTCTTTCGAGTTTTATGGTTCCTTTGGATGCCTCATGCTCATACCTGTGGTCATATGCGATCCATAAGGTGAGAGAGCTTGTCACCAGTCCTTTTTCAAACAGATCCAGGGCCAGGTTGTCTGTCATTTCCCTTACGATTACAAGTGCTTCTTCAAAAGAATAATTTCGCATCAGCACCTGGCCATTCGATAGGCTGTGTTCCTCAGAATGATAGTTCTTGATGTCACTCATCCGGCATGTTTCATAACCCCATGCATGATCGATCAACAGCTCTGCATCAATCCCAAACATCTTATACAGCCAGTCTTCGGATCTTAAAGAAGCCATTGCGATATCTCCCATTGTATGAATCCCGTAACCAGCCAGTTTCTTTTCTGTCCGGGACCCAATCCTCCAGAAATCACTTAATGGTTTATAATCCCATAGCTGCTCTCTGTAAGAGAATTCATCCAGGATTCCGATATGGTCATCCACATGCTTTGCTACGATATCCATTGCGATCTTAGCAAGATACAGATTGGTTCCCACACCTGCAGTGGCAGTGATACCAGTTTCCTCCATGACCGCCTGCATAAGCTTTACCGCCATTTCTTTTGCAGTAAGATGATAAAGCTGTAGATAATTGGTCACATCAATAAAACATTCATCGACACTGTACACATGGATATCTTCTTTTGAGACATACCGCAGATAGATTCCATAAATCTTTGCGGAATAATCCATATACAGCTGCATCCTCGGCATGGCTGTAATGTACTTCACACAATCCGGTATCTCATGAATCCGGCACCGATTCTTGATGCCAAGAGCCTTCATAGCCGGAGTGATTGCCAGACAGATTGTTGACTTTGATCTGGTCGGATCTGCAACCACCAGGTTTGTTTTAAATGGATTCAGCCCACGTTCTACGCATTCTACAGAAGCATAAAAGGACTTTAGATCAATACAGATAATAGAAGTCTGATCCTGACTCACATTGTCACCTCCAAAACGTCTTTCCTCTTTTTGTAACATGTATCCCATTTTGACTGTCAATGACTGTGCATCCTTCCTGTTTTCTTTAAAATACAGGAAATTCATTTCACATATTCATTGACAAAAGAGGAAATATTGTGTATCTTATAGGAAAGATGTTTCCCTTATCTGTGATTCACATTATAGGAGAGATATTTCCCTTTGTCAAGATTAATTTTTATTTTTTGGGAGACACATTTCCCGTTTTGCCTTGAAGCGGCTAATGAAACTTATAAGACAAGGCTTAGAAAGAGGTATGTTTATGACATTCGGTGAAAAAGTAAGATCATTAAGAAAAGAAAAAAAGATGAGTCAGCAGGAACTGGCCAGTATGGTTGGTGTTTCATATAGGACCATTCGATCCTGGGAAGTAGAAGGACGTTTTCCAAAACAAAATGTTCTGTATCAGAAACTGGCAGATGCATTACAGTGTGACGTTTCTTATCTCATGAGTGAGAATGAAGCTTTTATCACAGAAGCATCCGAACAGTTTGGTAACCGCGGTGCCAAACAGGCTCAGCAGATTCTGGAACAGGCTGCAGCTATGTTTGCTGGTGGATCACTGACAGACGAAGATAAAATAGCTTTTATGGATGAGATCCAGAGCCTTTATCTGGATTCCAAAAGACGTGCAAAGAAATTTACACCGAAAAAATATCTGAAAAACCAAGAGGAAAAATAATAGAAGGCGGGATTATTGTACACCTAATCTGTTACCTTATAGTTACAAGGATATTTCTGCCCTTTTATTTTTTACTTTTGAGGTGATTTATTTGAGAAACACTTACATATATACAGAAACAAAGAAATTAATCAAGAAATATGGAACCCGAGATCCATTTGAGATCATGGATCAGATGAACATTGTGGTCGGTGAAACTTCCAGATATAAGACACTGAAAGGATACTGTTTTATGAGCTGTAAGAC
>OLGM01001353.1_pt1 | contig 11181 bp, 8 predicted proteins | sample 1606001 | NCBI WGS metagenome assembly OLGM01 (sample SAMN03283294) | human gut metagenome | biome: human-associated habitat; material: feces | host: Homo sapiens | place: Peru | collected 2012
AGATATCTGGGGCTTCTTCTCATATCCCATAAATCTACGAAAATGACGAGGTAGTTTTCCTTGTTTTTACGCCGATATTCTCCATCATATTGATTTTTTTTGCTTTCAGATTTGCATTTTTCAAAAATTAATCGTACTTTTGCCCTCGAAGACGCAATAGTGCGTTAACAACATACATCATACAAATATTATGGCGAAATACATCAACCCATTTACCGACTGGGGCTTTAAGCGATTGTTCGGTCAGGAGTTCAGCAAGGATTTGCTGATAAGTTTCTTAAACGATTTGTTCGAGGGGGAATTTCAAGTCAGGGATGTCTCCTTCAAGGACAAAGAGCAGTTGGCAGATTCCAAGGATTTGCGAGGCTGCATATACGATGTCTATTGCGAGACAGATGAGGGCAAGCATTTCATTGTGGAGATGCAGAACAACTGGACGGTTAATTTCGTGAATCGCACGTTGTGTTATGCCAGCAAGGCTATTACCAATCAGCGTGAGAAAGAAAAGTCCAAAGACAAGCCTTCATTTTATGAGCTGGTTCCTGTATATGTGATCAGTTTTATGAATTTCTCTCCTCATGTCGGAGAAGAGATCAGTCAGTTTAAATCTGATGTGATGCTGAGGGAGAAAAATAGCGAAGAGCCTTTCACAGACAAGCTTCGCTTCATCTATTTGAATCTTCCGTATTTCACAAAGAAGGCGGAGGAATGTGTAACAGATTTTGAAAAGTGGATTTACGTATTGAAGCATATGACTACATTAGAAAGAATTCCATTTGAAACGCAGAAGAAGATCTTCAAGCGTTTGGCAGAAGTGGCTGACAGCCGCTGCCTGAGCAAGGAGGAAATGGAAAAATATGAAGAGAGCCAGCGTCAGGTTGATAATTACAACCTGGGAATGTATAGTGCCTGGCTGGAAGGAAATGAGAAGGGGATAGAGCAAGGTGAACTTGCTAAAAGTCTTGATGTCGCAAAGAATCTCCTTGCATTAGGTATGCCAGTAAGTCAAATTATGCAAGTTACAGGTTTGAGTAAAGAGCAAATAAGCAGTTTGCAGGCCAAGAAATAATATAAATTCGGATTTAGAATCCTCAAGAAATAAAACGGAGAAAAGTTTTTAAAAGCATCTTATAATCAAGGCTTTTGCTCTTTATTGGGCTTTGGAGTGTTTCTGAAAAAAAAGTCACAATACCCGGCCGATGGTGCTGAGTATTGTGACTTTACTTTCTTGTTATACAAATCTTTTCTATTCGATACTTTCTTCTATCGACTTCAATACGTAGTCGAGAATCTCATCGGTGTGGCAGAGGGAGATGAAGTTGCCCTCAAACTGAGATGGACTTACGTAGATGCCACGGTCCAGCATGTTGCGGAAGTAGCGGGCGAAACGCTCCTGGTCGCTCTTCTTCGTATCCTGGAAGTTGCGGACAGGCTGGTCGTTGAAGAACATCGTGAACATCGTGCCCACGTGGTTCACCTGGATGCCCTTGCCTTCTACTATCTTCTCAAGACGGGAGAGGAAACGGTTGCTGCGCTCTTCGAGGAGTTCGTAAACTCCCGGTTCGCCCAACTGCTTCAAGGTTTCATAACCGGCTGCCATTGCTACCGGGTTACCACTCAAGGTGCCTGCCTGATAAACCGGGCCTTCTGGAGCCAGGACGTTCATGATATCGGCTCTACCTCCGAAGGCTGCGGCAGGGAATCCGCCACCAACGATCTTTCCTACGGTAGTCATATCCGGAGTGATGCCGAATCGCTTCTGGGCACCGCCATAAGAGAGACGGAAACCGGTGATGACTTCATCGAATATCAGGATGGCACCATGCTCCTGGGTTACCTTGCGGGTTGCCTCGATAAACTCACGGGTTGGAGGAACCACACCCATGTTGCAGGCTACCGGTTCGATGATGAGTGCAGCTACCTTGTCGCCATTCTCAGCGAAATACTTCTCCAAAGCCTCGGTATCATTGTATGGAAGCACCACGGTATATTGGGTGAAACCGGCTGGTACTCCGGCAGATGAAGCATTGTTGAGCTTGGCTACGGCAGAACCGGCGCTTACCAGAAGATGGTCGGCATGACCATGATAGCAGCCCTCGAACTTGACGAGGATGTCGCGACCGGTGAAGCCACGAGCCACACGGATGGCTGACATAGTAGCCTCGGTTCCGCTGTTGACTAAGCGCAGGCGCTCCATCGATGGGAAGGATTCTCTTACTTTCTCGGCAAGGGTGGTTTCGGCGAGGGTAGGGATGCCGAAGCTGCTTCCGTGGAAGATGGCATCGGATGCTGCCTTGCTCACCTTGTCGTTGTTGTGACCTAAAATAAAGACGCCCCATGACATGCAGAAATCGATAAACTTGTTGTCATCGATATCGTAGATGTATGGACCCTTGGCGTCACGGACGAAGAGCGGGGTGGTTCCTACGCTCTTCAGGGCTCTTACTGGCGAATTTACTCCGCCAGGTATTATCTGTTTTGCCTGCTCGAAAGCGGCGGCTGAGTTTTTTCTTTCTTTCATGTTCTTGGTTCTTTTTAGGAGGGGGACCAGCGATGGAATCGCTGGGAACGGGGACGAGAGGGGGACTTGGTTCTCTTCCTTTTTCCTCTTTCCTTTTTCTCTTTCCTCTTTTTTCTCTTCCTTTTTCCTCTTTTTCTTTATCCTATCTTGAGGTGCCAATCTGCTGCTTTTTTGATGAGCTCCTTGGCATAATAGGTGATGATGTACTGGGCACCGGCACGCTTGATGGCGATGAGGCTCTCGAATGCTACACGGCTCTCATCGAGATAACCGAGCTTGGCGGCTGCCTTCAGCATCGAATACTCGCCGCTTACCTGATAGGCTACCATCGGGATATTTGGGAACTTCTCTACGCCGCGGGCTATCATGTCGAGATATGGCATCGCTGGCTTCACCATCGTCCAGTCGGCTCCTTCTTCGATATCGGCAGCAATCTCATCGAGACCCTGGTCGTGGGTGCGGAAATCCATCTGGTAGCTCTTTCTATCGCCGAAACTTGGAGCTGAATCGGCTGCATCTCGGAAAGGACCATAGAAGGCTGAGGCGTACTTGGCTGAATATGCCAATACCTTGCATTGCTTGTCGAGACTACCTTCACGAAGACGGTTCTTGATGGCTTCTACCTGTCCGTCCATCATGGCTGATGGTGCTACGAAGTCGGCGCCAGCCTTGGCATGAACATAGGCTTCCTCGGCGAGCAATGGGAGGGTGGAATCGTTATCTACATCGTGATGATGCAGGAGTCCGCAATGACCATGACTGGTATATTCGCAGAGGCAGACATCGGTGAAGACGATGATGTCCTTGCCAAACTCTGCCTTGATGGCTTTTACGGCACGGGCGATGAGGGCATCATCGGCATAGGCAGCGCTGCCTCGCTCATCCTTCTGCTCATCAGGAATCACTCCGAAGAGGAGCACCTTGTTGATGCCGAGGTTCTTGATTTCCTCGATGTCCTTCAGAAGGGTATCGATGCTGAAGCGATAGATGCCTGGCATGGTGGAAATCTCTTCCTTCTGGTTCTCGCCCTCTACTACGAAGTAAGGGTAGATGAAGTCTGCGGCACTCAATGATACATCGGCATACTTGTCGCGAGTAGCCTGGTCTTTACGTAATTCTCTAAATCTTTTCATATCTATGTCGGGTTTTATTTAATGTTGAATGTTGAATGTTGAATTAGGCTTGCGCCCTTCTAACACTTGAATTCTTCACTCTTCGTTCTTCACTTTCAATACTTCTTCCAAATGCGCCTGGGTGATAGGACCACGGGTGATGAACTCGGTGTTCTCAGGCAACTTGCCATACAACTTGATGAAGTTGTCGATGGTAGAAGGCGATGTGAAGACGATGCGCTTGAAATGGTTGAGATTCACACGGCGCGGATTCTTCGGGAGCACATTGTTGTAGGCAACGGCGCTTAGCACGTTGAAACCTAATTCCTGCAAAGCCAAAGGAATATCTTCTGGTGATAGGGATGAATGAGGATAGAAAACTAATCTATTTTCATACCGATTCACGAAGTCTGATAACTCGTGATCATAATTATCTGAATCCATCTTTTCAAGCAATTCATAAGAATGATCGTATTGTGGTCTTGCAGCATCAAGTCTCTCTTTCTCTTTTTTGAACCATTCTATCACCCCATAGCGATTGTCTTGCTCTACCTGTATGACATTTTTGAAGCCAGCCTTATGTAAAGCCTCTGTTGTAGTGTCACCAATGGAGATAAACACATGCTCTTCTTGCTCTTTGAGTATCAAATCGTAGTGTTCAAGTGTTGCATGAACGGCATATTGGCTTGTAAAGATATAATATAAGGCTTGACTTTCATCCCACTCACAATACTCGGTAAAACTTTTTCCATCGTAACGCTCACAATAATGATCTTCGAAGATTTTCGTAAAATAACTTGGGTGATAACTAATCTCAATCAGCGGCGTATATGTGTAATCTGCCTTGCGCTTCTCTATCGCTGGGAGTGTACCTGTATAGAGCGTTGGCTTGATATCCGATGCCTGATGATGCTTCAATCCTGCCACGTTGCCGATGAGGGCAATCAATGGGGTTGGGAGATTCTGCATCTCGCCGTTTCTCAGATTCCAGAGGGTGGTCTCGAAGGTCTGCTCATCGGGACGGCTCACGTTGTAGGTGAGGAGAACAGGGGTGTTAAATGCCCAGCCTTCCTTGTCGATGAGTTGGGTTGCGATAGCCTGCAGCTGTTTGGCACCCATATAATAAACCAGGGTTTCTGCATCGGGAGTTACAGGCTGCGGAGTATGACCGCTGACCAGGGCTACGCTTGATGAGAAGTCGCGATGGGTGAGACTGATTTTCTGGGATGCGGCGAGGGCTGAGGCTGTGGTGATGCCGGGGATGACATTCACTTTGATGAGATTGCTCTCCAGATATTCGATTTCCTCGCTGCCATGGGCGAAGATCATCGGGTCGCCACCTTTCAGGCGAACCACGTTCTTTCCCTCTCGTGCTGCTTCGAGCAAGAGTCGGTTGATGTCAGCCTGCTCCTTGTGGTGATAGCCGGCACGCTTGCCTACGTAGATCTTCTCGGCTTTCTTATCTGCCAGATAGGAATCGTCGATGAGGTCGTCGTAGAAGATGATGTCGGCGGCATCGATGGCTTTTGCTGCCTTGATGGTAAGGAGGTCCGGGTCGCCGGGACCGAAGCCAACGAGGGATACAGAGCCTTGCTTATCGAGGATACTCTTGGAAGCAAATGCCTGCTTCAAGGCACTTCCTTTCAATGCGGTGATGGCAAGGAAGCCCTGAAGAGGATGAGTTGGGAAAGGGAGCACTTCGGCGATTTCATCCTCCATGCCGAGGCGCTTCAGGGCACAGGTGGCTACGATGGCTGCATCATATTTGCCATCTTTTACCTGCTGAACTCTTCCTTCAATGCAGCCACGTATTCCTTTGATTGTTAGGTCTGGACGCAATTCGTTTAAACCTTTCTTGCGGAGCGGACTGCTGGTTCCGATGATACTGCCGGCAGGGAGTTCTGCCAGTTTCTTGTGGTCTCTGCTTACGAGCGAATCGGTGGTGTCGAAAGCAGGGAAGAGGGCGATGACTTCGATATCCTCAGGCAGAGGATAGGGCAGGTCTTTCGCCGAATGGATGGCGATGTCGGCATCTCCTTGACGGATGGCATCGTCGAGTTCTCTCGTAAAGATATCAGCAGGAGCTTCACCATTCAGGAGTGAAATCTGCTGGTTCTTGTCGCCGTAAGATTCCAGGTATTTAATCTCGTAGGCGAGTTCCGGGAAGTTCTTGAAAACCTCCTCTACTTGCAGTCGGGAGAGACGACTGCCTCTTGCAATAACTCTAATCTTTTTATTCATCTTTAAAAAATGTCGGTTAAATAATCAATGAATAACTAAATTATTTATGAAATATATTTCTTTCTCCTTTCCAAAGCCTCCTGCATCTCCAGAATTTCTTCTTCGATGATGGCTTCGGCTTTTTCTACTTCGGCTCCTCTCACTTCGATGTTCTCACGCACCTTCTTCTCCACGTCTCTGATGTTGTAGAGCTGGACGTTGGGGAGTTCGCTGAGGCGGGAATCGATGTCGCGAGGGAAGGCGAGGTCGATGGCGAGCAGGCCTTTCTGCTCCGGGATGTCTTCCTTGCGGATGATGAGATGAGGGGCTGAGGTGGCGCTGATGAGGATATCGGTCTGTGCCAGGAACTCCTGCTTCTCATCCAGCGTATATACCTTGATGCCGAGTGGATCGGCGAGGTAATGTGCCTTGATCTGACTGCGGTTGGCGAGGAATACCATCTTGGCTCCCTTATTCTGGAGGAACTTCAGAATGTCGGCAGTCAGTTTGTTCACACCGATGATGGTGATTCTCGCATTCCTTAAATCTACATTCCCCAAAGATTCGATAATCTCGAGGGCTGCAAGACTGTGGGATACGGCACCATGAGAAATCTCGGTTTCGTTGCGAACCCGCTTGCCAACCTGCAATGCGCTTTGGAAAAGACGATGGAACTCGGCGGTTAATGGGCGCTGAGCCTTGGCTGTATAGTATGCTTCCTTCACCTGTCCCTGAACGGCTCTTTCGCCGACGATGGCCGATTCCAGGCCGGATACTACACGGAAGAGATGGCGAGCTACCTCGTCGGGAACTTCGCCTTCGCCGTAGTATATCTCGCTGCGGTTGCAGGTTTTCAGGAAGATATAAGGAACTTCCTCATTGGGCTGGTTGCTGATATGAACATGATGGGGGGCTCTGTTTGTCTGGTTGATATGACTTCCTTGAATTTCCAAGAGTGAATCTTGTAGAAAATCATCGAAGACTCTTTCCTGCTCCTTGATGTCGGTTCCTTCAGCGAACTGGCTTTGGTCAATCGATTTGTAATGTATCATTTTCTATCAACTCTTTTATTCTGTTTCTTACTCGGATGCTTCGTTTCACATCTCTCGAATCGCTTCCCACGGCAATGGTGAGGTTGTCGTTGCGATAGATGGCGGGCGAGATGAAATCGCACTGTGCCGGATCATCGCAGACACTGGTCAGGATATGCCGTTGGGCAGCGAGCTGTTTAATCTGATGGTTCAACTCATGGTCGCCCGTACAGACGAAGAGGAGTTGCACGCCATCCAGGTCGCTAGGCTCGAAAGCCTTCTCTTTTGTTTGGAAGGGTAGTGCCTTGAGCTCATCTGTAATCTCTGGTGCCACCACCGTAGCCTTGTCGGTGAAGCGTGCGAGAATCTGAGCCTTGTGGGTCGCTACCTTCCCTCCGCCAACGATAAGTATGTTGGCGGAGACGATTTTAATCGTTATTGGAAGATAGTCCATATAGACATAGATTGAATTTTATTTCTTTCTTCTCTAGTTCTTTTTCTCTTATTTCTTTCGAATCAGAACCTTCCAGTAGTTCTCTACTTTTTCGGTAGAGAGGATGGTATGGCCCTCGTTCTTCACGCTGCCCGGTACGTTCTCGATAGGAGCACCGTCGTCGAGGAGAATCTCCAGAATCTGTCCGCTCTGCATTGGAGTGAGAGCGATTTTTGTCTTCACGAAGTTCATCGGACACATCACGCCACGGAAATCCTTCTTTATATCAGGGGAGATTGCTTCTAGTTCTCCCGCAGATGATTTTTGTTCATTCTCGCTTCCGGTTTTTGGTCCCACAGATTTCACAGATGACACAGATTTTTCTTCATCCTCGCTTCTGTTCTTTTGTTCCGCAGATTTTCCCTTTGAATCTGTGTTATCTGTGAAATCTGTGGGACTTAGAACAGCAGGGAGCTTGAACTGAAGCGAATCGTCCATGTTCTGATAGAGATTGTTGAGCAAATCGGCGAGTTCATCGATCAATGCCTTCTCTGCTATCAATGATTCGTTGTTTCTTGCCTTATCGGTCAATATCTTGAACTTCTGCGGGATGATGCCAGCAGCGATGAATTCCTTCTCGAAACCATTATAGACGTCATCATCTGTGCGTGGGTCGAGACCGCGGGTAACGAGCAGCATTCGGTTCTCGGAGAAGACGATGTCGTGGAGAAGTTTCTCAATCTTGCTGGTATCTTGTTTGCCGTCTGATAGCAGCTGTTCCACTTCCTTCCGCTTCTCTCTGATGGTATCCTGGTCGATTTCGATGATATCAAACAGTCCGGCAGAGCACTCTGCCTTACCGTATTTGATGAGCGAGAACTTCTCGTCGTCACCGAAATCGAAGAAGGTATCAGGCTCTTCTGAATACGGAGCCACCTCCTTGTATTTTGCAATCAGATCCTTCACGATGTTCACGCCTCTCTTTGCCACATAGTCGTAATAATCGGCATAGTTGGCTTGCTCGGCAATCACATCACGGAGGTAATCCTCTACGAATGCCGGAATCTTCTTGGCAGCGATATAACCCTGCTGCAGGTCAATCTCGTGCTTGCCCTTTACCGGAAGCCAGATGGTGTAGGCTGGATATGGATCATCGCCCACTCGTCCTACACGTCCGCTAAATCCTAAATCTCCCCAGGTGGCTAGTGCACAGATGTTGGTACAGCCGTTCATGCGGAGTTCGAAGTCTGGGATGGCATCGAGGTTCAGATCGCTATCGAGAAGTTGCTTGGCGATACCGTCGATGGCACCCTTTGGCAAACAGATGCCGAGACGGCAGGTATCGGCTCCCGTACAGCAGGTGAGGTTGGTAACCACCACAGGATAATCTATCTGATAGACGCCCAGTTTCTTGAAGAAGGCGTAGATGTTGGTGAGATATTCCTCTGGGATATTGCGCACCTGAATCTGCTCTTTCTTGGTGAAGCGGATTACGTCGTTTCCATAGTTGCCCAGGTATTCGGCTACTTCTGCGAAGAAATCCGTGGAGTTGTTGCCGTGGCGCAATGGGATGTAAGCATACCAGAGGTTCTCTTTCAAGCCCTCGGCATTGGTCTGCTTGTGGGCGTAACGGCGCTTCCACGTTTCAAAATCGGTTGATGCATTAAGTGCAGGGAAGTTGGGTTTATGATGTTCCAATGGCAAAGCCGGAGCCTCGAAATCGATTGAACCATCTTTCTTAAGTTCCTCAAACTCTTCGAGATACAATCGCTTGGCTTCTTCTGTGCCGTATTTATAGAACACGTATCTCATGCGCGCCTTGTGGCGGTTTCTTCTGTTTCCGTATTTATGGAACCAGTTTTTCAATGCCTTGGCTGCACGGTAGAGATTCTTCTCTGGAAGGAAGTCGAATACCTCCCAACCGGTGTGGGCGTTGCTGGCAGCACTACCGGCGATGAGCACTCTGAATCCTCGCTGTCCGTCCTTGATACGTGCCTGCAGACCCAGGTCGGCGATGTAGGAGTAGTTGGCTGTAGCCACACTGGTATCTATCGCCACCTTGTATTTTCTAGGCATCGTGAACGAATCTATCTCGGCGATGAGTCGGGAGGTGAGTTCCTCCACGTAAGGATAGACATCGAATTCCTCATCGGCTGTGAGTCCGCTCCGGTCATCCACCATCATGTTTCTTACGGTGTTTCCACCGCCACCTGCGCTGGAGATGCCCACCTTTTCCAGTTTCTTGAGAGCCGGAATGGCATCTTCGATATCAACATTGTGAATCTGAATCTCCTGTCGGGTGGTAACGTGGAGATGCGAAGTGGAGAGCTGGTGTCCCACGAAAGCAATCTTGGCAAGCTGCTCTGGGGTGACGAGACCGCCGGCACAGCGAAGGCGCAACATATAGTGCTGGTTCTTACGCTGCTCGTAGATGCCCATTGGCACACGGTTCGACTTCAACTGACCAGCCTGAATCTCGCCCGCCTTGAATTGGTCGATGAGTGATTGGGTGTAGTCCAAGTCTCCATTTAATGTAGAAGGTATTCTGTACATGTTCTTGTATCGTTTTAAAATTGTTCAAGGGAATCTGACTATTCCCATCATTCACTTTCGAAGTGAACTTCCTTATCCACCACCTCTCCATTCAGAACCTTGAATGAATTGAGGTGAATTTTTCCGTCGAGCAATGAGATGATGGCATAACGGATGTTGGGATCGTTGGCCAGCCTCAGGTCTTCCTGCGAAGGGCGGGAAGGCGATGCAGGGTGACTGTGCCAGTTGGCTAGAATCTTCAAGCCCTTGCTTCGGGCGTATTTCAGAGCCGCAAACTGGTCTTTCGGAGCAAAGGCAAAGTGCTCCTCGCTATGGTCGATGTTCTCCATCCAGTAGCTTTCCGTCACCACATCATCCTTGCCTAACAGAAGTCCGCAACTCTCGATGGGCGCGTCCTTCTTAGCTTGCTCGATAATAACCTTGATTACGTCGTCGTTAATCTTCATAAGCTATAGCAAAAATAATCACTAATCAATAATCACTAATCAATAATCACTAAATCTTAGTGGTGCTTCAAATCGCAGGCTGCCTGCTCGTAATCGATGAGATGGTCGATGGTAGGGTGGTCGCCGCAGATTTCGCAGGATGCACGCTTCTTCACCTTGATGGTGCGGAAGTTCATCGTCTTGGCATCGAAGGTAAGCAATCGGTCGGTGAGCAGTTCGCCTACACCGAGGAAGTACTTCAATGCTTCGGCAGCCTGAATGGTTCCAAGCATACCGGCGATGGCACCCAATACGCCAGCCTGACTACAGGTAGGAACAGCGCCTGCTGGAGGTGGCTCCTTGAAGAAACAGCGATAACATGCTGTACCTGGCAAGTGAGTAAAAGTCTGCCCCTGGAATCTCAGGATGCCGCCATGCGAGAAGGCTTTGCCCAGACGTACGCAGGCATCATTGATGAGGAACTTTACCGGGAAGTTGTCTGTTCCGTCGATGACGAAATCCCATGGCTTGATGATTTCCTCAGCATTGTGAGAATCGAGGAAGTCGTGATAGGTGGTCACTTCCACATCCGGATTGATGGCAATCATCTTTTCCTTGGCGCTCTCCACCTTTGGAGTGCCCAGGTCCTTGGTCTGATGAATCACCTGACGCTGCAGGTTACTGAGGTCTACCACGTCAGCATCCACGATACCGATATGTCCCACACCTGCTGCAGCGAGGTAGAGGGCAACTGGAGAGCCCAAGCCACCGGCACCTACGATGAGTACCTTGGCATTGAGAAGTTTCTCCTGACCTTCGAGTCCTACATCCTGAAGGAGGATGTGGCGGCTGTATCTTTCTATCTGTTCTTCTGTTAAATCTATCA
>OLGM01001354.1_pt1 | contig 11171 bp, 9 predicted proteins | sample 1606001 | NCBI WGS metagenome assembly OLGM01 (sample SAMN03283294) | human gut metagenome | biome: human-associated habitat; material: feces | host: Homo sapiens | place: Peru | collected 2012
ATCTGGACCCCTCTGTGGTCAACTACCTGAAGTACACCCTGAACATCACCGGCCATCAGCTGGACGAGATCCTGAACAAGAAGTCTGGTCTGCTGGGCGTTTCCGGTGTTTCCAGTGACAAGCGTGACGTCGAAGAGGCAGCTGCTGCCGGCAACGAGCGCGCACAGCTGGCTTCCGACATGCTGAACTATCAGATCAAAAAGACCATCGGCGGCTACATCGCTGCCATGGGCGGCGTGGATGCCATCGTCTTTACCGGCGGCATCGGCGAGCATGACGCCATCGCCCGCGCTAAGATCTGCCACCACATGGATTGGCTGGGCATCCGCATCGACACCGACAAGAACAAGCATCCGCAGGGCGATGTCTGCGAGATCACCGCTTGGGGTGCAAAGGTCCGCACGCTGGTCATCGCGACCGACGAGGAGCTGATGATCGCCCGCGACACCAAGGAAGTCATCGAGAAGTAATCGGGACTCCGAAGCAGCTTTTTTCGAGCCGCGTTCCTGCAAGGGAGCGCGGCTCTTTTGCTGTTTTGAACGATGCAAAGTCTGTCTTATTGGGCGGAATCCACAAAATCGGAGTCGAAGGGTTGTTTTTTGGTTGACAAATCAAAAAAAGAACGGTACAATAGGGGAGTCCTCAGCCAGAGGATGTTCTATCATTCAAGCCCCTGGTAGCTTACGATCAGCGCGATGGTCCCTAAAAACCAAAGGTATGGTTACAATCCTTCCGTGGGCAAGAACTAAACAAAGAGGAGATACTACTATGTTCGAAGACAAGACTTTAGTTTGCAAAGACTGCGGCAAGGAGTTTGTTTGGACTGCTGGTGAGCAGGAGTTCTACGCATCTCGTGGCTTTGAGAATCAGCCCCAGCGCTGCAAGCCCTGCCGTGACGCCCGCAAGAACGGTGTCCGTGGCGGCAACAACGGCGGTGAGCGTCAGATGTTCGATGCTGTCTGCGCAGCTTGCGGCAAGGCTTGCAAGGTTCCCTTCCAGCCCCGTGAGGACCGTCCGGTCTACTGCTCTGACTGCTTCGCTCGCATGAAGCAGAACTAAGCGCTGATTTATAAGATCTGAATCGCTTGGCCTCCCTCTGCCGCAAGGCGGAGGGAGGCTTTTTGCATATTTTGCAGATACCACTTGCAAAAATACCTACTATTGGGGTATAGTATAGGTGACCGGCCTTTGGGTCGCAAAAACCACTGACACAGAAAGGAATCACCCTCATGTTTGATATTTTTGATATGCTCAAGAAAGACGAGAAGAAGCCCGCTGTCAAGCAGGTGACCCGCCAGACCATCATCGGCGACATTCTGGACATGGACCAGACCACCGCTCCGTACTTCATGGAGATCGGCATGCACTGTCTGGGCTGTCCCGCATCCCGCGGCGAGAGCATCGAGGAGGCTTGCGAAGTGCACGGCGTGGACTGCGATGAGCTGATCGAGAAGCTGAACGAGCATCTGGCTGCCAAGAAGGCCTGATGCTGCCGACGCTGGATGCGCGTCTGACGGCAGCAGCGGAGCTGGTCCTGCCCGGAAAGCCGGTGGCCGACATCGGCTGTGACCACGGCAAGCTGACCGCTGTGCTGGCGGCTTCGGGGAAGTACCCCAAGGTCATCGGCGCAGACCTCCGCCCCGGCCCCCTTGCAAAGGCTGCCCAGACGCTGGAACATGCAGACTGCAAAGACCGCGTTGAGCTTCGGCTCGGCGACGGTCTTTCTGTGTTGTCTGCGGGAGAAGTGGGGACCATCGTGCTGGCGGGCGTGTCGGCACAGACGACGTGGGAGATCATCGAGAAAGCCCCGTGGGTGTCGGAGATCGGCGGGCCGCGCGTGGTGATGGTCCCGGCCACCCGCCACAGCGAACTGCGCCGCTGGCTGTGGGAGCATGGCTTCGCGTTACAAGCAGACCGTCCGGTCCAAGCGGCGGGGCGCTGGTATGCCGTGATGGCGGCGGAGTACACCGGCGAACGGAAAACGCCGACCTTTACCGAATGCCTGTTTGGCCGCACCGGTGAGTATCCGGAAGGCGAGGGCTATGCGGCGTGGCAGAAAGCAAAGCTGCCTCGGTTCCGTCTGGGCGTTCCGGACGGAACGCCGCTGGCGGAAGAGATCGACAACTTGCTGAAAGAAACGCCTTCTCAGGCCGATCCGCGCCCGATCTCCCCGAAGGAGTGAACGGCCCGCACACGGAAAATTTGCGGAGAGAACGAAGAGGGCAGGTGAAACTATGAGAACGGTAAACGAACTTTATGAGGCGATGCAGCGCATCGCCCCGCTGGAACTGGCCGAAAGCTGGGACAATCCCGGCTTGCTGGTGGACTGCGGCGGGCCGGTGGAAAAGGTGCTGGTCACGCTGGACATCACCCCGGAAGTGGTGCAGGAAGCGGCGGCAAAGAGCTGTCAGCTCATCGTGGCGCACCACCCGGTCATCTTCAGCCCGCTCAAGCGGCTGGGCACGAAAGATGTGCCTTTCCAGCTGGTGCAGAACGGCATCTCGGCCATCTGTATGCACACCAATCTGGATGCTGCCGAGGGCGGCGTCAACGAGGTGCTGGCGGGTATCTTCGGAATGAAGAATTTGGAAGTCTTTGCAGAAGGCTGCGGCCGGGTGGGCGAGATCAAACCCACCACCGTGCCGGAACTGGCCGCAAAGGCCCAGCGGGAGCTGGCCAAGCGCTGCAATCTGCCGGAAAAAGGCGAAGCGGTACAGGTGAAATATACCGACAGCGGGATGCCGGTGCGGCGTCTGGCCGTCATCAGCGGCGCGGGCGGGAGCCTGTTCGAGGATGCCATCGCGATGGGCGCGGACTGTCTGCTGACCGGCGAAGCCAACCACCACCACGCCTGTGATGCGGCACGGCTGGGCTTCTCGCTCATCGCAGCGGGACACTACGCCACGGAGTTCCCCGTGACGGCGGCGGTAGCCGAGCGTCTGCGGGCCGCGTTCCAGGAACTGGAAGTTCTAGTGAGCACCGAAAACCGCGACCCTTATACTTATATATAAAAGAGGTAACATTATGGCGTTAGATGCGGCGACCTTGGCGCTGACGGCGGCGGAACTGAAAACCACCCTGACCGATGCCAAGATCGCAAAATTGTTTGAACCTACCCGCGACGAGCTGGTGCTGACTCTGCGCACCCGCACCGATACCTACAGCTTGCTGCTGTCGGCGCGCAGCGGCTCGGCACGGGTCTGCCTGACCGAGGAGAGCTTCGAGAACCCCGAAACGCCGCCCTCGTTCTGCATGCTGATGCGGAAGCACCTGACCGGCGGCAAGCTGCTGGATGTGCGGATGGAACCCGGCGACCGCATCGTGTATTTCGAGTTCCAGTGCACCAACGAGATGGGTGATCTGGTCCGGAACATCCTCTGTGCCGAACTGATGGGCCGCTACTCCAATCTGGTGCTGGTCCAGAACGGCAAGATCATTGATGCGCTCAAGCGGGTCGATTTTGAGGACAGCGATGTGCGTCAGCTCCTTCCGGGACTGCCCTACACGGTCCCGCCCAAACCGGCCCGCCCGGATTTTCTGGCGGTCAGCTCGGCGTCCATCGTGGCAGCGGCCTGTGAGCGGGACCTGCCCGTGGCGGATGCCCTGAACAAGACCGTCGCGGGCGTCGGCCCGGTGGTCTGCCGCGAAGCTGCATGGCGTGCCTTCGACGGCGAACATCTGCTGGCCAATGAACTGACTGCAGAGCAGAAAAAGCGCCTGATGGCGGCCATCGACGAGCTGAAAGAGCTTCACGAGAACGGCGGTTGTCCGTGCAGCGTCACCGCGCCGGACGGGAAGCCGGTGGAGTTCACCTTCTTCCGCCCCAAGCAGTACGGGGATTCCTATCTTATAAAGGAATGGGCGTCCTTCAACGAGATGCTGGAGGGCTACTACGCCGAAAAGGACCGCGCCGAGCGTCTGCGCACCAAGAGCAAGGAACTGCACAAGGCGGTTCATAATATGTATGAACGCGCGGTCCGCAAACAGGCGGCGCGGCAGGAAGAGCTGGCCGCCAGCGGCAAGAGCGAGAAGCTCCGCCTGTACGGCGAGCTGCTCTCGGCGAACCTCTATCTGGCCCAGAAGGGCATGAAGAGCATCACCGTGCCCAACTGGTACGATGAGGGAAAAGAAGTCACCATCCCGCTCGATTTGCGCTTCACGCCCAGCCAGAACGCGCAGAACTTCTTCAAGAATTATAAGAAGAAGCAGACCGCGGCCCGGATGCTGGTGGACCTGCTGGCTGAGGGCGAAAAAGAGATCGCCTATCTGGAAACCGTCCTCTACGAAGTGGAAACGGCGTCCGGCGAAGCGGCACTGAATGAGATCCGCGCCGAGCTGAAGAGTCAGGGCTACCTGAAGTACTACAAGCAGCGGGACAAGCGGCAGAAACCGGCCGATTTCCTGCGGTTCACGTCGAGCGACGGCTTTGAGATCTTGGTAGGCCGGAACAACGCCCAGAACGACAAGCTGACTCTCCACACCGCACGCGGCAAGGACCTGTGGTTCCATGTCCAGAAAGCTCCCGGCAGCCACGTCGTGGTCATGAGCAGGGGAGAGGACATTCCCGACACCACCCGGCAGGAAGCCGCCGAACTGGCTGTGCTGTATTCCAGCACCTTCAAGGCCGGAACAGGCGCGAAGGTCGCAGTGGACACCACCGAGGTCAAGAACATCTGGAAGGCCAACGGCGCAAAACCCGGCATGGTGCTGTACGAGGTCTATACGACCGTGTACGTCACCCCGCGGGAAGAGCTGGCGGAACAGCTGAAACAGAAGAAGTAACCTCTCAGTTAGAGAATTTCGGATTTTCTGGCTTCCACGGTACAGCGCTGTTACACGACGAACCTCTCAGTCATTGCTTCGCAATGCCAGCTCCCCTAAGTAGGGGAGCCTTTGGCAGGTCGGGCAACCCCTGCTGGACACCTGAAGTTTTATCTTTCGCAAACAGTAGTGCTCCGCTGCTTAGGCAAACGGCATCTATACTACGCTCTAACCAAGGGCGTTCGTACAGATGCTGTCAGGCTAGACAGCGGAGCGCTTTCTTTTTGGGTTTCGAGAAACTTTGTTCATCCAGCAGGACCAAAACCGGCACGCCAGTGGCTCCCCTACTTAGGGGAGCTGGCATTGCGAAGCAATGACTGAGAGGTTTCGTCGTGTAACAGCGCTGTACGAAGGAGCTGTCACCGAAGATGACTGAGAGGTTCGTTTTGTGACAACGCTATACGGGAGAGGTTCAAAAAAGACCGCCGCAACGTTGGTTGCGGCGGTCTTTTGCAGTTGTCATTATCCCATCAGGGCTTCCAGCTGTTTGACGATGTCCACCGAGAGCCGGTCCAGTTTGGTGGTCGGCTTCCAGTCCTTCTGCTCGAAGGGCGAAGGGGGAAGTTCCGGCTCGGGCGGCGGTTCCGGGGCAGCGGTCTGCGGGGCGGGCGTCTCTGCCGCAGGGGCAGGAGCCGCCGGTTCGTCTGCCTTGTCGTGCTCGCCGGGGCGGAACACGATCACCGGAAGTCCCGGCTGGTCCAGCACGGGAGGCTGGGGGTTCTTGGGGGGAAGCAGCTCGTTTTTGCGCGCCTGTTCGCACAGAGCTTCCAGTTCGGCGTTTTCCTGCCGGAGCGCGACCACTTCGCGCTCACAAGCAAACAGCCGGGTCTGATAGCGCCGGATCTCGGCATTGGCGGCCGAAAGACGGCGGTTCAGTGCTTCCAGCTCTGCCGACTGCATCTGTACCGTCGGCTGCTGGCACGGGATGTGCTTCCCGTGTTCCAGTTCGACCTGCGCCATGTTCTCCTCCACTTCCTGCACTTTGCGCAGAGCGCGGCGGTATTCGCTTGCGGCAGCGGCACTGTACCGCTCCACACAGCGCAGCACGCTGTTTTTACGGCAGCTCAGCCATTCGGTGCGCAGCCATAGGTCCTGCGGTACCATCCTCTGCCCTCCTCCGCTCCCGCGCAAGAGACACGCCCCCTCCCGGGCGGTTCATCGCTGTTTTTTACTTGCGCTTGTTCAGGATCGCCAGCAGCTCGTCATAATAACGGTTGTCGCTGCTCTCCTCTTCCACCGGCTTTGCTGCGGCCGCAGATGCACCGGCTGCAGGAGCAGCGGCGGCACTCTTGGCGGCGGCCACGTCAGAGCTGAACACCGCCGACGGGGTGGAGCTTGCTGCGCCGGTCGCACCGTTCAGGGTGCTGCGCAGACCCTCGGGGATCTTGTTGTCGAAGCCGGTGGCAACGACGGTCACGCGCATCTCATCGGACAGGTTCTCGTCGAACGCAGTACCCCAGATGATGTTCGCATCGGGATGTGCGCTCTGGGTGATGAGGCCGGCAGCGGTCTCGACATCTTCCAAGCCGATGTCGGGGCTGGATGTAATGTTGATGATGACGCCGTGTGCGCCCGCGATGCTCGTCTCCAGCAGCGGAGAAGAGATCGCGGCCTTGGCGGCGTTCTCAGCCTTGCCGGCGCCCTTGGCGCTGCCCACGCCCATGTGAGCGTAACCGGCGTCCTTCATGATGGAACGCACGTCGGCGAAGTCCAGGTTGATGAAGGCCGGCACGTTGATCAGGGCCGAGATGGACTCGACGCCCTGACGCAGAACGTTATCGGCGGCCTGGAAGGCGTTCATCAGGGTGATCTTTTCCTGACTGATCATCTTCAGGCGCTCGTTGGGGATGACGATCAGGCTGTCCACATGCATCAGCAGATTTGCGATGCCCTGCTCGGCCAGACCCATCTTGCGCTTGCCCTCGAACGAGAAGGGCTTGGTGACGATGCCGACGGTCAGGATGCCCAGATCGTGAGCCACCTCGGCCACGACCGGAGCTGCGCCCGTGCCCGTGCCGCCGCCCATACCGGCGGTAATAAAGACCATCTGCGAACCCTTGAGGGCATTTGCGATCTCATCCTTGCTCTCCTCGGCGGCACGCTGGCCGATCTCGGGGTCGGCGCCCGCGCCGCGGCCCTTGGTGAGCTTGGAGCCCAGCTGCACCTTGGTGGCAGCATGGTTCTTGGCCAGCGCCTGCTGGTCGGTGTTCATTGCGATAAATTCGACGCCCTGAAGGCCGTCGCTGACCATGCGGTTGACTGCGTTGCCGCCGCCGCCGCCCACGCCGATGACCTTGATCGTCGTAACGTTTTCGTCCATTTCTTCGTCGAGCATGAGTGCCATATCTTTTATCCTCCATTACGGATGTTATCGTAGACCTGAGCTTTCGCACAGAATTATATCAAACCTACATTTATATACTTGTATCGTATCATCTTTTTGTTCCGATTGCAAGACAAATCTGCTTTTTTGAAGATGTTTTTTTCGCAGAGACATTTTCGGGCGCGGCATCCCGACGAATTTGTGCCCCCAAAGAGGCCAAAATTTCTGTAAAACCGGCATATCCCCGGTCGATATGGGTCGAACCGGCCAGCGTGCTGGTCCCGCGCGCGGCCAATGCCGCCAGCACCAGCGCAGCCCCGCCCCGCAGGTCCGGCGCCTCGAGAAATGCGCCGTTCAGCACCCGTCCCGGCTTTATAAAAAGCGTCCGTCCTTCCACGCGGACGTCGGCCCCGAGCCGCGCGAAGCCTTCGGCACAGCCGAATCTCCGCTCAAAGATGACGTCCTCGATGCTGCTCTCGCCCTCGGCGCAGAGCATGGCGGCGGCCAGCAGCGGGGCGGCGTCAGTGGCCAGCGCCGGATAGACCCCCGTGAACACCCGGCCTGCCCCGTACAGCCGCCCAAACCGGGAAATTCGCACCCCCTCGCCGCTGCGCTCGACCCGGCATCCCATTTGTCCCAGAATTTCCAGCACCGGCGCATAGAGCGAAGCCGGACAGCCCAGCAGTTCGGCCCGCCCTCCGGCCGCCGCCACGGCACAGGCCAGCGTGGACGCGAAGATGCGGTCGGGCAGGGGCGAAAATTCGCAGCCGGACAGCCCCCGCCGCCCCTCGATGCAGAGGGTGGATGTCCCCGCTCCTTCGATGGCCGCGCCGCACCGGTTCAGGAACCGGGCCAGATCGACGATCTCCGGTTCCCGCGCCGCGCCCCGCAGGACGGTCTTTCCCTTGGCGCAGACCGCCGCCAAAAGCAGCGTCTCAGTCGCGCCCACGCTGGGAAAGTGCAGGGTGATCTCGGCCCCATGCAGCCCGGACGGCGCGGTCAGGACCAGCTTTCCGGGGACCGTCTCCCACTCCACGGCCCCCATCTGCCGCAGACCGGCCAGATGCAGGTCGATGGGCCGCGCGCCGATCTTGCACCCACCGGGCAGCTGGGTCTCGGCGCGGCCCAGCTTCGCCAGCAGCGGCGCGCAGAACAAGATCGAAGCCCGCATTTGTCCCGCAGTTTCTCCGGGAAGGGTGCTGGTCCGGGGCGGGCCGTCCACCACGACGTCCTCCCCGTCCCACCGGGCGGCGCACCCGGCCCCGCGCAGCAGCGCGATGCACGCATCCACATCCGAGAGCCGCGGCACAGCCCGAAGCCGCACCCGGTTCCCGCAGAGCATCGACGCCGCAAGCAGCGGAAGCACGCTGTTTTTCGCCGCCGGGACCCGTACCGCGCCGTTCAGCGGACGGCCGCCTGTCACTACGATCCGGTTTTCCATATCCGCAGCCCCCATTCGCAAAAGATACCCCACGGTATGCAGAGCAGGGGCAAAATGTCCATTTCACAGCAAAATGGAGTTTCCCATCAAGTTTCTCCGCGCGAAACCGACAAGACAACGCCCATTTCGCCCAGAAGCATCATCAGGCTGGTCCCGCCAGACGAGAAAAACGGCAGACTGATGCCGGTGTTCGGGATGGTGTTGGTCACCACGGCCACGTTCAGCACGGCCTGTAAGGCCACCTGCACCACGAACCCCACCACCAGCAGCGCCCCGAACCGGTCCGGCGCTTTGGCTGCGATGGTGATGCCCCGCCACAGCAGCAGCACGAACAGCCCCACCACGGCGCACGCCCCCACGAAGCCCAGCTCTTCGCAGACGATGGAAAAAATGAAGTCGTTCTGCGGCTCGGGCACGAACAAATGTTTCTGGCGGCTGTTGCCCAGCCCAAGGCCGGTGGCCCCGCCGGACCCGATGGCGTACAGGCTCTGGATGGTCTGGTGTCCGTCCCCCAGCGGGTCGGCGAAGGGGTCCTGCCACGAGCGGAGACGGTCCGCCGCATAGGGGACCAAGTCCGGCATGATGACCACCGCCGCCGCAATGGCCGCCGCGCCGCTCACGCCCGCCAGCACGAACCAGCGCAGCCCGGTCCCGCCCACGAACATCAATACGGCCCCGATGCCCAGAATGAGCAGCGTGCCCGACAAGTGCGGCTCCAGCAGCATCAGCGCTGCCACCACGCCCAGCACCAGCGCAAAGGGCAGCACCCCCACCGAAAAGCTCTGCATCCGGTCATGGTTGAGCGAGATGATGTGCGAAAACACCAGCACCACCGCGAATTTTGCGATCTCGCTGGGCTGCAGGGTCCCCAGCCCCGGCAGCACGAGCCAGCGCTTGCAGCCGTTGTACTCGGGCATGAACAGCACCGCCGTCAGCAGCACCAGCGACAGTGCCAGCATCGGCCATGCCAGCTTGTGGAAGATGTGGTAATCCACCCGGCTGGCCAGCGCCATTCCGGCGATGCCCATCGCCGCATAGAGCAGCTGGGGCCGCAGATAGGCAAAGGCGTCGCCCCGCCGATACAGCGCCACGGCCCCCGATGCGCTGCCCAGCATCACCAGCCCAAAGCCCACCAGCGTGAGCACCAGCACCAGAAACGGCAGGTCCGGCGCGGGCAGTACCCGCACCGGCGTGCGGTGCTTTCCGCCCCGCTGTGCGGCCAAAGAAGCTTTCATCGTATCACCCCCGGTCCTTTTATTGTACGCCGGGGCGGGGGCGGTTAGTCTATTTGGGGGAGAAAGGAATAAGTTTGTAAGGTGACGCCCCTCTCAGCCGCCTTCGGCGTCAGCTCTCCCAAAGGGAGAGCCACTGGCGGGCCGGTCTTGGTCCTGCTGGCTGCTCAGGCTCATCCGTTCAGAAGGCGGCGGGCCTTGCGGCAAAGGGCAAGCAGCCGTTGCCAATGAGGACAGGGCCATGCTGCGCAGGAGCCGAAGGCGATAACACGCAAATCTACCCGACATGCCAATGGCTCGCCCTTTGGGAGAGCTGGCAGCGCGCAAGCGCTGACTGAGAGGGCAAAGGAGTGATACGATGTCCGAGCCTTTCCGCACCCTTCCGGAACGGGCGTTCCGCCGCCGCGCGCGGATGATCGCGGTGCTGTTCTGCGCCGTCTGCTTCGGGCTGGCGGTGCGGCTGTTCTTTTTGCAGCTGCACAGCGATGGCTGGTACGCCGACCGTGCCCTTGGGCAGCAGCTGCGGGACACCGTCGTGCCCGCCGACCGCGGGAAGATCTACAGCGCCGACGGCCTTTTATTGGCGGCAAACAGCAGCTGCTGGACCCTCCGCGCCTCGCCCCGCGAGATGCCGGAAGAGAAACTCTCCCTCGCCGCCGACGGCCTTGCAGAGATATTAGAGCTGGACCGCGCCGCTCTGCTGGAAAAATTCAGCGACCGGCGCTCCAACGACTGTCTGCTCCGCTACCGCGTGGACCGCGACACTGCCGACCGGGTGCGGGACTTCTGCGAAGCCAACGGCATCACCGGCATCCGGATCAATCAGGACTCCAAGCGCTGGTATCCGCAGGGCGAATTTCTCGCGTCGGTGCTGGGGTTCACGAACGTGGACAACGCGGGCGTCTCAGGGCTGGAACTGAAATACGACGACCTGCTCACCGGCGAGAACGGCGTCGTCCTCACCGCCGTCAACGCATGGGGCTACACCCTCGCGCAGAGCTATGAAACAGAGCGCTTCCCCACCGAGGGCGACGGTCTGCGGCTGACCATCGACAGCAACATCCAGCACTACCTTGAAAACGCCCTGCAATATGCTGTGCAGGAACACCATGTGGCCGCGCGGGCCGTGGGCATCGTGCTGGACGTCAACACCGGGGCCGTGCTGGCCATGTCCACGACCCCTTCCTACGACCCCAACCAGCCCCGCGTCTTGGCCGACGCTGCGGCCCGGAACACCGTCGATGCCCTGACCGGCGAGGAGCGCACCGCCGCCCTGCAGCTGGCCCAGCAGACCCAATGGCGGAACAAGGCCGTCAGCGACCTGTACGAGCCGGGCAGCGTCTTCAAGCTCATC
>OLGM01001359.1_pt1 | contig 11110 bp, 8 predicted proteins | sample 1606001 | NCBI WGS metagenome assembly OLGM01 (sample SAMN03283294) | human gut metagenome | biome: human-associated habitat; material: feces | host: Homo sapiens | place: Peru | collected 2012
GGCCTTGACATGGCCCACCGTCTGGGACAGCAGGCCGCCCTTGATGGGGAAGTATTTTTTAAGGTGGTTGACCATCAGGATATACTGGGGGTCATAGGTGACGGGGGTATAATCCAGTTCGGGCAGTTTTTTTGCCATGGGTCACTCACCCGCCTTTCTGTTTTCTTCGTAGTAGCGATAGCAGCTGACCTTGTGCGTGGGGGACAGGCTGATCTCGCAGGGGTACTCGCCGCTGCAGCAGGGCAGCTGCATCTCGCAGCGGTCCTTGAAGTAGCAGTAATCCGGCATGTTGACCGGGTTGGGCACCTTGCCGGGGATGGAGTACAGACGGTCGACTTTTTTGCCGACGACCGGCTTGGACGCCATCAGGCCGATGGTGTAGGGGTGGCTGGGATGGGCAAAGATCTCCTCGACGGTGCCCTTCTCGACCACGCGGCCCGCATACATGACGACGACATAGTCGGCCATCTCGGCAATAACGCCCAGGTCGTGGGTGATCAGCATGATGGACGAGTTGATGCGGTCTTTCAGGTTGCGCAGCAGGTCCAAAATCTGGGCCTGGATGGTCACATCCAGCGCGGTGGTGGGCTCGTCGGCAATGATGATCTTGGGGTTGCAGGCCAGCGCCATGGCGATCATGACACGCTGGCGCATACCGCCGGACAACTCGTGCGGATACTGTTTCAGACGTTTTTCCGGCTCATTGACCCCTACTAATGTAAGCATCTCAACCGCACGGTCTTTTGCCTGCTCTTTATTTCGGTCCGTATGGAGCAGGATTGCTTCCATCAGCTGATCTCCGATTGTAAATACCGGATTTAAACTGGTCATGGGGTCCTGGAAAATAATGGAACATTTCTTTCCGCGGAAGCCCTGCATCTGCTTTTTGTCCCATTTGGTGATGTCTTCGCCCTTATATAATACCTCACCGCCTGTAATCTTTCCAGTATCTGCCAGAATCTGCATAATGGAATATGCGGTAACACTTTTTCCGGAACCACTCTCTCCTACGATTCCAAGTGTCTTACCGGCTTCCAGATTAAAGGAAACACCGTTTACTGCCTTTACTTCGCCGGAATCTGTAAAAAATGATGTATGTAAATCTTTTACCTCTAATATATATTCGCTCACTGTCCATGCCTCCCTTATTTCTTCAGCTTCGGATCTAATGCATCACGAAGTCCGTCACCTAACAGGTTAAATGCCAACACGATAAGGACGATGGTAACAGCCGGGAAAATCAGTTTGTACGGATAACTGGTAAGTCCGTCTCTTGCCGCATTCGCCAGAGAACCAAGTGAAGGCATCGGAGCCTGCACACCAAGTCCAAGGAAGCTTAAGTAACTCTCGGTAAAGATTGCCGATGGGATCTGTAATGCCACGGAAATGATAATGACAGAAAGACAGTTCGGCAGGATGTGCGTACGGATGATCCGGGATGCCGGAGTACCGATCGCTCTGGAAGCCAGTACATAATCATTCTGTTTGATCGTAAGGATCTGTCCACGCACCAGACGTGCCATACTTACCCAGTACAAAAGACCGAATACAATAAACAGCGACAGCATATTACTTCCGAGTTTTGCAAATACCGTTCCCTTGATCGCCGTTCCAAGCGTCTCACCAAGTACAACACTAAGAAGAATAACCATCAGAAGATCCGGCAGAGAATATATGATATCAACAATCCGCATCATGATCAGATCGGCTTTACCACCCGCATAGCCGGATATAGAACCGTAAATAACCCCGATGATAAGTACGATGATACTTGCGAAGAGACCGACACCAAGTGATACTCTCGTTCCGTATACCACACGGATAAAGTAGTCACGGCACTGTTCATCGGTACCAAAGATGTGCGGGAATACAGTTCCGCCCTTTTCCATGTATTTCTGTTCCATCTTTGAATAGGTAAACGGCGCAAGGTTCTTTGCTGTCTTATCTCTCACTCCGTCTACGGTAATGATCTCCGAATAACCGTAAGGCACAACTTTCGGGGCAAAAATAATTACAAGAAGGATCAATATCAGTACAACAATACTTGCCATTGCAAGCGGATTTTTGCGTAAGCGTTTCATACTGTCCTTAAAAAAGGTAGTAGATTCGCTCATGACATCCTGCTGTTTTTTCTCTTCTTCAGTTGCAAAATCAAATTTTCTTAAATCTATCTGTGCACTGAGCACATTCTTTTTCGGCATTCCGTTCTCGTTAGACATATCCGGGCCTCCTATTCCAAATTAATTCGCGGATCGATGCACTTGTATGCAATATCAGTAAGCAGGTTTGCAATAACCATGATAATCGCAAGAAACATGGTTGTTGCCATGATCATGGAATAATCACGGTTGTAGATACTGGTAACAAATTTCTGACCCAGGCCGCCGATTGTGAAGATATTTTCGACAACCATGGAACCTGTGATAATGTATGCGATCTCAGGACCTACATAAGTAACGACCGGGATCAATGCATTTCTAAGCGTATGTTTGAAAATGACTTTCGCCTGGGAAACGCCCTTGGCACGTGCTGTCCGGACATAATCCTGTCCCAGTGCATCCAGCATGCTGGTCTTGGTCAGACGTGTGATATACGCCATCGGGTAAAGCGCCAGTGAAATTACCGGAAGCAGATAATTGTGTGAATGTGCGCTCCATACCTGAATCCATCCGAGTTTAATACAGAACAGATACAGCAGCAGGGTCGCCAGAACGAAACTTGGCATTGCCGTCATAAGTGTCGTGAAGAATACGATCAGACGATCCGGCCATTTATTTCTTGTCAGAGCTGCAATACTTCCGAGTACAATACCAAACACAACGGAAATGCAAAGTGCCATACCGCCGAGTTTTGCACTGATCGCGAAACTGGTGGTCATCGTCTGCCAGATATCACGTCCGGTCTTGATACTTACACCCCAGTCACCGTGCAGCAGGTTTCCCATATAAATGAAATACTGCTCTACCACCGGTTTATCCAGGTTGTAACGTTTTTCCAATACCGCCTTTACCTCAGGGCTTGTTGCCTTCTCTGTGTCAAATGGTCCGCCCGGGATCGCATTCATGGCGAAGAATGTGATTAAGCTGATCACGACCAGCGTAACGATTGCAAGACCAATTCTTTTTATGACATACTTGTTCAAAAAAATCCTCTCCTTAACTTGTAGTATCGTTGTCATTTACTGTCCGTCTGAGATGCACGTTTGTCTTTTTTCTGCTTCGGGTAAAAAAAAAGCGTATAGTACAACCTATACACTCCCTTGTGTCATACCGTCCATTTATATACAATTTCCGCATATCAGGCTTACAGTCTTGAATGATTTTAGAATGTTTTTTTTAATATGTCAAGGCTAATTTTCGGTTTTGGTGTCTTGCAGATACGTCATTTTTTGTCGCTTTTCAATATTTTTATACTGTGAAATTATTAATTTTTGTCGCATATATATACACAGACATTTTTGTCAAGCCTCTGATGTCCGTATATGGCGGACACTCGTTTTTCATACTAATCCACTTGGTTTTTTATTTTTCGCAACCTCACGCACATTAATATAAAATGGGAAAACTGCGTTTTCCTGATTTTCCCGGTTTGTTTCCCAATCAAACACAATTCTCCCATTTTCTGATTTTATTCAGTTTTTACTTTTATTCACTTTTGTCTTTCCTCCCGATTTAAATACATATAAATAGGAAGAAACTATTTTAAAAATATTTTTTGTTTTTATTCGGAAACAAGCGATTGCAGGCTTGCTTTCACATGATCTGCCGTCTCTAAAATGACCTGGGCGGAAGCAGATATTTCCTCTGTGGATGCTGCCAGATTCTGTGTCCGGTCATTGACCGCATGCACGATCTCCATCAGTTTATCGGCATCCGCCACGATTGAACTGATCGATGCAAGGATCTGCTCCTGACTCTCACTGCTGCGGTTCGCGGTATTTCTGGAATCTGTAGCAAGATTGTTGATCTCTCCTGCAACTACCGCAAAACCTTTTCCTGCCTCTCCTGCTCTTGCCGCCTCGATACTCGCGTTTAACGCAAGCAGATTGGTCTGAGACGCAATGGATACGACCTCAGCGTTGTTCCTGGAAAGTTCTTCCAACAGCTTTTCAATATCTCCCATCGCGTTGCTTAAGTTTTCACAGAAACGGAATACATCCTGCATATCGCCGGAAATTCCCGTACTCTCATTGGCATTGTTTTCATTTCCTGCCGCCATGTCATCCACCGACTGATACAGGGTCGCGAACTCTTCGTTGATCGTGTTGACGGCCTCCAAGACTCTCTTACGTCCGTCTTCCACTTCCTGTTTTTCACTTTTTACTTCTTCCGCAAGTTCTTCCGCATGCTCTTTTTCGATCTGCACGATACTCTTTACATAATGAATGCAGTTTTCCTTCCGGTTAAATCCGTTAAAGATCGCCTCTGCCATCTGCTTACAGGACTGATAGCCACATGCGGAACAGTCGATGGTCTGCTCCTGCTGCGTATTCTTATTCATGGAAGTAAAAATTTCATTCAGCTGTGCTGTATCCGGCATCTGGCAGACGCACTGCGCCGAACGGTCTGTGTACTTGCGCAGATAATCGGAAAGATCTAAGTCCTTAAACTGCTGGTTTAACTTTTTTAAGCGCTGTTTCGGTGAAAGCTTTTTCGCCCATGCGCTCATGCCCTTATCTTTTTTGACTGATTCCCGGATCTTTAATAACGCACACAGCGCGTCATCCGTATCCGCCTTTTCCTCTTCGACCGCAGTACCGCAGATACAGCCATTTGCGCAGTTTAACGCGTCGATGAAAAGATACGGGGTCTTGTCCTTCGCGATCTTCTCCTTGTTGCGCTCAAGGTATTCATACATGTGTTTTTCGCCCTCGATCTGGCGGATAAACACACTTTCTCCAAGAAACCAGTAGACATTTTCCTTCAGTCCGCCCGGTGTCGGGTAGATCGAACCAAGCCCGTACTCCACTTCATCGGTTGCATTCTCCCCTGAGATCCCATGTGTACGGATATATTTCATCAGATGGTCAAACGTCACATTATAGGAAATATAACCGCCGTTGTTTTCATCTTCGATCTCCATTTTCTTTGCAATGCACGGGCTTAAGAATGCAAATTTATCCGTGATCCCCATCTGCTTTCTGGCATAGATCGCTGCACACATCATCGGGCTCTGCACCGGAAAAAGCTTCGGCAGAAGTTCCGGCAGATAACGTTCAATGTAGCCGACAACTGCCGGACATGGCTGGGAGATCCCGCCGGTAAAACCATAACGTTCGATGTAATTCAAATATCCCCACGTTGTGATGTCTGCTCCGAATGAAACGCTGATCATACGATTCACCCCGAGCTTTTTCAGTCCTCCGAGCACCGCACCATATTCTGATGGATAATTGGCTTTAAATGCCGGTGCGATCAGAAGCGATATCCTCTCTCCTTTTTTCAGATCCTCAAAAAAGCGCTCTGTATCATCTGCAAATTCTCTTGCATGGTGCTCGCACACATCAAAGCATGCCCCACAGGCAATGCATTTTTCACTATCCACATCAATGCGGTTTGTTCCGTCTACAACATGTGAAACACATGCACCCATACAACTACAGACACTGATACATTTATTGCATCCGATGCAATTATCATTTGTAAATACAAGTGTGTTTCTTTTTTCTGTCATAAAACTTCCTCACTCTCTAACTGATATCTTTTGTTTTTATTTAGATTTATTATATCATATTTGCATAGTTTTTTAAAGCATTTTTGTACTTTTTCGTCTGTTTTGCACAATTTTTTCAAATTTGTATCAGACAAAAAACACACATGTTTTTCCCCGTTTTTCATATTCTTTTTATTGAGAAAAAATTTTTCAGGAATAATATTATTATGTGTGGTATTTCAGGTTTTTTTGATGCAGCTGCCGACTTTACGGCAAACCGGCATCTTTATGAACAGATCTTACAGAATATGAAACAGTCTCTTGTCTCCCGCGGACCGGATGACTCCGGCATTTTTCTCGCGCCGAACTGCGGACTTGCCCACACCAGGCTCTCGATTATCGATCCGGGCGGTGGGCATCAGCCGATGACACGGACGACAGAGGGCGGCTGCTGCCATATTGTATACAACGGAGAAGTTTACAATACCGATGTCTTAAAGCGGCGGCTTGCAGCACATGGCTGTGTACCGGAAACCACCTCGGACACTGAGGTGCTCCTGCTCTCCTATCTCACATTCGGCGCTGATTTCATCTCCCGGGTTGATGGGATTTTTGCCTTTGCGGTCTATGACGAAAGACACCGGACTCTCACACTGTTTCGCGATCCCTTCGGCGTAAAACCGTTATTTTATACAATGGTCAACCATACATTTCTCTTTTCCTCGGAACCCAAAGGACTCTTTTGTTTTCCCGGTGTAAAAGCCATCTTAAAGCGTGACGGATTAAACGAACTGCTCGGGCTTGGTCCGGCAAGAAGTCCCGGACATGGAATCTTTTCCGGTTTCAAAGAACTGCTTCCGGGTACAAGGCTTTCCATAAGTCCGGCGGGCATCCATGAGACCTCTTATTTTTCCTTAAAAAGCCACCCGCATGAAGATTCCTATGAACAGACCATTGAAAAGACACGCTTTCTGGTCACCGATGCCATCAAGCGCCAGATGGTATCCGATGTCCCGATCTGTACCTTTTTATCCGGTGGCGTAGATTCGAGCCTCGTCTCCGCCGTGTGTGCGGCGGAATCGAAAAAAAAGGACGGCAGACCGCTTGCCACCTACTCCTTTGACTTTACCGACAATCATCGTTTCTTTCAGGCGAACCGTTTCCAGCCATCGGAAGACCGCCCTTATGTAGAAAAAATGGTGGATTTTTTAGGCAGTGAGCACCACTTTCTGGAATGCTCCACCCAGACGCAGGCGGACTATCTGAAAAAATCCGTAGATGCCCACGATTTTCCCTGCATGGCAGACATCGACTCCTCGCTGCTTTATTTCTGCGAGCAGGTTGCTGCGCACCACAAGGTCGTTCTGACCGGAGAATGTGCAGATGAGGTGTTCGGCGGTTATCCCTGGTTTCACCGGGAAGAATTTTTATCCTGCGGCACTTTTCCCTGGACGCCGTCTCTTGCACCGCGCACACAGCTTTTAAGTCCGGAGCTTTTAGCTGAACTGGATATGGATACTTATGTAAACCAGGCTTATGAGAAAGCCATATCGGAAGTCGATGTTCTTCCGGGTGAGAATGAGACAGAGACCAACCGCCGCCGTATCGGCTATCTGAACATCCGCTTTTTCATGCAGACACTCTTAAACCGTATGGACCGCACCAGTATGTCCTGCGGACTGGAAGCACGCGTTCCGTTTGCAGACCGCACACTGGTCGATTATGTCTTTAATACTCCCTGGGAAATGAAGGCGAAGGACGAAGTCGTAAAAAATATCCTGCGCCAGTCTGCAGTCGGACTGCTGCCGGATGAGATCCTGTTTCGCAAAAAAAGCCCGTATCCGAAAACCTACCACCCGGAATATGAGGCTCTTTTAACCCGCAGACTGAAAGAAGCGCTCTCCGATTCCGCTTCCCCGCTGCTGCCGCTTTTAAACCGCAAAGCTTTGGACCGTTTTCTGGAACACCCGAAAGATTACGGCGCTCCATGGTACGGACAGCTCATGGCAGGGCCACAGATGATCGCCTACCTGCTCCAGTTTGAATACTTCCTCCGCAAATATAACGTTTCCATCGAACTATGATAAAACAACAGCTTTCTTTTTCTGTAAAAATCATGTATATTGTAAAAAAGGGCAATACTATATGGAGGAAACAAAAAGGAGGAATTTGTATTGCATCCGATATTTACCATTGAAGGTCTGCGCCCCATACGAAACGGAATGACTGTTTCAAGGGATTCCGGACTTGGAACCCGAAATAAAGTCACCTATTTTTCGATGGGTGCTGACACATCCATCAGTCCGGAAAGCTATGACCGGATGATGATGTATCTCTGTGCTGCAGGAAACGGACAGTTCATACTCGGAACAGACAGGAAAAAGGGTTCCATGAAACCGGATACGGCACTTCTTGTTCCCTCAGACACCCTATGCGGAATGCAGACATCAGAAGGACTGGTGTACACTGAAATTATTTTAGATAAGGAGAACATCATGAACACAAATGTAAAAACAAACGAAGTTTTCGCGCTGAAAGATCTGATTTCCTACGAAGAGGGAAGCATTGCAAATATGGACGTGGTAAGCAGCGACACCATGAAATATGTACTGATGGCATTTGATGAGGGAACCGGACTCACACCTCACCGCGCCCCGGGAAATGCCATTGTTTTCGCACTTGAAGGCAAGGCAATGATCGGATATGAGGGCAAAGACTATGAACTCTCTGCCGGAGAATGCTTCCGCTTTGAAAAGAACGGCCTTCACAGCGTCACCGCAAACGGACGGTTTAAAATGGCGCTTTTGCTGGTCATTGAATAAACAGATATGTATAACAGGGGGCAGTCATCCAAATGGACTGCCCTCTGTTTTGATTTCCGAAGCGCTATCCGTACAGCACCGGCTGGATCTGCCTGCCGCCAAGCGCGGCCTCTACTGTTTCCGGGATTCTGCTTACATCTGCGATCAGCGAATTGGGTTTCTTTTTATAATCATCCTGCCCGAACGGCACAAAATAAATATGCTTTACATTATACAATAATCCGATATTTTTAAAATTCATTCCCATCGCATCATTGGTCGATACTGCGATTATAAGCGGCTTTTCATTGCGCAGATGCGCTTTCGCCGCCATAAGCACCGGCGTATCTGTAATTCCGGAAGCAAGCTTTGCCAGTGTGTTTCCGGTACAGGGAACAATGACGAGCACATCAAAAATCCCCTTAGGTCCGATAGGTTCTGCCTCCGGGATCGTAAAAATTCCATGCTCTCCCGTGATTTCCTGTATCTGTTCCACAAAATCCTGCGCTCTTCCAAAACGGGTATCCATACACTGCGCATGTTCGGAAAACACCGGTATTACACGCCAGTCCCGCTCTCTTAACTCTGTCAGCGTTTTTTTCAGTTTCTCATAGGTGCAAAAGGACCCCGTGATAGCAACCCCCACGGTAAGTTTCTTTGTCTCTCCCATTGTTTATTCCCCTTTTGCTCTTATTTCCATCTTATTTTCAATCACATCCGCCAGAATTTCCGCGGCTGACCTTGGTGCATAGCGCGCCGGCAGACCTGGGCAGCGTCTGGCGCATATTCCACGCTCTTTGCAATATGCCAGATCCACACCGCCGGGCTTTGATGCCAGGTCAAGAATGCATACATCCTGCCTGCAGCAGCGCAGCACTGCTCCGGTAAAAAGCAGTTTTGGCACCGTGTTTACGATCAGCGCATAGTCTGCGGGATCCACGCGTTCTTTCCAGTCCGCTCCCGCTTCCATGACCGCCTGTTTTTTACTCCGGTCTTTCTCCAGCACATCCACACGGCCTCCACAGGCGACAAGACGTTTTGCAACGGCACTCCCGCATCTTCCGAAGCCGCATACCAGACAACGGCTTCCGCAAAGGTTCTGCTTCATTGTACCGATCGCCTCTGCAAGAATACCCTCTGCAACAGACACCGCATTTTTTTCCGCCACCCCTTCTTCTCTCATGTAATCCACCGGGCAGATATTTCCTGCTGCGGCCTGCATCTCTTCGTTTGATCCGAAATTGCTGCCAAAAACCATCTGCCCGGGCCGCAGGTTCTCCTTTATTTTTTTTAAATACCTCTCTGTATCCGACGGCGGCAGCAAAATAGCATCAAAAGAACCGGCAGAAGACTCCTCCGCTTTTTTAGCGACATGCCCTCTGTTCTCCAAAATATCCTTCAGACAGCTCTGTCTTTCATCTTCTCCATAGACAAGGAAATGATATTGCTTCATCTTTCATCCTCCTGCCTATATCTTATGCGGATTTCTTCTGCCGGTTCCTGTTCCTTTTATTTGCTTTTCAACTGCGTTTTACTGAATGCCCTTTACCTCATATCCTGCATCGGTAACTGCTTTCTTTAATACATCTGCAGCCACGGATTCATCCGCCCTTACGACTGCATTTTTATTTTCCAGGCTGACCGTTACTTCTTTCACACCCGGTATTCCTGCCAGTGCCTTTTCTACCGTTCCTGTGCAATGGGAGCACATCATTCCTTCAATACTGATTGTTGTTTCTTTCATACCTTTTTCTTCCTTTCCTGCTGTCTGTTTTTCATCTGATTCTTTTGGGGTTAATTCTGTGGCTGCTGCATCTGTCACGGCACGGTCATCCGAATGACCTGCTTTTCCGGAAAGCTTTACACCCTTTAACCGGAGTGCATTGCTGACCACGCAGATACTGCTTAAACTCATCGCTGCCGCTCCGAACATCGGATTTAGCTTGATGCCGAACGCCGGATAGAGCACGCCTGCTGCAAGCGGAATCCCGATACTGTTGTAAAAGAACGCCCAGAACAGGTTCTCCTTGATATTGCGGATGACCGCCTTGCTCAAACGGATCGCACGCACAACATCAAAAAGATCATTTTTCATAAGCACCACATCCGCGCTCTCGATCGCCACATCGGTTCCAGCTCCTATCGCGATGCCGACATCTGCACGCGCAAGTGCAGGTGCATCGTTGATCCCATCGCCGACCATTGCGACTTTGTGTCCGTCTTTTCGCAGCAGGTCAACCTTTTCCTCTTTCTGTGCCGGAAGCACACCCGCAATGACCTCGTCCACACCGACTTCCCTCTGGATCGCACGTGCGGTCACTTCATTGTCTCCGGTCAGCATGATCGTGCGGATTCCAGCCTCGCGCAGCGCTCCGATCGCATCACGGCTGGTCGCCTTTACCACATCTGCGACCGCAAGGATTCCGATCAGCATATGATCCTTTGCAAATAAAAGCGGCGTCTTTCCTTCCCCTGCGAATGCCTGAACGCGTGCTTTCTGTTCTGCCGTAAGCGAAATCCCGTTTTCCTCCATCATCTTTTCATTTCCCGCAAAATACAGGCTTCCACCGATCTTTCCACGGATTCCCTTTCCAAAGACCGCCTCAAACTGCCCGGCTGTCTGCGCTGTGATACCCTTTGTTTCACAGTACTTTACC
>OLGM01001367.1_pt1 | contig 11060 bp, 24 predicted proteins | sample 1606001 | NCBI WGS metagenome assembly OLGM01 (sample SAMN03283294) | human gut metagenome | biome: human-associated habitat; material: feces | host: Homo sapiens | place: Peru | collected 2012
CGGCGGGGGCCAGACGGGCGCGGGCCTGTCTGGCACGGGCCAGCTCATGGATCGTGGTCTGGCTGGCCTCGATGCGGTCGACGATGACCTGCTTGTCAGCGGCGAGCGCCTGCGAGCGCTGCAGAAAGATCTCCGGCGTATAGACGCCGGTCTCGACCAGCTCATATGCGCGGGCCTCCTGCGCCTCCAGCTTGGCAAGCTGCTTGCGGTCGGCGGCGATCGAGGACTCGAGCGCGGTGCGCATGGGCGTGTCATCTGGCGCAGCGGCCTCACCGAGCTCCAGCTCGCGCAGCCAGCCACGCAGAGCATCCAGCACGGCGTACTCCACATCATCATACCACGCGCTGACGGTCGTGCAGCCGTAGGAGGGACAAAGGAGCGTATCGCGGCGGTTGCCGGACGACGGACGGCGCACCATCACGCGGCCGCACTGGTCGCAGTGGACGAGCCCGGCGAGGCTCGTCACGGTTCCCCATGCGCCCTTGCCGCGCGGGCTGGCGCTGGAATAGCTCAGAGCGACGGCCTTGTCATACTGCTCCTGCGAGATCAGGCCGTCGTGCAGCCCTTTATAAAGCTTCAGATCCTCCTGCCGGGTGCGGGGGCGACTGACGACGACAGCGCCGTCGACAATGCGCTTCGTCTCCGGTCGGCCACCGGATTTGATCCAGCCCGCATTTGCCGGGTTGCGCAGGATATCCAGCACAGAGTCCGCGCGCCAAAGGCTGCCGGAGTTGGTCGGGACGCCGAGGCTGTTCAGCCGCGTGGAGATCGCCTTCGCGCCGATGCGCGCGCAGCCCTCGCCGGTGTACCAGTTGTAGATCTGCCGCAGGACGGGGGCCTGCTCCGGGTGCGGGACGAGTTTATAGCCCTTGTCGTTCGGCAGCTTCTCGCGCAGCCAGCCGAAGGGTGTCTTGCCGGAGATCCATTTGCCCTCGCGCAAGGACGCCTCCTTGCCGCGCGACAGGCGGCGCTTGATGGTGTTGTACTCGCGCCGGGACATAAAGAGGCCGAACTCAAAGTATTCCTCGTCCATCTCGTTGTTCGGGTCGTAGGTCTTGTTCGGCGTGATGATGCGGGTGTCGGAGTATTTAAAGGTCTGGGCAATAATGCCCTGGTCGATGGTGTCGCCGCGTGCCAGACGCTCGACCTCCATGACGATGACGCCCGCATAGTTCCCGGTCTCGACGAGCTGCAGGACCTTCTGCACCTCCGGCCGGACAGCGATGGAGTCGCCGGTCACGACCTCCTCGCAGATCTCCACGACGTTCAGCCCGCGGCTTTCGGACAGCGACAAAAGCGCGGCCCGGTGCCGCTTGAGCGTGTCGGTCTGGCCGAGGGCTTCGGCCTCCATGTCCTTCCGGGACTTGCGCAGGTAAATGATGTACTGTGCGAGCGGGTCGGAGATTTTCCAGGTAGATGTAAATTTCATAAGCAGATTCTCACCACAAGGGCAAAAGGTTATACGGATACCGCTCCGGCGCTGGGCCGGGGCGGTTTTATTTATGCGCGGATCCAGCCGATCGATGGGATGAGCGCGTCGGCCACAAGCGCAAGGGCACACAGCAAAAGAATACCCAAGAGGATGAGCGTTACAAGCCGGTGCATGCGCAGGGACTTCTGCTGCTGGGCAAGCTGTGCACGAAGGGCCGCGGTCTCGGCACGGAGTTTTTCAGAATCGGGAGGCTCGGAAGGCTCGGCAGGCTCATCATGCGGAATGCCGAAATACTCATCCATAGAAACGCCCATCTCCCGGCAGATCGGGCCGACCGTGTAAACAGACGGATTTTTGATGTCGCCGCGAAAGAACTGGGAGACGGTGCCGACGGAAAGGTCGGTGTTTTCGGCGACATCCTGATTTGTTTTGTGCGGAGTGATCGTCTGCTTCTGCTCACGGCACAAATCAGATAATTTTTCCTTCAAAACATGTCATTCCCCCAAAAAAGCAAGACGTCTGACTGCAAAAAGCAACTGTAATATCTTTACAAGTCTACCGTGGACAGGCTACCATAAAGTTACAGACGGCTCCCGGTCGCCTGCGCAAGCAAAAGCCCGCGCCGTTGTTCGGCCAGCGGCGCGGGCGACATCTCAAAAACCAAGCGCGTACATGAGGCCGGGGATGACGCGGACGAACAGGAAGCAGCCGGCACAAAGCGCAAGGGCAATGACGATGATAACTTTCCGGACTCTGCGGGGACCAGCGACGGCGGACTCGTATTCCTCAGGCGTCATGCCATCCGTGTACTCATCGTAGAGCGGGCGTCCGGCGTCGTCTGTGAACTTGTTATCATAGATTTGGCAAAAATCAACCAGCGTGCCAATGCCCCAAAAGCCGAGCGTAAAGAGCCAAAGAAGCCCCGTCCAGATCTTGCCGACATAAAACCGATGTGCACCGAGGCCGCCGAGGAAGATACAGAGCAGCAGCGCAGTCGAGCGCTTCTTCTGCGCAGGCTGGCGGGGCTCCAGCGCGCGGGCCTCGGCCTTCGCCTGGTCGCGGATGTAATTCACGGTCCCGCAGCCGCAGTACGGGCAGATCAGAGCCTCATCGTCGATCTCCTTGCCACATTTGTTACAGTACATAAAACCTCCTACGGATCACAATCCTTGCACGGCGTGTACAGCGCGGCGGCCTCTTCACGCGAGCCGGTGAAGCTGCCGCGGTTCTCGGGGTTCATCTGGTCGACGTGCGAGCAGCCGGGAAGATGGAAAACGCCGCTGGACTTGTTGTAGATATACGTGTGGATGCTGTCACCGGTCGCACCGGAGATGGCCGGAGCCTCTGCGGGAAGCGTGCCAGGGAGGAACGAAACAAAATCGCCGACGATCGGTTCCAGCGGCTCCACGTCGAGCGGGTCACCGCCGATGCTGGCGTAATACTCGGCCTGCGCCTCGGCCTGTTCCGCGTCTGTATATTCCGCGTTGCCGGTAAAGGCCGGATCTGCGGCGGGGAGCACAGCGGCGTCGGCCGCCGCACGAAGCTCTGCGGGCGAAGATTTGTAAGAGCGGGCGGCGGAGATCGTGTCCGCCAGACGGAGCAGCCCGACCCAGCCGACAAAGGCCAACACACAGCAGACCAGCACAAGCAGAACCCTGCGCCATGTCTGTTTCATGGCAAAACCTCCAGTTTGATATGTAAATTTTTGTAGACTCTCATAATTGTAATTAACGAACGTATGTTCTAATATGATCATGCGAGTCAGGAAAAGGAACCTACAAATATTGTAAGCCACCGCCGAGGAAAGCACAACCGGGAAAGTGAACAAAAAATGAACGGTATTTTTGTGGAAGAATGGGGGAACGGATAGAATGACGCGAAGTTTTTACCTGCAGGACATCCGCCGCATGCTGCGGCTTGCGACGACGGAACAACTCGATCTGGTCTGGCGCTTCCTGCGCGGACTGGTCGCATAGAGAAAAAAGAGCCGAGGGCGATCATTCGTCCTCGGCCATTTTTTTTGCGATCTCGGCGAGCAGCTGCCATTCGTCGACGCTGAGCTTGCTGATGATCGATACAAACCGCTTGCGCGGCGAGTCGTCCGGGTCGTGCATAACGACGCCCATGAACTCGGCGATTTCCTGATTCCGCGTCAGCTTCTGCTTCATCTCGCCATCGCCAGTGCGGAGCCAGTCCTCATTCACGTTAAACTCCCGGCAGATCAGCTTGATGAACGGCTCATTAGGGCTTGTTTTCTCGCCCTCGAGGTTTGTGATCACGCCGCGGGTCGTGCCGAGACGTTCGGCAAAGTCGGTCTGAGAGAGTCCGGAAGATCTGCGGATCTCTTTGATTCGCTCGTTGATGGTCATTGAAATCACCTCATGACTATATTATACACGCGATGGATGTATTGTCAATACAAAAATATGCAAAATATTTCACAAACATGTATTGACAAAACATAAGAATGGTGGTACAGTGTAGTCACAATACAAAACACGGAAATAAAGTGTTGCGACAACGCGAGGTGAGAACAATGTCCGAGAAGGAAAAGCAGGTCATGGACTACCTGAAAAAACAGTCCGGGAATCTGACCGACGAACAGCTCCAACGCCTGAGTGATATCGCCTACGGCATGATGCTGGCGCAGGAGAGCAAGAAGGAGCAGGACAAACAGACTGCGTAAAGCTGTAAAACCTGGAAAAACTAACGCCGAAAGGAGGCTGACCCATGAGAAAGCCGTATGATCCGATCGCGGACGAAGAGCCGCACATCGTGGCCGAGTATCATTTTCCAAACTGCACGGCGTATATCGCCGACAACTACCTGCGTCGCCTGACGCCGGAACAGAAGGAGGCCAACCGGCAGGCCGCCCGCCGCGTGGCGTGGCAGATTCTCGAGCGGGCCGCAGCCGAAGGGCGTCTGCCCGCGGCCAGCAATTAAACGCGCCGCAAGGCGCGTACATAGGAGTCGATATTATGGCGAAGGTAAAGACCTACACCCTGACGCTGGATGCGCAGGAGCTGCATGATCTGATCGAGGCGGCGCTGGTCTGCGAGTGCCAGGCGGCGCAGATCATTAACGGACTCAAACGAAAGGGACTTGACCTGGACGCGCAGAAGCTCGTGACACAAAACGCCCGTCTGTCGCGGCTCGTCAGGCGGATGCAGGAGGCGAAGGAGGATAAGCGGAATGCGGAAACTGATTCTCAGCGGAGACGATTGGTTTGAGCTGAAGCACACGCTGGAGCTGTTTGCGATCTTGACAAACAACGCGGCGAATGAGTACGAGAACATGGCTGCACACGAGCGAGCGGCGGAATTGTCTGAAAGGCATGCAAACCTCGCAAAACGCAACAGGGAAAGGGCGGAGTACTACAAGCGGCTTATGGCGCGGGTAGAATCGGCAGAACGCCTGCCGGAGACGAAGGAGGACGCAGAATGAGAACTAACCTTGCAGAGCGGCTTGGGTATGAGCCGGAGGAAGAGACCAGGGAGCGGCAGGAGCGGCTGCTGGAGGAGCTGCGGTACCGGGAGGCCATGCGGCGGGTGGTGAAGACCTGCTGCGTGTGGCTGGGCGGCGCGGCCTTTGTGCTGGCGGTGATTGCCGGGTACGCAGAGATGACCGACGCCTGCGTCGCAACCGGCGCGATCGCGCTGGGCCTGACAACCTACGGGATCCTGTGATGGACGAACCAAAGATCCCGGTCGAGCTCCGGCCGGATCAGCTGGCAGACATCATCGACGCCGTCCTGGCTTTTGCCGATGACTGCGCCAACGATCGGGAGATCCTGCAGAGCATGCCGCGCGTCGACCGGGACACGGTCGAAGACCTGCTGCAGCGCGAGTCGGCGCTGCAAACGCTCGCGGCATGGCTGCAGCACGTACAGGAGGAAGCGGAGTGAATTACTTTGCGCCGCGCATGCGGCCCATCCCGCCTCCCTGCGGCCGGAACTGCCCGGACCGAAGCGGCACATGCCGCGCCGGGTGCTGCACCTGGACGCTCTACGAGAGCATACGGAACCACATCTACGACGTAAACCACCGCGACAGGGACAGCCTGCAGCCCGATCTTGCAGCGGGAAAGCAGATGGTCCATGCCGACAACCAGATAAGGAGGCGCAAACACATTGCGAAATAGCATCGATTACCCCGGCGAGCGGGCACCGCGGTGCCCCGCCGTGATAGCCCAGGCCGGATACACCGGCCAGAACCACTTTTCCGTTACATATGGCGATCAGAAAGTGACCGTCCGCGCCGAGGATGGCTATGCGGCCCTTTTCACCGCCGCCAAACACTGGGGCTATAAATTCACCCGCCCGGAGTTCCACCAGAACGCCCGCGCAACAAAGCTCCACTACACGCCGGACACCCGGCCGGGGGCGATGGTATGAGCGCGCAGGGGAAGCCGCTGCGCTGTGAGATCATCCACGATAATTTCCAGAATTATAAGAAATACAACGTGCCGAAAGCGCAGCTTGTGATCGCGGATATCCCATACAACATTGGCACGGACGCCTATGGCTCGAATCCCATGTGGTACAAGGGCGGAGACAACGCCAACGGAGAAAGCAAGCTCGCGAAAAGAGCTTTTTTCAATTCGGACGGTTATTTCAAGATCGCAGAGTATATGCACTTCTGTTCCAGGCTGCTGAAGCCGGAGCCGAAGGAAAAGGGAAAAGCCCCGGCTATGATCGTATTTTGCGCGTTCGATCAGATACATACAGTCGCAGAATACGGCGCGCGGTACGGCTTTAAAAACTGGTATCCGCTTTTCTTCTGCAAGAATTATTCCGCGCAGGTGCTCAAAGCCAATATGCGGATTGTCGGCGCAACGGAATTCGCGGTCGTCCTGTACCGGGACAAACTGCCGAAATTCAACAACGGGCGGCAGATCGGCGAGGACGGGAAGCCCATTCGGGGAACTGGGAAAATGGTGTTCGACTGGTTCCAGTGGGAACGGGACGGGAAAGACATTCCGAAGATCCACCCCACGCAGAAGCCGGTGAAGGTGCTCCGGCGGCTGATCGAGATCTTTACGGATTCCGGTGAGCTCGTGATTGATCCATGCTGCGGCTCCGGTTCGACGTTACGCGCAGCTGCGGAGGCAGGCAGAAGCGAAATCGGCTTTGAAATTGATAAGAGTTTCTATCTGGCCGCAAAAGAGAAAATGCTGGCTGGAGTACGGGAAGCACAGAAAACGGCCAGGGACGCTGGCAGCCAGATAACGATCGGCGAAATAGAAGAGGCTGCACGGCAAGGAGGGAGTCCGATATGAGGTTCGTGTGTGACGCCTGCCAGGATATCACGAACATTGAGGCCGACCGGATGGAGATCCAGGGCGAGAAGCTGATGGTGTACAGCCGCGGGCGGCTGGTGTACATGGCGGATCTCGGCCAGATCATGCTGGCCAAGCTTACGCCGGGGAGGGAGGACGGCAATGGACTTAGAACAAACCGCGATTGAGCGGCTGAAGATGGCCTCGGAGATGAGCTTGCGGCTGTACAAACAGCCGCTGGTGATCACGTACTCGGGCGGCAAGGACTCGGACGTGCTGCTGCATCTGGCGGAGGCAAGCGGGATCACGTTTGAGGTCCTACATAGTCTCACAACGGCGGACGCGCCGGAGACTGTCTGGCATGTGCGGGATACCTTCCGCCGCTTGGAGCTGGCTGGCGTAAAATGCGACATCGATACGCACCGGACGCCGGACGGCGGGAACGTGACGATGTGGAATCTGATCCCGCGTAATTCCGTGCCACCGACAAGAATCAGCAGATATTGCTGCAGAGAACTGAAGGAAACCGGCGGAAAAGGACGTTTTATTGCGACGGGAGTCCGGTGGGCAGAGTCTGCAAGGCGGAAGCAATCACACGGCGTTATGGAAACTAGCCACAAGGACAAAGACAAGCGAATTATCCTGATGGACGACAACGACGAGCGGAGAATGCTCCTGGAAAACTGCCAGCTGAAAGCTCGACGGACGGTAAACCCAATCATCGACTGGAAAGACGAAGACGTTTTCGGCTACTGCGACGAGCAGAAGGTTGCGATGAACCCGTTATACGCCTGTGGCTGGAAACGAATTGGCTGTATCGGATGCCCTCTTGCCAAAAAGGCAACGCGATACGCCGAATTTGCAAGGTATCCGAAGATTAAAGCCGCATATATCCGTGCGTTCGGCCGGATGCTCAACGAACGGAAGAAGCGGGAGCCATCGAACGACTGGCAGACAGGTGAGGACGTGATGCACTGGTGGATGGAGGACGGCGTGCTGCCGGGGCAAATGGTTCTTGAAGGAATGGAGGATATATGATAGACAAGGAAATCGTGCAGGCGCTGCGGTGCTGCAAATTTGGAGTCCCGTGCGAAAAATGCCCCGCAGTAGGGAACAAAGACTGTTTTGAAGAGGTAAATACGGCCGCAGCCGACCTCATCGAGCGCCTGACCGCCGAGAACGCGGCGCTGCGGGAGAAGGTGCCGCAGTGGATCAGCGTGGAGGAACGGAGGCCGGAACCGGGAAAACGCGTCCTTGCTACGGACGGCGTGTTTGTTGGGGAGGCGTACCGCACAAGCGCGGATACATGGAGAAGATATGACGGAATAGCTATGCGTGACTGCCTTGGCAGTATAGTCACCCACTGGATGCTGCTGCCGGAAGCGACGGAGGAAGGAGGCAAGCATGAGTAAAGCTGTTTTAATCAGCATTCGCCAAAAGTGGTGCTCGAAGATTGCCAATGGTGAAAAGACTATCGAGGTGCGCAAGACGCGCCCGAAGATGAACCCACCGTTTAAGTGCTACATCTACGAATGCGGAAACGGAAAAGTCATCGGGGAATTTCTGTGCGATGAGATCATCAACATTAACGGCGCGGGAAGAATCCCGTCGGATGCTGCGCGGCCAACCTGCCTAGAGACTGCGGAGCTGCACCAGTATCTCGGAGCTGCTACCGGCTTCGGCTGGCACATATCCAACCTCAAAATTTACGATCACCCGCGCAATCTGTGGGAGTTTGACGGCCTGCGGGAGACAAAATACGGACTTGCGCCCGGGCCAATCACCCGCCCGCCGCAGAGCTGGCGGTATGTGGAGGAAGAACTATGGAACGACTGACTGAATGGAATGACGAACAAACCCGTCATGCCTATTACCCGCGCTGCTTTAAAGACCCGTGCTACGGCAACGGGTGCAAAATCAATGATTGCTCGTTTGAAACAGCGGTGTGTGATCGACTTGTGGCCTACGAGGACACGGGGCTTGAACCGGAAGCAGTGGAAACGGTTAAGCTTGCGCTATGTGCAAAGCACATGGTTGATCTTGAAACGCTCAACAATACGCCAATCAGCAGGCTCGTAGAGCTTGCCGAGGCCGACAAGGACGGAAGGTGCGTTGTGCTGCCGTGCAAGGTGGGGGATACGGTTTACACAAACAACCGTGTTCTCGGTGCAGATAACGCCATGCACGACGAGATTTGCACCAGAAGGATAAAGGGATATGGCGGTAACGCTCTTAATAAAATGTGGCTTATCGCAAACGGCGATTACTGCGATCTCAGCATTTTTCCATCAGAGTTTGGCAAAACCGTATTCCTCACCCGCGAGGAGGCCGAAAAGGCTTTGCGGAAAATGGAGGGCGCGACATGACCAGAAAACGCGCAAGAAAGATCCTCATGTCTATCGGCACGAGTCGTAACCATGCAAACTGGGGGCTGACGGCAAAGCCGCGCTGGAAGACAAATGCCGGTGTGGTAGAGGACACGCTGACGATCAAGCTGTACGCGAAGCTGCTGCGGGCAAGAATGGGGGGCAAAAAGGATGGCGTATAACGTTTATTTTTCTTGCGATACGTGCGGAGCCGCATATAAATGGGTAAACCACACGGTTTCACAATCTACTGCCGCGAGGGTTGCGAGAAGCGATGGGTGGAGCGTTGGGAGACGTGGATGGTTTTGCCCGGAGTGTCGGAAGAAGAGGAGGAAGAGAGAAAATGCCTGAAGAATACATCAGCCGCGAAGCGGCGCTGACAGCGCTGCAGGACTCGGATCTTTTTAATACCACGGAACGGCAACTGCGGGCTATTCGTGAACTTCCCGCCGCCGACGTTGCGCCGGTGGTACATGGGCGGTGGGAGAGAATGCGGGAATCGGGAACCACATGGCGGTGCTCCGCTTGCGATGTAATGGTAGGTGCATTTTTGGCGGGGTGCTCTCATTATTGCTATTGCTGCGGTGCGCGGATGGACGGGGCTGCAGAATGAGCGGGCTGCGGTTTGAATCCATGGCGGACATGCCGCCGAGGATGCGGGAGGCTTACGCGCGGCAGATGCGCGACCTTTCAGGCGCTGCGGCGCCAGCTACCCTTCACAAGGGGAGCCATGGGAAGACGAAGTACGGCAGCCGGAAGGATACGCGCGGCGAGCTGCGCTTTGACAGCCAGAAGGAGGCACGGCGGTATGACGAGCTGATGGTCATGCTGCGGGCCGGGATCATCTCCGACCTGCGGCTGCAGCCGCAGTTCACCTTGCAGGAGAGCTACATCACCGAGACTGGCAAGCGCATCCGCGCGATCCGGTACACGGCGGACTTCTCGTACAAATTCGGCGGCAAGCTGGTCGTCGAGGACGTGAAGTCGACCGCCACGCGGACCAAGGAATATCTGCGAAACCGCAAATTCATGCGATCCAAATTCGGGATCGAGATCCAGGAGGTCTAACATGCCAGAAAAAAACGAGAGCAGCCCGCGCGAGGCATGCGGGCTGCCGAAGCAGGGCAATGCCTGCCCGTATGCCTCGCGCCGGATCTTTGCGCGCGGTGCGGCTGGAACCCGGATGAGCACGCGCGGCGGCAGGCGCTGCCGCTGACCGAGAACGCCGACGGGCTGCGGCACAAGGACATCAGCCAGCCCGAAGATTGATGTCAGCAATCAGCCGGGGGACCATATTTTTTCGGACTTATGCCGCGGCCGCTCCGCCATGAGACGGCTACGGGAGGATCACCCCGGCTTTGCACCCGGCCCGCGACACCTCAAGCCCGCGGACCGGGGATAAAAAGCGCGTGTGGAACGTGCGCGCGGGTGGAAACCGTCAACGTTACCCCACGCCGGGTGTCGGGATCGCCCGGCGGCATCGTGTTACCTCCTTATGGAAAGCTGCCTGAGCAGACAAGGGAAGCTCGTCTGCGGCGACAGGGGGACGCGCAGGCGCAGGCGGTGCAAGTCCGCCCTGCATAGGGGCCGGGAGACCGGCCCCTGACGAAAGGAGAATGGAAATGTCACACGTAGTCGATCTGACGGGCACGGACTTTGGATATTTGCACGTCATCGGGCGGGATACCAGCAAAAAAGGAGACACGGCACACTGGATCTGCCGGTGTAAATGCGGGACCATCTGCAGCAAGGACGGAAGATACCTCCGGAACGGGCATGCAAAAAGCTGCGGCTGCTTCCGGAAAGAACGCGCGGCCACGCTCGTTACCAAGAAGGACCCAGCCAAAAAGCCAAAAGCCGAACCGAAGAAGAAAAAATTCGGCCGCGGCCCGCAGCGGGCAGGCTCCGGGATCTGTTACAACCCACTCTGCCCGACGCGCAACAACTACCGCGGCGCCTGGAGCTGCACCGAGTGCCGCTTCTGC
>OLGM01001369.1_pt1 | contig 11044 bp, 13 predicted proteins | sample 1606001 | NCBI WGS metagenome assembly OLGM01 (sample SAMN03283294) | human gut metagenome | biome: human-associated habitat; material: feces | host: Homo sapiens | place: Peru | collected 2012
AGACCGCTGACCTGAGTGCCCTGCATGGACTTCTGGATAAGCGGCAGGAGCTTTCCGACCAAATCGAGCAGATGGAACAGGAAAAAACGGCTATCGAGCAGCAGGTCAAGCTGCAAATGCAGGATGCCGCCTATGGCACAGCACCGGGCTATAAGGTGTCGTGGGTATCCTCCGAAAGTAAACGGGTAGACTCCCAGCGTTTGAAGAAAGAACAGCCCGATATTTTCAATCGGTACAGCAAAAATGTAAGCAGCCGCAGGTTTACCATTATCCATGCAGCATAATTTTTGTACGCCTATAGGCACACAAAATTCGCGTTTCAACTATTTTTGTTTAATAGAAAAGCACAATACTGTTTACACAACAATAATTGTATGCTAAGATAAGAATATGAGGTGATGCACGATGGTTCTGCGCAAAAGTTATTTGGATAAGATCATTTCTTTTATCGATCAGGATCTGATCAAAGTTCTGGTTGGAATCCGGCGCTGTGGAAAAACAGTCCTTCTCGGTCAGATCAAGGACGTGCTCCTCCAGCGCAACATTCCCGCACAGAACATTATTCAGGCCAATTTTGAGTCCATGCGCTTCCGCAACACCCGTACTGCAGAAACGCTTTACGACTACATCGCAGAAAAAGCGGAAGGCTGTACCGGCAAAATTTATATTCTTCTGGATGAGATTCAGGAGGTGGAGCGCTGGCAGATTGCAATCAATTCTCTTCGTGTCGATTTCGATTGTGATATTTACCTGACCGGCTCCAATTCCAAGCTGCTTTCCGGCGAACTGGCAACCTATCTTTCCGGACGATACATCCAGATTCAGGTTTTCCCCTTTTCGCTGGCCGAAGCAAAACAGCAATGCATTGAAAACGGAACCTATACTTCGGATGAAAAGCTCTTCGCAGACTATTTGAAGTACGGCGGTTTTCCGCAGCGTTTCTTCCTCCCTGACGATCATTCAATCACCACCTATCTGGACGATCTTTACGAGGCTATCATTGTCCGTGACATCATGCTGCGCCACAATATTCGCGAACAGACCGCATTACGTAATGTCCTTGCATTCCTGCTGGACAATATCGGCAATCCGTTTTCTGCCCGTAATATCAGTGGACGCATGGTTTCGGAAGGAATCAAGACAACCACTGCTACCGTACTGAACTACGTTGATTATTTCAAGGAAGCCTTTATCCTTCTGAATGCAAGCCGCTATGATATCAAAGGAAAAGCGCTCCTGTCCAGCACAGAAAAGTACTATGCAGTCGATCTTGGCTTACGGAACGTCATTAAGAAAAGCGAAAAGATCGACAGCAACAAGCTGTATGAGAACATCGTATATCTGGAAATGCGGAGCCGTGGCTATGAAGTTCAGATCGGCAAGCTGGACGACACCGAAATTGATTTTATCTGCTACCGTGGAGATGAAAAGCTCTATATTCAGGTTGCTTACCTGATTACTCCCGCCGATGAAGAACGGGAGTTCGGTAATCTTGAGCGGCTGCACGACAACTATCCTAAGTATGTTATCAGTGGTGACTTGGTGAATTTAAGCCGAAACGGAATCATTCATCGAAACATCATTGATTTTCTGCTCAATCCGTAATTTTCACATCATGGGGCACAACAGTTGACGCTGTTGTGCCCTTTTTCTTTATCAGAATTGGAGGCATTCTTATGGAAAATCCATTCGTAAAATTATTTGCTATCGACTTCAAAGATCATCTGGAAGTCAAAAAGTCCGGCAACACGGAACTGAAATATGTAAGCTGGGCGTATGCTTGGGCGGAGGTGAAGAAGTTGTATCCCGCTGCCAGCTACGAGGTCAAGAAATTCAACGGCCTGCCCTATGTTTATGACCCCATAACCGGCTTCATGGTTTATACCACTGTCACGATTGAGGGCGTTTCGCACGAAATGTGGCTGCCTGTACTGGATAGCGCAAATAAAGCGATGAAAGCCACGCCTTATACCTACAACACCCCGAAATGGGACTACAATCCGCAGACCCGCCGCCGTGAAAAGGTCGGCATGGAAGAACGTACCGTAGAAGCCGCTTCCATGTTTGATGTAAACAAGGCTATTATGCGGTGTTTGGTCAAGAACCTTGCGATGTTTGGTCTGGGCCTGTACGTTTATGCCGGAGAGGATTTGCCGGAAGATGCCGCACCGCAGCCGGAATCAGAGCCGCAAAAGCAGCCGAAACCGAAATCCACCAGCCAGAAGCAGGAACAACCGCCTGTGCCCTGCATCTGTGCCCGGTGCAATCAGCCTATTAAGAGGGTTAAGCTGAAGGATGGTTCCATCATGCAGGCAGCAGAGTTTGCCGCCACCCATGAGGGAATGTGCGCAGACTGCTATAAGGCAACCAGATTGAACGTAGCATAATAAAACCGCTTTATTTCGATGTCACTTGATTCTTGTATGATTCTATATTTCATGGTACACTTACAGTAGTAAGTTCTGAAAGCTCACATCTGTGAGCAGAAAGGAGCAGTGCATGGCAGATTTGCAGTTTCCTGTTGGAATCTCGAATTTCTCAGAGATTCGCACCAAAGGATATTATTATATTGATAAGACTAATCTGATTGCAGAGATTCTGGATGGCGGCATTCCTAAAGTCAACTTGATTACTCGCCCTCGTCGCTTCGGAAAATCTCTCGGTATGAGCACTCTTGCAAACTTTCTGGATATCACTCTGGACAGCAAGCAGTTGTTTGAGGGATTGGCGATTTCCAAAAATACGGAACTTTGCAAAAAGTGGATGAATCAGTGTCCTGTCGTGTTTTTCTCTTTCAAGGACACGGACGGTCTGACCTTTGAAAGTGCCTATGGAATGCTGTGCATGAAACTGGCGTTTGCATTTCAGGATTATCAGTTTCTTTTGGATGACGATGCTATTTCCGACGATGACAAAGGCATCTTTAAGCGGATTCTGGGACGCACTGCATCTATGGATGAAACCAAAAGCTGCTTTTTGCTGTTGACCCGGATGCTGGAAATCCATTTCAAAAAGTCGGCGGTCGTCATTCTGGATGAGTATGATGTTCCCATTGCAAAAGCCAGCAGCAACGGATATTATTCGCAGATGCTGGACGTAATGCGAGCTATGATGAGCACCACGCTCAAAGACAATACTTCGCTTGACTTTGCTGTTGTTACTGGCTGCCTGAAAATTGCAAAAGAAAGCATCTTTACCGGGACAAACAATTTCGTTTCGGACACCATCTTGTCTCCTCGGTTGAGCGAATCCTTTGGCTTTACACAGGCAGATGTAGATCAAATGCTGAAAGATGCCAGTCTTGAATCGCAGTCTGCTGAAATCAAGGCATGGTACGACGGTTATCATTTTGGCGATGCAGACATTTATTGTCCGTGGGATGTTATCAGCTACCTGCGGGATTTCCAATATGGTGTAGCACAGAAGCCGAAAAGCTATTGGAAAAACACCAGCGATAATGCTATTATCCGTTCTTTCATCGACTATGCAGGTGACAATATCACCACAAAGCTCGAAACGCTGATGGCTGGCGGCTCTATTATTCAGCATATTGAAGAAAACCTGACCTACGATTATCTGCACTCCTCTGAGGAAAATCTTTGGAGTGTGCTGTATCTGACGGGCTATCTGACCAAGGTGCGGGATAAGGATCTGACGGATTCGCTGCCGGATGGCTGCTCTGCGCTGATGATTCCCAATGCAGAGATTCGGGAAATTTTTGAAACCACCGTAAGCAAATGGTTTGACGACAGTGCAAAGGCATGGAACCGCAGCCCGTTGTTTGATGCAGTCTGGAGCGGAAACAGCGAAGCTCTGACAAAAGAAATGACCAAGCTGCTGCGCATGACCATCAGCTACCATGACTATCGGGAGGATTTTTACCACGCTTTCCTTGCGGGAATCTTTACTGGTGCTGGCTATGTGGTGGAATCCAACAAAGAGCATGGCGAGGGGCGCAGCGATGTTATTGTAAAGGATATCCGCAATGGCCGTGTGGCAATTTTTGAAGCCAAGTATGCCAAAACTCTGGATGCTCTGCCGGATGCCTGTGATACTGCCATTCAACAGATCAACGACCGGATGTATGCAGCGGATTTCCGGGATGACTATGATGACATCCTCTGCTATGGCATCGCATTCTTCAAGAAACGCTGTATGGTAAGGAAAAAATAATTATTCACTTAGGGGAGTATCTTCGGATGCTCCCCTTTCCTTTTTCAGGACAGTCCACGTGGATTGTCCTGTTTTTATTTGGAGGCACACAATGAAAGAAGAAAAAATCAAAGTTCTTGCACTCCTGCCAATGGAGTTGCCAAAGGAGATCGAGCTGAACAACACCCTTGAAGCCATGCAGAAATTTGTAGGCGGGCTGATCGAATGCATCACCTTACTTATGCCAGCCTTTGTGACCGCGCAGGTGTCAACAAGGATATCCTGAAACGCGCTGTCGGACACACGCCCAAATCCAAAACGCTGGATGAAGTCTATCTCCATCCGAAAGCCAACCAGATGATCGAAGCCTTTGACAAGGCCAATCAACTGGTCAAAGATGAAGTTCTGACTCTGCCAGAAGAATAATCCCCACAAACCAGAAAAACCGTCAAACGTGAGAGACTTCCCTCTCATGTGTTGACGGTTTTCTTTTTTGTTTTGCGCAGTTGTCATTCTGCACAAAATTCGATGATAAAATTTTACACTCCAAAATCTGCAAAAATCAGGTTTCTGAGGTCATTTTTCCGTTCCTCCCCGAATTTTGCTACAGATCTGCTACAAACTTGCTACAAACGACTGAAAAGGGGGCCTCCTACGCGTTTCACTGTCAATATGCAAAAGTGAATCCATTTCACTTTTAGGCGTCAAAAAGCACGTAGATACAAGAAAAAGCCGCTTACCTTTTCAGGTAAACGGCCTTACGTTTGGTGGAGAATTAGGGACTCGAACCCCAGACCCCCTGCGTGTGATGCAGATGCTCTAACCAGCTGAGCTAATCCTCCGAATCGGAACACGACTATTATAGCACGGAGTGGTCCGATTTGCAAGGGTTAATTTCCGAAATTTGAAAACTTTTTCTGCCGGTTGCTCTTTTGGGCAAAATAGTGTATACTTAATTTGTGCCTACTGGCGCAAAAGAGAGGTCAGAACGATGCTTTCAATTCGTGGAATCATTACGCTGCTGGTGTTGGCGGCGCTGTTTGCTGTGGCCGTTGTTTGGATCTCCAAGCAGGGCGGCTGGAAGGGCGAAGGCTGTGGCGGAAATTGTGCGTCCTGCCACGGACATTGCGACCATCCGGAACAGAAAAAACAGTAAACGCAGGGACTCCCGGGGCATGTCGCCGGGGGTCCTTTTTACAGTGCGCCGAAGCGGGCCGCGTAGATCGCCACCGTGCTTAAAAGGTCGAGCTGGGCCTTCTGGTAGGTGCTGCGGCCGATGTGCAGCTGCTCGATCGTGTCGTCCTCGGTGCGGCGCTCGAAGTAGCGCAGACGCATCAGGTCGGCCCGCAGGGGATCGACCTCCTGATAATATTCCAGCGTTCGCTCGATGGCCCGCTGCCATCCCGCGTTGGCGGGGCTGCAAGCCCACTGGCGGGTCCCGTAGCGGCGAAGTGCTTCCTTGGTCAGTTGTCGCTGTTCTTTGGTCATCTTCGTCACCTCCGGCTGCCCGCGCAGAAAAAGCACAGGTCCCGCTGGGGCGGGGTCAGGCCCAGCAGGGAAGAGAGGGTGTCGGCTTCGCTGACCTTGAAATCCGTCTTTCCGGCCAGCTTGTTTTTCAGCGTGCTGGTGCTGATGCCCAGCACTTTTGCAACGTGGCTGGTTTTCATGTTGTTTTTCCAGATAAAATATTCGATCTGTGCGCCATCTGTCATGTGAAATCTCCTTTCTGGTTGGAACAGCTTGCGCACTCCACAATCTTTAGTTGTATTATACAACTGAAACACCACCGTGTCAACCATTTTTTCCGAGAAGGAGACGATTCTCATGAAGCAGACTGCCAACGAAGCAATGACCTTGAAAGTCATCGCGCACATCCATACCGCGTTCCCCACCAAGTTCGGCATCCCGCGCCAGAGCGGTTTGGTGGACAGTCTCCGGGGCGAGGTCATCTTCACGCCCGAATACCGCAATCCGGACGCCGTCCGCGGGCTGGAAGATTTCAGCCATATCTGGCTGGTGTGGCAGTTCTCCGGGGCGGTGCGGGACACTTGGTCGCCCACGGTCCGGCCCCCGCGTCTGGGCGGGAACACCCGCATGGGCGTGTTTGCCACCCGGTCGCCGTTCCGCCCCAATCCGCTGGGACTTTCCAGCGTCAAGCTGGAAGCCATCGAGTTCCGGCAGGATGTCGGCCCGGTCCTCATCGTGCGGGGCGCGGACCTGATGGACGGAACGCCCATCTATGACATCAAACCCTATATCCCGTATGCTGACTGCCACGCGGATGCCGCAGGTGGGTTCACCACGCAGACGCAGATGCACAAGCTGACCGTCGAGGCCCCCGAGACGCTCTGGGCAAAGGTCCCCGCCGACGAGCGCGACGCCCTGCGCGGCGTGCTGGAAAACGACCCGCGTCCGTCCTATCAGCACGACCCGGAGCGGGTCTACGGCATGGAGTTCGGTCCGCTGGAAGTCCACTTCAAAGTCGATGGCGAGACGCTGACGGTCACCGACATTTCCCGCCGCTGAGCCGAAGGAGACGCTATGGAACTGCGGACCATCAACACCTTTCTGCACATCGCCGAGCTGCACAGCTTCTCCCGCGCGGCGCGCGAGCTGGGCTATTCGCAGTCGGCAGTGTCGTCCCAGATCGCACAGCTGGAAGCCGAGCTGGAAACGCCCCTCTTCGACCGCGTGGGAAAGACGGTCCGGCTGACGGATGCCGGCCAGACCTTTCTTTCCTATGCCCGCACCTTGCTGGCCACGTCGCAGCAGGCGAAAGCGGCGCTGCAGCCCGCGCGGCAGGTCAGCGGGACCCTGCGCGTTGCGCTGGCCGACTCGCTGTGCAGCGCCTTTCTGCCCGATCTGTTGCAGCGGTATCATGCGCTTTTTCCGCAGGTCGAATTGGTCCTGCACACGGCCACGGCGGATGAGATGCTTCAGTGGCTGGGCACGAATCAGGTCGATCTGGCCTATACGCTGGATCAGCCGCTGGTCCAGCCCAGCTTGGTGCTGGCGCTGGATGAACCGGAACCCATCTGCATCGTGGCCCCGGCGGGTCATCCGCTGGCCGAAAAAGAAGTGGTCACCTTGGAAGAGTTGTCCCAGCAGGAATTTCTGCTGACCGAGCGCGGCATGAGCTACCGGGATGCCCTCGACCAAGCATTGGCGGCGCATCAGCTGTCTATCAAGCCGTATCTGGAGCTGGGTAGTGCGTCTATCCTGTGCCAGATGGTCGAGCGGGGGATGGGGCTTTCATTCCTGCCGGAATACATCGTTCGGGAAGCGCTCTCCGCCGGGACCCTTTCCCGCCTGAACGTCCCGGACTGCGACGTCGTGATGCGGCGCCAGCTGTTTTATCATCGGGACAAATGGCTGACCCCGCAGATGAAAGCCTTCATCGAGCTGGTCCAGACAAAATGAGAGAAAAACAATGCCCCCAGCCTTGCGGACTGCAAAGCTGGGGGCATTGCTGTTTTATCAGATCATATTCGATGGCGAAGTATTATAATGAATGGTCGCGTTTTGCAGGGTGGGATTTCTCGGCGGCGTCGAGCTGGCATTCAGGTCGTTCAGCTGCTGAAGGGTTTTCCATTCAGCTTCGCTTCCGCCGTAATAAATATCATACAGCCGGATGCTGTCCTCAAACAGTTCCGACATGATGTTCAAGCTTGCCGGGAGATAGATTTGGTTCAGATTTTCGCAGCCGTCAAAAGCATGGGCGAGAGAAGCCGTTCCATTCGGGATCACGACTTTTCGCAGACGATAGCAGTTTTTGAAGGTACCGCTCAGCGACAGCAGGGTAGAGGGAAGCTTGACATCCGAAAGCTCCGCGCATTCTGCAAAAGTGCCGACCAGAGAGGTTACACCCTCCGGCACTTCGATCGAGGTGAACCGGCATCCGGCAAATGCATTTTCGCCAATCGATTTCAGCGTCTTGGGAAGAACGATATGTTTCAGAGAACATCTCTGGAATGCGTTGTCGCCGATGGAAGTCACGCCGTTCATGGTTACATCTTCCAAAGAGGAGCATCCCGCAAAGGTCCCGTTGGGAATTACAGAAATCGTCTCTGGAATGATGACCGACTTCAGTTCGTCACAGCCCGAAAAGACGCTTTCGCCCCAAGTTGTGAGACTCTGCGGAAGCGTGACAGATTCGAGGAAACAGCCGGAAAAAGCCTTTTCCTCAAGGGCCGTCAATTCCTGCGGAAGCTCTACGGATGGGAGTGCACAATACAAGAATGCATTTGCACCGATCCTTTTCAGGGTATTTGGGAATTGGATGGATTCGAGATAGCAGCATTCTGCAAAGGCGCGTGCTCCAATCGCTTCCAGTCCGTTGGATGTTTCAACACGCCGCAGACTTGTGCACTCTTCGAAAGCGGAATCTTCAATTATTTTGACAGTCGCAGGGATCGCGACGCTGACCAATTCCGTATTTTTATAAAACGCCTTTGCCTGAATGCCGGTGATGGTATACCCATCGACTTTTTCCGGGATTTTCACGCCGCCGGAAGGAGTCACACCGGAAGCTTCGTTGTAGCCTGTCAAAACGGCTGTATCGGGACCGGTGACGGTATAACGCCATTTGATCTCGCTTTTTTCTTCCGGTTCGGGGATTTTATCTTCGGGTTCCTCGTCTGGCTGGGGGTCTGGAGAAGGAAGCTCTTCTGTGTAAGAAGTTGACGTTGCCGTAGAGGTGGACTCTGAACCTCCGCATCCCGCAAAAAAGACCGTTGCAAAAAGTGAAATTGCTATCAAACAAGAAACGGTACGCAAAACGTTTGCTTTTCTTCGCATGAGGTCCACTCCTTTGGAATGCTTCATTGCATAGACTTTTTTAAGTCCACTAAATTTATTTCATTGTAGCATAATCCACCCTATACTGCAAGAAAATAATAAACTGCATGGTCAAAAGTGAAACCTGATAGACAAAGAGGGATTCTATGGATTATGCTGCTATCGGAAAGCGGATTCGTGCATACCGAAAGAAAATAGATTTGGCCTGTGCGCTTGGGGTACGGACGGATGACCTGATCTTTGAAAAAGAAGCCCCCAGCCTTGCGTTTGCAAAGCTGGGGACTGTTCGTTAGCGGTTTTCGCGCTGTGACAGGCGGGAGAACCGTTTTTCTTTTTCGTCGTCCTTTTCGGAAGCGTCAGCGGGCGTCGTCGGAGTCAGACGGACTTCGGTGACGCGGCGGCGGGCGGTGCGGGTGACCACACCATCGTACTCGCCGAGGGTGAAGTGGTCGCCGACCTTGGGCAGATGGCAGGTCTTTTCCTGCACCAAGCCGTTGACGGTGTTGGAATCGATGTCCTCATCCTCGGGCAGGTCGAGCATCTCGAACAGGTCATCGACGCTGGCCGAGCCGGACACCAGCCAGCTGCCGTCCGACTGCTTGCGGAAATCCTCGGTGACCTCGTCGTGTTCATCCCAGATTTCACCCACCAGCTCTTCGAGGATGTCCTCCAAGGTGATGATGCCTTCCGTGCCGCCGTATTCGTCCACGACGACGGCCATGTGGTGGTGCTGCTCCCGCAGGGTGCGGAGCAGCTGCGAAATTTGGGTGGAGCCGGTGGTGTACAGGGTGGGAGCCACCAGATCGTCGATCTTTGTTTCTTTTTTCAGGCGGGCAATGTAGAAGTCCTTTTCGTGGACCACGCCGATGATATTATCGATGGTCCCATGATAGACGGGCAGACGGGAGTATCCGGACTCTGCAAAGGTCTGCGCCAATTCTTCCAGCGCGATATCGTCCGCCACGGCCACCACATCCACGCGGGGAGTCAAAATCTCTTCCACTTCCACGTCGTCGAACTCGATGGCGCTGCGGATCAGTTCGCTCTCGCGGTCGGTCAGCTCGCCGTCGTTCTCGGCCTCGCTCACCATGGTCATCAGCTCACCTTCGGTGATGGTATCGCTCTCGCCGCTGTGGATGAAGTGGCCCAGCAGTTTTTTCCACTGGGTGAACAGCCATGTCACCGGCGTCAAAATGACTATGAGGATGCTCAGGAAGGGCGACACCATCGTGGCCACCCGTTCCGGCATCTCTTTGGCCAGACTTTTCGGGGTCACCTCGCCGAAGATCAGCACCACGATGGTCAGCACGATGGTGGAGACGGTTGCGCCCCGTTCTGCGCCCAGCAGACGGCTGAACAGGATCGTGCCGATGGAAGCGGCGGCAATGTTCACGATGTTGTTGCCCACCAGAATCGTGGACAGGAGCTTATCATACTGTTCGGCCATAGCCAGAACGCGGGCGGCGGAGCTGTCGCCATCGTCGGCACGGCTTTTCAGACGGATTTGATTCAGGGAAGAAAATGCGGTCTCGGATGCGGAGAAAAAGGCGGAGAATGCCACCAAGATCACCAGTGACACCCAAAGCGTCATACTGCCATCGTCCATAATAAAGGAAAATCACACTCTGCTTTCTGTTATAATTTTTGTTTAGCAAAAAGTGCTCTTCACCGTTGCTCTCGACGATGAAAAGCACTTTGTTCAACGCCTATCATACCATATTCTGCACCCCCGTGCAAGCGTTACCGCCCGCACGGGGTACAAAACAGGTAAAATCAACGTGATTTATTTCAGGATCAGGGCGCTGCCATCGTAATCGACGGTCAGCGTTGCGCCCTCGGCGTAGTCGCCCTTGATGATGGCCTTTGCGATCAAGGTCTCGACCCGGCTCTGGATGAACCGCTTGATGGGACGTGCACCATAGACGCTGTCGTAAGCAGAATCGATGATGAAATCCTTTGCGGCGGTGGTGACATTCAGATTCAGGTGCTTGCCCTCGTCCATGCGGTGACGCAGGTCCTCGAGCTGCAGGTCCACGATGCTGCGCATCTCGTCCTTGGTCAGGCTCTTGTAGTAGACGATCTCGTCCAGACGGTT
>OLGM01001380.1_pt1 | contig 10927 bp, 9 predicted proteins | sample 1606001 | NCBI WGS metagenome assembly OLGM01 (sample SAMN03283294) | human gut metagenome | biome: human-associated habitat; material: feces | host: Homo sapiens | place: Peru | collected 2012
TCATAGGCAGACCTCCAATTCCTTGTAACCGAACGCCTGTAACCGGGCAGGAAAACTCTCTTTTTCTGCACACAAGGCATTCGATGGGCTTTATACTTTTTCTTATCTTTTTAAGGTTACATGGTTACAGAAAGAGGAAAACGCAGCAGTTATGCGGGCTTTACACTGTAACTGCGGCGTAACCAAATCTGTAACCAGACGTGTAACCGCTGTCCATCAGAAGGGAAAACCCATCTGCTCGGCTTCCGCATCTGTTATTTCGGAAAAATTTTCAACCCCGGTTTCGGGGCTGGTTACGCGCTCCCAGCCTTTCTGGACGCCGTACTTCGGGTAACGCTTGGCGGCCTTGTGCGCCTGCCAGCCTTGGATATCGCCGCGCGAAATTCCCGTGTTCATGATCTCGCAGATAGCACGGGTCTCCCACTCAGCCGGGATGTTCGTGTTGCCCAGCGCCTCCGCATAAAGCTGCTTGGAACACACCCGGTCACCCGTGTAGTCCTCCAGAAAGGCGTAGATCATGCCAGCCTGCGCATCCTCCTGCATGAAGTCCTGCTGATGGGCTTGCAGGGTTTCCTGCATGGCATGGCTGAACGCCAGCTTATAGCTGCCGCTTTTGTAGATGGTCATGGCTTCTGCCCAGAGCTGGTCGATATAGGCCCGGGATTCTTCCTCGTTGTCCAGAATGTGCACCTCGGCCAGATCTGCATCCACCGGGACAGGGATGAAGCGGCGGTTGCCCGTGCGGTCACGGGGCAAAAAATCCTGCCGGTTGGTCGTGCCAGCAAAGACGCACTGGCGCAGACGGTCGGCAGGATGGGTCTCGTAGGGAATTTTATAGGTTTCCTTTTGCTTGCTGAGAAAGCTCTTGATCTCCTCGATGCTCTTGGCATTGGCGGTGGCGATCATCTCTGACATTTCGATGATCCAGTGCCCTTGCAGCTTGCGGTACACGTTGTCATCGTCCAGCCGTCGCAGGTCATCCGAGAACCACTCGTCCTTGACCGCCAGCAGCCGAAAAAAGCTGGACTTTCCCGCACCCTGACCGCCTACCAGACAGAGCATGGCTTCAAATTTACATCCCGGCTGGAGTACCCGCTTGATGGCTCCCAGCAGGAAAATTTTCATGGCTTCGCAAGTGTACTCATCCTCCGCAGCACCGAGAAAGTGGTGCAGAACGTGGGCTATTCGCTCTGTTCCGTCCCATTGCAGACCGTTCAGGTAATCCTGGATGGGGTGGTAGCGGTTCTCGTTGGCAACAATGCGGATGGCGGATTCAATTTTCTTCTCACTGGAAATGCCGTACTTCTCCATCCGGCGCAGGATATATTTCATGTCCGTGTCGTTCAGCGTCTTGCCAGAGCGGGGCCAGCCCACAGGCTTTACAATGTCGATGCGTTCGCTCAACAGGTTCAGCCGGATGGCATCGGCAAGCATATGGTCGTTCTGCAGAATCGTGATGCAGTTTTGGATCGTTCGCTGGATCTCTCCGTTGGAGTGCTTGGCCAGCATTTCCTTCACATCTTCAACGGTTCGGGGAGCACGTTCTTCGTTGACTTCTTTGATCAATAAACATCACCTCGTACTATTATTGAAAACGATTTTCCGATTTTTCCGCAGCGGGTATATCTCCGAGTTTCCGTTGCATCTGCTCTGCCTGCAATCGGCTTAGCAGTTGCAGAACGGAATCCCGTGCTTTCTCCTTGATCTGCTCCTTGCCTTTCTGCCGGACTTCCGGCTTCAGGAGCTTCTCCTGCAAGCGGGCAGCGGTGGTCTGCATGGTCTTGAGGAACTTGTCCAGCACGGTGTCCAGATGTTTGGCAGTGTACTCCCGTGTAACCTTGGGAGCCTTTCTCTCTGGTGACAGCACCCACTTCTTCGTGTCATCGATCATCCGCATATCTTCCTTGCGGGTCTCGGTGCGTACCATGTCGGTCACGACCTCCACCGCCTTGTCATAGGCCGCAGCTGAAACATCTTCCAGCAGGGTCTCCATGTCCGAAACTTTCAGGGTCAGCTCGTCCAGCTTGCTCTGCTGGGCGGCAAGCTGCTCCTTCTGCTTGGCAAGGATATAGTCCTGCTTTTCGAGATACTGCCGGTTGCCGTACTCTGCTTCTTCCTCCAATTCCAGTCCGTGCCGCTTGGCGATTTCAAACAGCATCTTCCGGCAGGCGGCATCGAAAGAGATCTTGCGGTTGTTGCGGCGGCTGAGGGGCTTGTCCGGGGCGGGTAGCTCAAAACCCAACGCTTCCAGTGCCTTTTCCTGCTGGGGAGCTACCTCGCCGTACTTGTTCTCGCAGTCGAATACATGACGCTCGTGGATGTGGGGTGTGCTTTCGTCCAGATGCAGTGCCCAGTCCAGTACATGAACATGGTCTCCGAACCTCGCCTTGAACTCCTCAATAAACTCCGTCACGACCGCCAGAAGAACTTCGCCCGAAGCGTGTTCGTCCAGCGTCCCAAGCTGGTAGATGGTTTCTTCCGGGCAGGTCTTGCGGCTGGACAGCAGGTCGGGAATGCTGCGGTTTCGTTCCGTATGCCGAATCTTGGCGTTACGCTCATTTTGCCTTTCGATGAACTCCGAATAGTGGGTCTCGTAGAATTGCCGTTCCACATCCGAGAATGTCCCGGCCAGATCATCCGGGTCTTGTGGGGCGATGGCAGAGCGAAATCCGTGGAAGCAGTCCCAGTAGATGTTGCCCTTGGCTCGTTCGGGGTCGATGTGCTCGCTGTTGGTGAGGTCGAAATTTCGGTCGTTGTGCTTGGGGTTATAGGTGCCGTGTTTTCCGGCTCGTCCATTGTGTCGTGTCAGCTTCAGATAAACATCCCTCCGTTTCAACAGCTTGGTGGGGAGAACGCAGCAGCTTTGCTGCTGAATCTGCCGCCTGCGGTGCGCCAGATAATACCCAGTAGGATATGACGCACAGCATCATATCACTGGGGCAAAGGGCTGCACCCTCTGCACTCTTGCTCCGGGCAAGCTGACAGGCAAAGATTTGCGAATCCCTGCCCGCCAGCTCGTCCGGCTTTTTCAGTGGGCCATTTTGACCAACTGATTTCGTTACGGGTAAAATCAAGTGCCGGGTGGCGGCACCTGATTTTCAACAGACCTTGCAGCGTTACGGAAAACGATGTGCTCATTTTGACCACTTGGTTTTCCGTGACAGGTTGATGAATTTCCGTTCCCGCATTCGGGAGGAGATTGAGTTTCATTTGGCAGATGCGTTACGCTTAACCAAGTGCTCATTTTGAGCACTTGCAGCATCCGTAACACGTTTTCGATAGTCTTTTTGCCGACAGGCATTGCTGCAATAACGGGCACCTGCACGTTTGGGCGTGAATTTTTCGCCGCAGCACTGGCAGACTAAATCTTGATGGCGCATTTGGCGGTATTCCCGCTGCCGCCGATTGTTGGCCTGATTGCCGCACCAGTAGCTGTGACAGTATTTCTTGGTGTAGATGGTGGTGTAGAACACCCGACCGCAGCCGCCGCAGATAAGTTTGCGGATAGCGTATCCTCCGGTGGTAAAACCCGTTTCCTCATACGATTCTTTCAAATAATCCTGATTATTTTGCTCCCATCCTTCATTTGTCATATACATAGAGATGCCCCCTCTCTTTTCACTAGCGTTACGGAAAATCAATGTGGTCAATTTGACCACATTGATTTTCTCTGAATTTTGACACTTTCTCAAATTGAAAGTGTCGTGGAAAATCAACTGGCCATTTTGACCAGTTGATATTGGGTTCGCCGTTCTCCCTGCATGGATTTCCTACCCCCTTCCGGCGGCGTTTTCCGGCTTTCCCACTTGGGGGTCATCGCCGGGTATCCCATGCAGACGGTCATGCGGTTGTCAAGGTTCGGTGCCAGATTTGGCAATAAAAAATCGCCACACAACAACCTGAACCTGACCATCCCTTCTGGGATGGCCTTGGTTCGGGTTTGTTATGTAGCGATTGAAAGTTATAAAACTGCTCCGGCGTTCGTATTGGCCGAGCTGAATCATTTATGAATATGTTATATTAAATTGTTGGGATAGATTACCACAAAAATCGAGCCTTGTCAACAAAAAGTTTCGAGAATGCGTTGCTTTCAGCGATTTGTAAGAAAATGCAAGGGAAACTTTGGTAAAAAGAGAGAGGGCTGGACGGTGCCAGCCCTCTTGACATAGCTATAATTCTTAAAAAAGGCGTCGATACTGCAGGACGGGGAACGTACACCGTTGGTTCCTCGATAAGCCTGCGCTGGGTGGGCAAAGACCGTCAACTGCCATGCCCATCCGCGCATCCTGCTGTCGCAGAACAGGTGCTTGCCGCATTTGCTCGCAGCCCCTTTTCCGCATCAGCCGGAACCAAGGTGTAACACACTAGACTTTGCAGGCAAAGTCGTGTGCCAACAGGGATGCTCACGCCCCTATTGAAAACCCAGCGTCAAAGAGGATTCTCCCCTCTGAACTCCCCATATTTTCTTCGCAGTGAGTACCCAAACTGTAAAAATGCAGTTTGGAACGCCTGCTCAGAAAACGCAAAAGGAAGTCCGTACCGATGAGGGGCGGACTTCCTTTTTTACCGACAATCTGAAATTGCGATAGCGCGGCTTTCAATTGCAAACGCCAGCGAGAAGTTGGGATGCAGAACTCCCAACGCTTTTCTATCAGAGCATCTTTTTGTTTTTCCTCACATACAGTACGATCGCCAAAAGCAACGACAGAACATCTGCTATCGGCTGCGCCCAGATCAGTCCTGTTTCGTGAAAGAACGCCCCGAGGATGAGCATAGCCGGAATGTAGATAAGCCCCTGACGGGAGATATTGACGATCAGGGATTCCGTTGCCGCGCCGCGGGCTTGCAGCGCATTGACCAGCACATAGAATACGCCAAACAGGATACTGGTGCAAAGAAGAATGTGGGCAAAGGAAACGCCATAGTCATACGCCGCCGCATCCGTGAGGAATACGCTGACGATCTGTCCGGTGAAGAGGTAGCAGATCAGCGTCAACACGGCACTAAGCAAAAAGGCAAATATCAGCGAGAATTTAAGGGAACTTCTGTAACGCTCCCAGTTTTTCGCACCGACACAATAACCGAGCAGCGGCTGAACGCCCTGCCCAAGTCCGATACAGACCATGCTTGTCATCATTGTGACCTTCATGGCAACGCCCACACCGGCTACCGCCATATCGCCGTATTTTGCCATCTGACTGTTCATGAGGATGCTGGAAAGGCTCATCAGAAGATTTCCCAAGGCAGCAGGAATGCCGATTGCCAGAACGCCGGAGGCCACCTTTTCCTTCACGGAAAAGTCCTTGAGGCTGATGCTGAGGGAGGACGAGCCTTTCAGGAAGTAGATAATGTAATATCCCGCGCCCACCACATTTCCGATGACGGTTGCAATGGCTGCGCCGGCAATGTTCCAGCCGAACACAAGGATCATAATGGGGTCAAGAATGACATTCAAGAGATTTCCCAAAAGCTGCCCCATCATCGCCTTGCCGGACTGTCCCTCGGCACGAATGACATTCGAGTAGCAGTTGGCGATCAGGACAAACGGACCGGAGCAGCTTACAATCGTCAGATAGGTTCTCGCATAGTCCCAGGTTTCCGCGCTCGCGCCGATTAGCGCAAGGATCTGATCCATGAAAATCAGGAACAGTGCAGACATCAGCACTCCGACAGCAACACAGCTCCACATACAGAACGAGCAGACCTTTTTTGCGTAGTCCTTCCGTCCTTCACCCAAGGCGCGGGAGATCACCGAGGTGCCGCCGATACCGAAGACCGTTCCTACAGACATAAACAGCAGGAAAACCGGCGTGGCAAGGGAAACTGCCGCCACTTGCAGATCGTCATGGGTCTGCCCGATAAAGAACGTGTCCGCCAGATTGTAGATCAGCACCATGAGCATCGCCGCCATTGCGGGCAATGCGTTTTGTAAAACCGCTTTGCGAATCGGTGCCTTCGCAAAGACTTCCATCGACTTATTATTTTCCATATTTTCCTCCATTCCGATAGTGTGCTATCGTTTTGTTCTAAGAGATACCCACCGACACCAGTGAGCAATGGTTATTCCAGCTCAAATGCGCCGGTATAAAGCTGATAATAGGTGCCCTTTTCAGCAATCAGCTTTTCGTGATTGCCTCGTTCGATGATGTATCCGTGGTCAAGCACCATGATCACGTCCGAGTTCTGTACCGTGGACAGGCGATGGGCGATGACAAACACTGTCCGTCCTTTCATCAGCTTGTCCATGCCTCCCTGTACCAACGCTTCGGTCCGGGTATCAATGGAGGAAGTTGCCTCGTCCAGAATCATCACCGGCGGATCAGATACCGCAGCACGGGCAATGGAGATAAGCTGCCGCTGCCCCTGACTAAGACCGCTGCCGTCACCTTTCAGAACCGTATTGTATCCCTGGGGCAGCATCCGAATAAAGCCGTCCGCATTGGCCAGCTTTGCAGCCGCGATACATTCCTCATCGGTGGCGTCCGGGTTTCCGTAGCGCAGATTTTCCATCACCGTTCCGGTAAAGAGGTTGACCTCCTGCAAGACAACGCCCAGGCTGCGGCGCAGGTCGGCTTTCCTGATCTTATTGATGTTGATGCCATCATAGCGGATCTTTCCGTCATCAATGTCATAAAAACGATTGATCAGATTGGTAATGGTCGTTTTGCCCGCGCCCGTTGCGCCAACAAAAGCAATCTTCTGTCCCGGCTCCGCATAAAGGGTAATGTCATGCAGAACAGTCTTGTCCGGCGTATAGCCGAAGTCCACATGGTCAAATACGATGCGCCCCTCCAGCTTGGTATAGGTCAGCGTTCCATCGTGATGGGGATGTTTCCACGCCCACATTCCGGTATGTTTTTCAGTTTCCCGCAGCGCGCCGTTCACTTCCTCAGCGTTCACCAGCGTTACATAACCTTCGTCTGTTTCCGGCTGCTCATCCATGAATGCAAAGATGCGGGAGGCCCCTGCCAGTGCGGTGACAATGGAATTGAACTGGTTGGAGATTTGAGAGATAGGGTTGTTGAAATTGCGTGAAAGCGTCAGGAAAGAAGCGATCGCGCCAAGGGTCATTGCCCCCGTTCCCTGCAGGCCAATATTGGTAAAACCGGAAATCGCCATATAGCCGCCCAAGATTGCAAGAATGACATATTGCACATAGCCCAGCGCATTCATCATGGGCATCACCGAATTGGCATAGCCGTTGGCGCTGGCAGCGGCAGATGCCCACGCCCGGTTCTTTTCGGCAAGTTCCTTTTTTGCGATCTCCTCATGGCAGAATACCTTAATGACCTTCTGTCCGTTTACCATTTCCTCCACATAACCGTTGACATCGGCAAGCGTTTTCTGCTGCATCAGAAAGAAACTGCCGATCTTTCCAGTGAGCATCCTGACGACCTGCAAGATCAGGACCATGACCAGCACAGCAACCAGCGTCAGATAAACGCTGACATAGAGCATAGAAAGCATCATCAGTGCCATCAGGATCTGTGTTGCATAGGAAAAGAGTGCTGTCAGATCGCCGGTGGTCATACCCAGCGCAGCGTTGTTGCCGCTGGCAACGATCGCCTTTGCCCCGATCCACGAAATCAGGATCATGCAGGCGTACATGAAAAACTGCATAATGGGCGAGTTGAAAGCCAGCAGTCTTTCTCCGGCTGCATACCCCTCATAGATACTCTGAGAAATGCCTTTGAACTTTTTGATCTCGTGCTCCTCCTGATTGAATGATTTCACCACACGAATGCCACGGACATTTTCCTGAACAACATTGTTCAGCCCGTCGTAAGTGTGGAACACCCGGGTAAAAATCGGCCCCACCTTGCAGATGATCAGGAGAAGCAGCAGTGCCATAATGGGAATGACCGCAAGGAAAATGAGTGCAACGGTCGTGTTGATGCGGAAAGACACGATCATGGCAAATACCAGCATAACAGGACCACGCACTGCCATGCGGAGCATCATTTGATAGGCATTCTGAATATTGGTCACATCGGTGGTCAGGCGGGTGACGATGGAAGCCGTGGAGAACTTGTCAATGTTGGAAAAGGCAAAAGTCTGCACGTTATCATACATATCCTGCCGCAGATTAGCCGAAAAGCCTACCGAGGTTTTTGCCGCGATGTGTGCGGAAAGAACGCCTGTCAGTAATTGCAGCGCAGCAAAAATCAGAATGGCAATACCAAATTTCCAGACGGCTGCCATGTCTCCTAAGTCGATTCCCTGATCGATCAAATCTGCCATAAGGAGCGGAATCAGGATCTCAAAGGCTGCCTCCAGAATGGAGAGCAGGATCGTGAGAATGGAGCCTCGCTTGTATTCCCGCAGGCTCCCCGATAAGATTTTTATCATATTGAACCTCCTATTTGTTTACGTGTAGCACGCTACACTTCTGGGCTATATAAAAGCCGATCATCCATCGGCTTTTACGTCAAATGTTCTGCAACGGTCAACAACAAATCTCTCAACCGCTCACGGTCCTCCGGGGAAAGGGGGGCTAACAGCATTTCCTCGTTTTCCAGCTGATTCCGCTGCATATCCTTGTCGATGGCCTCTGCCTGCGGCGTCAGTCTGACATACTTATTGCGCCCATCTTCGCAAGGCCAGCACGTTACATAGCCATTCTGTTCCATGCGGGAAACCAAGCCCACAACCGTCGGGTGAGCAACGTCCAAAAAGGTTTCGATTTCTTTCTGGGTTGCCTGCCCGCCCCGGCTGCTCAGATACAGAAATACCCGGCATTGGGACATTGTTAAATTGAATTGCTTTAATTCCGCATCGGCCCTCGCCGCCAGCTTATCATTGATGCTCTTGATCAGATAGCCAACATCATTTTTCAACATGGATACTCACCTTCGTTCGCCTGTAGCTCGCTACACATAGTAGCAAAAAAGCGTCCTGATGTCAAGAGTATTTTTTAAAAAGTTTCAAATAGAGAAAACCGCCGCATGACTTCAACTACACAGCGGTTTCTCAAAAGTATCGTTTGAGCATTCCATAGTATCGGAATGCTTCCATAACAGCTGCTTTTTTTCCGGCGGGCATTGCGGCTACTTGGCATCCTCGGATTTTGATTTATTATAATTCTCACGTTCAATAATACCGTATTTCTGCTTTACCTGTGCGATATAAAGACTACTGACCTTCAAGCCGCTGCGTTCCAGAACAGAATCCTTGATCTGTCCATAGGTTGCCGCTCCTCTTTTATCCTGCACCAGTTCCTCTACGTCCACATCGATGTTGATATGTACTGCCGGTTTTCTCAGAACTAACTGATATACAGTCTCAACATGAGCTGTGCGAACTCTATCCCCAGAGCCTAAAGCTATGGTGGCAACCAAGTGTTGAAACATGTATAATACGATTGAACGAAAATTTCAGCCTTCCCGGTTTCGACTACTTGAACGTTTACGCATTTGTAGTATAATAAAGATAGAGGATAGCGGCGTTGACCAGCTATCGGTGGCGATGAAGCAGTGGACTGGTTCGGTATCAGCCGATTGTGGAGCCAGACCATGGGTTGAGCATGAACCACAAGCCGAATAGACCACAGGGTCGAAAGAAAACGCTATAATAGAAGATGCCCACCAGCTTATGGAGAAAACCATAGGCCGGTGGGCATCGTGTTCTTTATGGGGTGCACTTAATCTTCCAGCCTACCATGGTCACACCCAAGCGAGAGATAGTGCTCCATCTCCTCACCTAGCACGAGTTGTGCATACTCCAAGGGCTTATGGTGCAGCAGCCAGTCCAGTTCCGCCCGCTGTGCCGGGGTGTTGCCGTACTCGTCCTCAATGGCAATGCAGTCGATAGCAACGGCAGAGCCGTCTGCGAACCGGGCTTCCACCCGGTTGGTGTCCATATTGTAGCGGCAGAAAAGCAGTTTGTTCATAGTCGTATCCTCCAAGACTTGATTTTTGGTGTACGGTCACTCAAACCAATGCCGTCAAGTCGGTGGGGGATAGGGTGATTTTTATTTGTCGGGAAGTAAGTGCACGGTTTCTGCACGGTTTTTGCACGGTTTCAAAACGTGCAGAGGGTACTTCTCGGTGCAAAATACGACAAAGGGTGCAGAAATTACCATGCAAAAAATCACGTTGCTTTGCGCAAAAATGACGATGACTCGAAACTTCCATCTTTTGAGACGAACCGGCGGCTTGCTCTCTTAATCAGTGGGTCCAGGGTTCGAGTCCCTGGAGGTGCACCACAACAACAAAATCCGAACTTTTTTCCGATAGGAGAAGGGTTCGGATTTTTTGTATTCTTTGGAAAACAGAACGAATCCCTTGCTTCCATCGAAAAACGTCCTAGACCTTATCATAAGAAAGCACGACAGACCACTGTGAGAGTGCCGTAAGGCAGAAAGGACACAAACATGAAGTACGATGAAAGAGCCTGCAAATTTAACATGGACACCGGCTGTGTGGAGCTGCTGCTCCGGGATGGGAGAAAAATTTCCATCGACTGCACCGGGGTCGAGGATGAATTGGACGTGACCATGGCGCAGAGGTCGGAGTTAGACTACCTCATCTACAATGACCCGCTGGCGTATGCTGAACTGATCCTGAATGGCGAACCGGAGAAATATTTGAAGAATGTGACCGGGAGCCATGGGCTAGAAGATTAAGGACAAAACAAAAACAGGGTGCGCCCACTCGGACGCACCCTGCCAAAGACCACAGACGATAGCGATATGTACAACAGGGCGTTCCCCGTCGGGAACGCTCTGTTTCTCTTTACTGGTGGTGTGATGAGCCTGCTCTGTCTGCCATGCGGCAAATTCTCTTTGACCTTCCTCGCTGTTTCAGCAGGCAAGGATGGCCGGATAGAATGCCCGTGCCAGGCGGTCGATGACTTCATCGGGATAAGGGGAAATGTTTGTGGACTTTTTCTTTTTGTTCAAACGCACGCTCCTTTGATCGTCCCACCG
>OLGM01001390.1_pt1 | contig 10810 bp, 8 predicted proteins | sample 1606001 | NCBI WGS metagenome assembly OLGM01 (sample SAMN03283294) | human gut metagenome | biome: human-associated habitat; material: feces | host: Homo sapiens | place: Peru | collected 2012
AAGGGAGGCTTTGGTTTTTGCGAAACCACCAAAAATAGGTTTATCGACACGCTCACGAACACTGCAAAAGCAGTATTCGTGTTATTGGTGGAGACGAAGAGGATCGCTCGGCGCACGCGGACTTTCCGACCGTCCACCGGACGCTCGGAATTCTGCTTTGCAGAACCGTCCTGTTCGATCCTCTTCTAAAAAAATAACACGAACACCGCAAAAGCAGTATTCGTGTTACTGGTGGAGTAGCCCCATCAAAATCCGAACTCAGCGCCGATTCAATCTCGTCAAGCGAAATTGTCTGCGTCCCATGTTGATAGTTGTAGGTCAAGACCAGTTTATCATCGAACACATACACGGCGTTTACAAATGTATCAATCAGGCGTTTCTGAAACTCACGGTTTGCTGGATCGCCATGACGGAACTGCTCAAACCATGCCGCCATCTGTTCGCGGGTCAGCTTTGGCTTTTGCAGTTCAGCAGTCTGGATATTCACAAGGATTTCTTCTTTTCGTGCTTCCAGCTCATCAAGCCGCTGTTTGGTGGACGGCGTGAAAATGCCCTGCTCGATTGCTTTTAGAATGTTTCCAATGGAGGACTCGGTTTCCGCAAGCTGTGAGCGAAGCGCAGGGGTTGTTGTGTCTTCCTGCTCCTGCATAACAAGAATTGCGTCAATGAGCCTGTTGATCTTTTCTTCATCCATGACGCGCTGCAGGGTCAGGCGGACAACAACACGTTCAATCCAGTCTTTGCGAACAGCCTTCTTGTCGCAATCCTTCAGGCGCTTCGCACCGCTGCATTTGTAATAATAGTGCATAGCGCCGGTATGGCTCTTGCCGCTTTCACCAACCATCATGCGCTCACACTTACCGCAGAACAGCTTTGTTGTCAGCAGATAGTCCTCTTTTGCTTTTGCCATTGCGGGAGCATGGCGGTTCTTCTCCATGCGCTCCTGCACACGGTTGAACAGGTCTTCCGGAATGATGGCGGGAACGCCGCCTTCAATCACAACATCCTGATAGCGGTACTCGCCAATGTATTTGCGGTTTTTCAGCAGAGAGCTGAAACTATTGATATTGAACGGCTGCCCCTTTTTCGTTCTGAGGCCGCGGGCATTGAAATCCTCGACAATAGAACGAACTGTCTTGCCGTCAGCATACTTTTCAAATATCTCACCCACTAATGGCGCAGTCACGGGATCAATTACAAGCTTCTGTGCTTTCTTGTCCAACAGATAGCCGAGCGGAACGCCACCGCCGTTGTTTTTTCCTTTCAATGCATTCTCTTTCTGCCCACGATGGATCTTCTCTGATAACTCAGCAGAATAGAACTCAGCATAGCCCTCCAGCATTGCTTCCAGAATAATACCCTCCGGGCCTTCGGAGATATGCTCTTTCGCAGAAATAACCTTTACGCCGTTCTTTTTCAGAATGTGCTTGTAGTGAGCGCTGTCGTAACGGTCGCGGGAAAAGCGGTCGAGCTTCCACACAAGTACGATCTCAAACAGCTCTTTTGCGCTGTCCTTGATCATGCGCTGGAACTCCGGTCGATCTGCCGTTTTTGCAGATAATGCCCGGTCAATATACGTTCCAACAATGGTCATGTTGTTGCGTTCAGCATATTCCCTGCACTCGCGGAGCTGACCTTCAATGGATTCCTCGCGCTGGCTGTCTGAGGAATAGCGGGCGTAGATAACAGCGTTCATTCTTCATCACCCTCGTTGCCTTCGCCGCTTTCCAACGCAAGCTCTGTCAGTTCACGCAGCTTGTTTTGCAGGATAGCTTTATCAGGCAGATGCAATGTGTAATCTGCGACCATTGTCGGAGACATAGACCTGCTGAGCGCGTATTCGACTACGGTATCATCCTTGCCGGTACAGAGGACTAAACCAACGCTCGGATTTTCATTTGGTTTCTTTACATCACGGTCAAGTGCTTCCAAATAAAAATTGAGTTGTCCCAGATGTTCAGGTCGGAAGGTATCAATTTTCAATTCGATTGCAACAAGGCAGGACAATGCACGGTTATAGAACAGCAAATCAATGAAGAAATCCGTGTTGCCGACCTGAACGCGGTATTCTTCGCCAACAAAAGTGAAATCATGTCCAAACTCTAAAATGAAGTCTTTCAGATGAGAGACAATCTGATGCCGCAAATCCTTTTCCTTGTACGGTTCCTCAAGGTCGAGAAATTCAAACACATAGGAATCGCGCAAAGCCGCAAGTCCGCCGTTCCCAGCAAGCAAATCCTTATGTTTTTCGTGAGAGATCATTGTCCGCTCATACAGCATACTGCCGATCTGACGATCCAATTCGCGTTTTGTGTAACGATTTGCAATGCACAGGCGAAGGTAAAACTCACGCGCTTCGTCGGTCTTGCAGCCAGTCATAATCAGCAGATTGCTTGTCCATGGAATTTCTCTCACCAGTGGTGAGAGTTTTTCGTTGTCACAATAAGTCTCATAAAACTGCTTCATACGCCAGATGTTCTGCGCAGAAAATCCCTTTGTTCCCGGATAATGCGCTTGCAGAAATTCGGAAAAATCTGCAACCACGCTTTTTCCCCAGCCGCCATCTTTCACTCTACCGCTGACATAAGAGCCGATTTCCCAGTACATTTGAATAAGCTCTGCATTGACTGCTTTCATGGCGCGGCTGCGGGCGCTGTCGATGATATGGATAACCTCGTCAAACTGTCCCGGATTATGGGTTAATTCGTTGCTCATGTCTTCGCCTCCCCAAGCATTTTCAGCATTGCTTCTTTCAGCTTTTCGTTCATCGGTGATTCCGGATCGAAGCACATCTCAACAAACTTCCTCAGTTCAGGATTGTTCGCGTCAACCGGAGGTTTCGCTTCATACAGCTTGCCATGCGGATCATCGCAGCGGGCAAAAATATAGTCCATTGAAACGTCAAAATAGTCCGCATACTTGCGCAGAAGCTCAACAGTCGGCGTTGCCTGACCGTTTTCATAGCGGTTGATGCTGGACTGCGTAGAGCCGATCACATCGGCAAATTTTGATTGAGATAAACCTATGCCTTCCCGCAACGCGCGAAGGCGCATACCCAGTTGTTTCATGCAGTTCAACCTCCAATTCGGGTTAAAAATAGTATAATCAAAATCCGAGCAGATGTCAACCCGGATTTTGAAAACTTATGTATCGTAATTATAAACTATATTCTAGACGTTCTATTTCATACCGCATTAGTGAAATAGATAATTCTTGCTTATGACATTTAATATATTCGATCAGGCTGTCATCGTTTAGACTATGCGGAATCATAGATTGGATAGCAATGATTGTTGAACTCGGAATCCCATATTCTAACAAGATTGATAGCCGCTCCGGCACGAAATCATTTTCAAGTTGTTGAACATAAAAACTATATGAACCAGCTTTTACATGATTCCGCTCACAAACATATCGTTGCAAGCTATCCACCACCCGTAGAGCTTTAGGAACGGTATACTGAAACCAATGACGATATATGTGAAATGATGTTTCAATTGCATCATCAAGATACTGTCTTTTACGCGAAGCCGTTTGATCTTTAACTTTTGATAAACGACTTTGATAAATGTCATGAACAATTACCATAATGTTTCTGTGCTTGCGATATAAATTTAAGTACCTTGATAGTTGCTTTACCGATAGAACGCCGTGTCGGTCTTGAAAACTGAATAAGTTATTTTCCGATAGAGAAAGCACATAAACTAACGCGTCCCAACTTGGCATTTGGGACCATGAGATAAGATGCTGATTAGTTGCTATATCTCGTTGCAGTGCATAGTAAATGCTCATTTGCCCATTTACACTGACTCCATTAATCTTGATAATTCTCATCAAATCATCGGGTATACTATATAGATTATTATATCGCTCTAAGACCTGAGGCTTTATGCTCTCTTGTGGAATATTAATAAGGACTTCGTCTGTGATTATAGAGGGGTCTTGCTCAACGAAAGGAATATCAATGACAACTTTCTTCTGAGGTGGAGTAGTTACAAAATTATAAATATTTCCAACGTAATGCTCCATCAACCTGCCAGATCTTCCCTTAATGTTGCTATAGTCAAAGAAGTCAATAAAACTAGATGCCTTTTTACCATCAAAAAGAACGACATTTTTCGCGCTTGTATTAACTCCTTCTATAATTGTTGATGTACAAAACACATATCTAAGCTGCCCAGCATTAAAGTATCTAATTACTGAACTTGCTATATGTTTCTGCAATGATCCATCGTGAAATGCAATTCCATATGTTAATTCTGTAGAGAGGCTCCAACTCGGCGAGATATTTTTATTTATCCACTCGACGAGTGGTACCATACAATCTGGGGACACTTTTCGTTCTTGTAAATGCTCCAAATACTTTTTGGCAAATCGTCGTGCTCTCGCTGGAGACGAGCAATATATAAGCGTTTGCTTATCCTTCAGAGAGTCCAAAAGGTCGAATAAAACTGGTAACTTTTCCTCTTCTTGCTTCTTGTCACTTAATGTCTGATTAAACCGACTACTTAGGTCTATGACATTGCAATCCACCAACGAAAATGTTGTTCTATAGAATAATGCCGAGTATTTTTTCTTGAATTCAGGGGTTACATCGTCAATATTAGGTCCTAGCAGATAAAACTGAGTTGCAGACGAAGTAACAATTTTTAAGAAAGCATTGTTTAATGTTGTTGCGCGCTCGTCTATTCGCCTTAAGCTCATCTTATAAAACTCATCAACTATAAGTAAATCAATATGTGGTAATGGAGAATATTCCATGACTCGCTCCGCAGTGAGCAAAAACAAATTTCCTTTGGTATCTGATGCCTCTTGAGAAGTGCGGACAATGATTTTATATGAGTCCGAATATTTCTTTAGCTTTAAACGGGTCTCATCCAGAAGTGCAAGCGTTGGTTGAATGATAACTATGTTCCTATATTTATTTGATGCGACAAGTTCCTCAATAAGCAAACTTTTTCCAAAACTTGTTGGCGCGCTAACCACCATATTCTTGCCCGCAAGTAACCACTTCAAGAGTTTTTTCTGATCTGAATGTAGTGCAACAGGTAGGTAAGAAGATAAATGAGAATTTGCCCTAACTTCATCGGATAAGGATGTTAATTTCATATCATTATCGTGACGATATAGATATGGATAGAAACCAGCAGCCTCAACAAGGTCAGTCCAAAGAGGCTGAGTTTCATTTGGGAATGAACTCCATCTATCAAGGACATGGATTAAGATTTTCCGCGCCACTTCATTCTTGACTTCATCTTCGGCATTTAAATATTCCGCGCACACGCGGGAAAGCTCAAAACTTTCATTCAATGAAAATGTGGAAGATTCATCCTTCAATTTAGCAAAAATATCATCAATCATAGCAAACCTCATATATTCTGCATATGCCACAGTTTCTCATGTAAGCATGTGACTAACGCTTTCTTGCTTTCAATCGGAAACAAAAGAAGTATAATATTTAGACTCGTTTTCAACGGATGTTTATTATGAGAATCAAAGTAAGACTTTAGTTCTCTGATATTCGCCTCATGATATGTGGTGGCAGCGGCATCGCTCATATTCGTGAACTTTTTATAGACATCATGAGGATACATACAAAGCATAGGAATATTTATCATAGATAACTGATCCCGCAATCGCGTACATGCTGTTAACCTTTCAATCCACTCGTCTCTCTGTGGAATAGAGTTGTTCTCAAGATTCTTTTTTATAATTACAAATTGTTCGTTTAAGTAATCGTGCTTGAAATGTTCGTCTAAATCTTTCAGTAGTGCATCAATTCCTCGCTTAGCATCAGAATAAAACTTGCTTTCACCTAACCACAAGATTTTATCATCAGGTGTGATATGTACCGCATCAAAACCATGAGCAGGTACCCCCGGTGAATCTTTAAAGTAAACCTTTGAGATTAAGGGAATGGTTCCTTTGAAATCACGCAGCAAAAGATGAAGGAGCAGTTCTCCAAATTCACCTCGGTTTTTATAGCTTAATGTTTCTATTTCCGCCAAAGCCGCAGTATCATTTTTCACATATGCCCGGTACATAGTTTCATACTCTTTGATTTTGTATATACTCTTCGCGGCTTCCTTTAGCCTTGCAACACTCTCAACAAGGGGCAGACTACTTCCTTTGTAGTCTGCGAAAACATATTCTGGAATTGTTCCTATTATGGCATTGGCTAAAGGCTCCAATTGAAATGAATATCGTCCATTATCGTCTAAATCCATATCCACCAAAAATGAATTCAAGTCTTCCTCGTCAACTTTTAGCAATATTACATTCTGCGTATCAAAGAATCGCTTATCCATAATTCCTCCAGAAGGTAATTTGTCAGATTACTTGTATTTTTCTATCCAACAAAAAGATGCTCCTATTGATATGTCTTGTCTAACACATACATCAGCTGGCTTGCCAGCATAATTTGCTCCATAGCCTCGCGCTTTTCATATTGAAGATTAGCATGAGCGGCCGGATTGCGATAGGCTGCCATGATTCCTTCAAACAGAGATTGGATTCCGTGTCGGTAGTCCCTACCGCTGGTAGTAGTTGTGTCACAGAATTTGAAAGCGCCGTTCTCGCTCATAAGTGCGCCAATCACATCACCAATCTTCGAAGGAACTGCTGCGCTGGGTTTTAATTCCGAAAACTTTTCGCGCAGACGAGATTCCACTTCTTTGACCGCCTTTTCTGCTGCTGTTGAGCAATGACCATCTGTATATAACTCACGAGAAACTTTCGCAATCCGCGGATGAATTGCAGACCAGAACCGGGCAATGGAAGGTTCTGCTCCGATATGGCAAATAATTACCATCAGCTCACCAAAGGCAACAGGATTCACAAGTGCGGGGCTCATACCGTTTCCTTGAAAAAGAATGTTTGCAATACCAGGCAGCATAGCAGCGTAGAAAGGATACTCCGTTTGTGTTTCTTTTGCTATTACGCCGATCCACTGGTGAATGCGCTGAATTTCCTGAGGTGTGTGGAGAAACTGCATCTGCAAGTTTGCGTTTGTAAAGTCTATCCACTTTCGCAGCTCATACAGTTCGTTTTCATACGGCAGTTTCAAAACACGCACCTCCCTTACAGCGCCTTAACCGTGTCGATAAACTGGCCCATGCTCACCGCACCCGGCAAGAGGTTTTCCTCATTCTCAAACACCATGTAATAGCGATAGTTCTTGCCCGCTGCCGTGCGCCACGCTTGACCGAGTGCGATTTTTTCCCGGCTGTCATCGTTTTTCAGGTGTTCGCCCTTGGTTTCCGCACAGATGAGCTTGCCGCTTTGGGTCATAATCAGAATATCGGGATAATGCTTGATAAAGCCATTGATTGCAAAATCCTGCTTTACAATATTCCTGTGCCACCAGCGGACATTCGGCAGGGCGGTCAACTCCACAATCAGCTTTTCTTCCAGCTTGTTCATATCGCCGTCCTCCGCCGTGTACAGCGAACGGGCGTATATGTCGGTATAGGTAGAAGGATGGATAGAGGGGCGCAGACGGAAATAGGGCTTGCAGACAATGCGCTCCGTTTCCAGCCACTTTTCAAAAATTTCCCGATAGTGGGCTTCCAACAGTGTTTCGATCTTGGTGCGGATCTTCGCCGCATAGCCCAGCGGGGCTTTCTCCATCGCGTCGAGCTGTGCCTTGTCCATATCGTCCACAATACGATTTATGTAGGCTTTCAGTTCGGCGGCGTCCACCATGTTCAGCTTATTAAGCTGATTAAACATCATTTCCTTGCATTGACGTACCCGGCTCTCCGGCGGCAGATTGTTGAACCATTCCTTGAAGTACCGCTGCTCGGCGCTCTCCATCTTGAACACCTTCGGCAAACCGCCGTCCTGCTCCCGCACGTCGATTTCGCGGATTTCATCGTCTGCGGCGGCAAAATCAATGTCGTATGCCTTGCCCTTGAGGGTAAAGCCCTCTGCCAGCATTTCCTTGTCCAGCAGTTCCAAAGAACCGTCCGTAAACAAAGATTGCTCAACTTTCAGGAAAAACTGCGGGATTTGCAGCGTTTCAATATCCTCCCGGAACTGCGGATTCACCTGAAATGATTTCACTTTATCCCGTACCTCCCACGGAAGATTATCCATCACCGGATCGTTGCCGGTTTGCTGGATAGCATCTGTATATGCCTTTTCGACCTCTGCGGCAGCGTCCAGCATGGTGTCGGCTTTCGGGGCGATTTCGGACGTTTGCGCCTGTTCTCTGCGCCGCTCCAACTCTTCCCCGATTAATTTCCCATCCAGCCCCGAAAAATCGTCCTCGGCGCTTTCCGGTTTGGAAGCTCCTTGCGGGTCAGGCAGCGTGATTTGCTCCGCTGCCTGTTCGGGAATCTGAGGTTTTGCAGACTCTCCAATCCGATAGTCCTTATCGCTGAAACCTGCGCTGTTCAAGCCCTTGACGATATGCGCCACAGTATTGTTGAAGTCGTTGGAAGAAGTCAGCACATAGGACATATTGAGCGCACTCTGCGTGTGTTGGCTCGTGTGGGGCAGACGGAGAATCCGTCCCAAAATCTGCTCCACGTCAACCTGACTTGTCTTATTGGCAAGGGACGCAAGGATATAGGCAAAGGGGCAATCCCAGCCCTCTTTCAGCGCATTGACCGTGATAATATAGCGAATCGGACAGCTTGGGGACATCAACTCCACATTTTTCAGCTCGTTCACATCGGCGGTTCGAATGGCGATTTGCTCGGCAGGAATACCAGCGTCCACCAGCTTGTCCCGCAGCTTTTCAAAGGTGGTCGCGTCCTCCTTGCCCTTTGGCTGTGCCTGAAACAGCGCGATAGGACGGATATATTTGCCCGTTTTGGCATACTCCGCGCTTGCGATTTCTTCCAGTTTGTTCCGCAGGTCGATCGCGTCAATCAGCACCTCAGATTGGCTGTCCCGGTTATAGACGATCACGGGCAGTTTGACCATGTGTTCGTTTTTCAGCTGCACCGCGTCCACATAGGAAATGATATTGCTCTCCTTTTTCGGCGTGGCGGTCAAGTCCAGCACAAAGCAGGGATTGAAGTTTTCCAGCATTTCAAGGCTCAATTCCGAACGGGCATGGTGGCTCTCATCCACGATGACAAGCGGGTTAAGCTGGTTGATAATCTGGAACAGGGCAGTTTCGTCCGCTTTTTCAATGGGGCTGTCAGGCTTGCCCAGCACTTTTGCAAACTCGGCAAGGTTGCTGTTCTCCTGATAGGCTTTCAAGACCTCCTTGCCGCGACCACGGAACGAATCGTAGGACAGCACCATAACCGACAACTGCTCCGTTACGGCGGTGGGGTTGAAGTTCTGACCGTTCAAAAGCTCCTGCTTGGTGTAGACCTCCACGCGCCCGCCGAAATCCACGTCGATTTTCTGACGGTAGGGGTGGGACGTGTCTTTCAGGGCTTTCGCCGTCTGCGTCAGAATCGCGTCCGACGGAACAAGCCACACAACCGCCTTTGTCTTGGTAGCGGGGAGTGCGTCAAAGATAGGGCGAACGGCGTTGCAGGCAATAAAGGTCTTGCCGCCGCCTGTCGGCACCTTGAAGCAAAGGTTCGGAACACCGGGTATCACGTTTTGGTATCGCCCTAAAATTGGGGCAGATTTCTCCTGCCAGAACAGGCGAAACGCCGCTGCGTCACTCTTTGTTTCGTTCAGCAGTTCCAGATAGCGGGTCAGGTCCGCTATGACCTTTTTCTGATATGATTTCAGTTCCATAAGTACATTCCCATATCTCTCAAAGCGTCTTAATGCTCTGCATTATCTGCCTGTATGCGTTTTCATATTCCCCGTCACATTTGGATAAGTCAAAGGTTACAACCCGAACATGCGCACCTTTAAGTAATTGATGTATTTTTCGTTTCTCTGCCATTTTCTGCTGTCGAACCCGCTCATCTTCCGGCTTGTTTCTTTCCAAATCATCAATGACATCATAGTAAGTAATTTGGTTTTTCATATACTTTCGTATATCACAATAGTTTGTATAGTAAATAGACGCTCTGTGGGTTAAAAGCCACCAAATATCGGATTCAACAGTAGTTAAGCCTAATCCAATAATATCAACATCCGTTGTGTAGAAGCGCTCTCCCCAATAATCTGTCGGTGCATCTTCACCCTTAAGGATTCTCTTAATTTTCATTTCATCTTGACGATTTTGCACTTTCGCATTTAGCATACTGCGCAGATTTTCTACGATGCCCATATAGTGCTCGTATCCCAAGCAAATTGAAGCAGGATTATCAGCCATACCATGCATATGGTAAAATTTTATCCCTTGTTGAACAGATGTCGCTTCCCACAAATACTTTAAATTTGTTTTACCCTTGTAGTTGAAATTTCTATTATATGCATACTCTAAAAGATAATCATAGTTTGTTGTTATAATTGCATTTGACTTCACAGTAGCTAATTCCCTATGGATAGCATCATCCGGGAGTTTAACATCCTTAACTTTTCTCGCAATTCTTGCTTTCACATCGCTGTAAATTTGACTATTTGGAACATCTGATTTTTTAAGAATGGTATTTATGATTCTCTCAAATTCGAGGGGCATCGGTAAATCAGATATGTACTCAACATTATGCTCTTTGGCTATATCGCACAATAGTTCTGACCATGATATGCTAAATTGAAGCGTTCGATTTAGACCATTTCCTATTAACAATGTTTTTTCCATGCATCGTCACCCCCTTATAATCTGCTGATGTCCCGCGGGATTTTCTTGAATACAATGCCCATTTTTGCCAGCTTGTCCTCGCTGATGGAGCAGCGGTCGGCGTAGATCACCGTACCATCGGCTTTTTCCGTAATGGTGGAGAGG
>OLGM01001395.1_pt1 | contig 10798 bp, 6 predicted proteins | sample 1606001 | NCBI WGS metagenome assembly OLGM01 (sample SAMN03283294) | human gut metagenome | biome: human-associated habitat; material: feces | host: Homo sapiens | place: Peru | collected 2012
TCTATTGTTCCTAGTACTATTACTAATATTAGTGCTGCATACTTTACAAAATTTAGTGATATACTTATCCATTTTCTTACTTCTTCTGGTACTACTTCACAACCATATACTTTTTCACCTTCGTCATAAGTACCATCACCAGTATTAGTTTTATTGTTTATATTATCTGTTTTTAAATCAGATACTAACATGTACCCATTACCATTTTCTTTAACATTAAAATTACTATTTGCTACACAACCATCAAAAAAACTATCTAGATATTCTTTTTGAATTGAAAACGTTGCAGAACTACCATTTTTATTTTTTATACTTGTAGTAACACTATTTATGTTTGTTCCTGAAAACTTTTCACTACAACTATCATTACCATCGTAGCTTACACAAAAAGTTCTATTTCCACTAGCATCAGTTAAAAAGTTAAAATAAACATAATATGATTTTTTTATATCTAAATTTAAATTTTCTTGTTTAGTATTATAATGAGTTCCTGAACCATTATATGCATTTGTACATTTTTTATCATTACTTACATCTGAACCATTAAGCGTCAACATATTTCCACCTAAAGACAAAAGTTCTTTAGTATTATCTGATAGAGCGAAACTATACCATCTAGCATTTTTTCCACCGCCAGCATTTAAAACTAAATATTTATAGCACTTATCTGGTTCATGTTTACCTTTATTTGTTTTAGCATCCTTTTTTGCTCTATCATTTCTATACTTACTTACATAGACATATTTATCCCCCGGGTCAAAACTTGCACTATATTTTCCATCATCACTTTTATAAGTACATTCTTTCGCCATTGCACCACATGGCACTAAAATTAATAAAGATATAAATAATTTAAATATTTTTCTTTTTTTCATTTTCTTCTCCTAAAAACTTTATTAAAACACTTTGTAGTTGATAAACAATACATTCTTCATAACCATACATATTTATTGTAACATATAAATACAAAAAAAGATGAATTTTTATTCATCTTCGTTAAAGAAATCATCAAAAAATTGATCATCTGTAATACTTTTATCATTTTCAATAACTTTATCATCATGTACTTCAGGTTGTTCAACTTTTTCTTTAGTATATTCCAAATCATTTTTATTTTCTTCAGCAATTGGTTCCTTAACATCAACTTTTTCATTATCAATATTAATAGGATTTTCATCTTTTGCTTCAGAAATAATTGGATTTTCTTGAACATCTGGTTCTTTTTCTGGAATATTATCTGGAACCTCTTCTTTATTGTTTTCTTCTTCAACACTTGATGTTTGTTTAGCCTTTTCTTCAGCTTCTTTTTCAAGTCGCTCTTCTTCTTCTAATTCTGCTATTTTAGCATCTATTCTTTTAACTAAATCATCGACATTAAAACCACCATTATTAGAAGGCATAGGTGCAGGACTACCTCCAAACATAGGAGGAACAAATGAAGGCATTTCTTTTTGTTCTTTCAAACCTCCACCAAGCATTGCATTAATTTTTTCTTCTTTTCTTTTTTCAACAAAGCTTTTTAAATCAAATACACTAACTGGTTCTTTTTCTCTATTTGGGTATTCTGCTTTTGGATAATCTTTTTCCCATTCATGATTTTTCATCATCTGCCAGTTTGGTGTCAATTTTGTTTTAAATGGCATCATTCTAATACGAATTAATATCATTGTCCATTTAGGTAATCTTTGAAGATCACTAACTGTAACTAAAGGTGTTGAAGCTGTTTTATCTTTTTCTTTTGATTTTACTTCTCCACACATTTTACTGATTTCTTCAAGAGCGCTAAGCTCACTGCTTATTAAGTAAACAATATTTCCACAGTTACCTTTAATTGTTTCTCCATTTTCTTTACCATATACTTCATATAATTGAGCAAAGTTTTGAATGATAAAACTAAATCTCATTGCACGTGAACGTGCTGCTGTAACCATTGTTGTAACATCTTTTAATGGAGGCATATTAGCAAACTCATCTAGAATAAAATTTGTTCTATAAGGAAGTTTTCCACCACATTCTTGTGCTACTCTAATTAATGTTTCATAACATTGTTTTAAGAAAATTGTAACTAATGAATGATAAGTCTTCTTTTCATCTTGTACAACAATAAATACTGCTGTCTTTTGACGACCAATATCATCCATATTAAAATCACTATGTGATAACATCTCACTCATATTTTCACGAGATGCGAATAACTTAATCTTTTGTTTAAATACAGATAAAATACTACCTTTTGTATCACTTGGAGCCATTAATGTAGATGAAGCATTAACATAAGCAGGACCAGCAGGATCTTTATAACTAAAGTATTCTTTAATATACGTAGTTCCAGCAATTTTTTCTTCACCAACAGTAGTCATTAAGTTAATACTATTTAAATTAATTTCTTCTTCTTTAGCATCTTCAAATAAACCAAGTGCTAAACCTGCGAAATAATCAGCAGATGTCTTTTCCCAGAACGGATCTTGATTTTTAGAAGATTCATCATAAAGAATATTTAAAGCTAAGTCATCTAATAACTCACAAGCTTTATCTTGATTACCACTTTTATACAAGTTATAAGGAAGAGAAAGAGGATTCCAACAATTACCTTGTTGTGGATCACGGAAGTTTAAAAGAACAATATTATATCCTTTTTCTCTTAACTCAACAGCATTTTTCTCATAAATTTCGCCTTTAGGGTCAGTAATAATCATTGATTCACCCTTTTTAGCTAATACTTTAACCATAGGTTGAACAATCATTTCTGTTTTACCAGATCCAGTAGAACCAATAATCAAGTTGTGATACTCACCATTATCTACCCAAATCTCTTTACCGTTATTAATTAAAGGAATACCGGCAGCATCACTTTTCAAATCTTTAGCTCGAACCATTTTAAGTTCTTTTTTCATTTCTTTATCAGTTGCCCATCTTGAATATCCTTTTTCTTTTTTAGGGTCAGTGCTTATACCAATACCTTTTTCTCTTTCAAAGAATAAAGATGAAACACTCATAATAATTGCTATTAAAACACATATATAACCAAGAATTGTTGCAAACAAGTAATCTGGTCCAAACGCTGGTAATGGATTTAGCCCATATAAAACACCTTCTTGAGCAAATGTTCCTAAATTTACCACAGCAATTGCTACAAAATATAATAAGAATATACTAAATATTACAAATATTAATATATCTTTTGCATCAGCTCTAAATTTTAATTTCATATATCTTCCTCCTAATTACCATTCTTTTTTGATTTAATAACAAACACTATTGTAACTATTATTATAGCACAACTTATTATTCCAATAACAGCAAATGTTATTATTTTTGAATTACTAGCTAAATCATTTGATAATTGTTCCAAATTTGTTTCGTTTGAAAAAACAATTTTAATAGGTTTATTTATATTGACAGAATCATTATTATTTTCAATAACCCAAATATATTTATTTTTATCTACTTGATCAGCATTGTTTTCTATAACCTTATGATTAGTAGTTATTGTAATAGTATATTTATCTACCATCATATAACTGTAAGACCCACATCTAAAAATATCAGATGTAATTAATTGATAACCTTTTTCAGTCTTTACAAAGTTAAATGAATCATAGCATTGTCTAATTATATGAGCATCATTAAATTCTGTTGTACTGTAATTATAAGTAAATGAACCAATATATTTATCTTTATCTTGTTTATCACTAAACTCATATATTTTATATATTCCTCTTTTTGAAATTGCTACAGCTTCATTTTCTGAAGAATATTTCATTTTTTCAATATTTTCTTCAGTATTTTCAGAACCAATCAAATTAATATTTATCGTTTCTTTTAATTCTGAATCATTAAAACTTAAATTATAATCTACTGTACATCCAGTAACTAAAAATGAACCAAATAATACTAAAACTAGCAATAATTTTTTTTTCACTTTATCACCCCAATAAATATGCATAAGACACAAATGTATAACTACCATGTTTACACATATAATCTGCCGTTACATTACGAGCACTAATTGTTACATTATTCCAATTATTTGTAGCATTGGCACCAGCTCTATTCCAACCATCAGAAATTAAAATTGTACCATCATCATTAATTTTTTCAACAATTGCAACATGTCCATAAGGATGTTCTGTCGTATCCCATGATACTATACTACCTGGCATAACTGCTCTACAATCATAACTGTGTGTAAAAATTGTGCTATCAGTATTACCCGCAAATCTATTTCCATTACCATTTGTAGCTCTCAAACTATTCATAGCTGTAGCTTTTAATTCTTCATCCATGTTAGAATAATAAACAATTTCTAAAGCTCTACTTTTAGCATACCAAGGGCACTGTGAAACTAATCCGGATTTTTCAGTATAAATATAATCCATACCTATACTTATATAATAATCTCTTCTTTCTGCTAACTCCATTTTATCTGCAGCAGGAATCGTATCACTGGAGTAATTACCACCAGAAATTAGTCCTCCCATTCTACTTATTTCAGCCATTGTATAGAAAGTATTTAATATATCTTCATAATTTTTACCAATTGTTTGTAAGTATCTACTTCCCCATTGGCTCATTCCTTTACCATGGTTATATTTTGCGTAAAATTCATATTGCGATTTAGTAACTTTAGAATCTAACCAAGACTTTGGAATAGCTAAATTAGCTTGTTTCAAATAGTAATTACTATTGTCTGAATGATCTATTGCTAAAGCATCATACATTGTACTAAATACTTTACCATCTTGAAGTAAAACTAAACTATTAGTTTCTTCAGCAGCTCTTATTGCCATTGCACTAGGTGTATCAGCTAGTGTCTGTGCACTCTGAGAATTTTTAATACTATTTTGACAATTATTAGTAGCATTTAGAGCATAAGTTCTAGAAGCAACTGCTTGTGCTTTCATATTTTCAATATTGTCACCTTCGTACCAGTTGTTTTCTTTAGTAACAACACGAGCAACATAAGTCTCTAAATCCATAGTTTCAATATCACCATTTTCTTGCTCTACAGCAATGCTTGGACAATATATAGAACTAGAGAAAGCTCTTTTTATTAATGAAACATTTCCCATTGTTAATATCTCATCAGCTATTTGTTCTTTTGTTCTATTTTCGTTAATAATAGATGGATATGCCCAATCAATATATGTGTCTATCAAATACCTTCGGTAAGCCTGAGAACTAAAGTAACATGCATCTATATCAGGTAAATTCTCATCATCTGTATCATCAGCACCAGATTCACCTTTAAAAAATACTTTTACTAATTTATTTATTTGTGATGTAGCAGATTGTGAACCAAAAGCCTCACTGACATCTAAGTAATTAAAATATGTTGTTTTAGTCGCATCATCATCTAAAGAAATTTCTTTTTCAGAAACCATCTGACCATAAAAAATTGTTGCTGTAATTAAATCAGGATTAATAATACAATTACCACTATATTTTTCAACGGCAGCATCTAATTTCTTATAATATTTATATTCACTCTTAGATTGACAATCTTCCTCTGTTGTACACCAACCTCTTCCACTAAACCAGTTCCCAACTCTTTTAAAGAAATTTCCTGCTCCATTCACTGTATCAGAAATAAAAGAAATCGGACCACTAAATAATGTATACAACATAACTATTAAAAACATCCACATTAACAAAGTTCCTGCTATACCAATTGCTGCAAATATTATTTTTCTTTTAGTATTGTTTAATTGCTTTTCAATGACTTCTTGGCCTAAATTACTATCTACTAGCTTATTAATAATAAACTGTGGAATATATGGAAAAGCAGCCTTTAAAGATTTCTTTAAGGCTTCTGAACCGATATTCTTAGCTGCATTATCTGCTTTACTCTTTACACTATTAGTAGTATCACTTTTTTTATTATTAGTAGATTGTTCATTTTGCTTATCTACATTATTATCAATACTACCCGTTTTATTTACAGTACTATTATTAATATTATTTAAAGTCTGTTTTGCTTTATTTTCTTGAATTTTATCAGATAAGTTTTGACCACCTGGTAATGTTGCTTTACTACCATTACCAACTATATTTTTATTATTCAAGCAACATCACCACCGTCACTAATTATTTCTATAATCCTCCGCCAGAACCGAATGAATCTAATTCTTGTTCTGTTGCAATTATATTTATTCTCATTCTTCGGCTACCACAAACAAATAATGCTTCACCTTGATTATATTTTTTTATACTTTCTTTTTCATTATCATTTAAATCAATTAGTTTAGCTAAATCTTCAACTGCTTGTTTTTTAAGTCCCATAACAAGATAATAAGAAGCGTTATCAAATATAGCTTTACCTTGTGTTATAACACCTGGATCACTAAAATCACTTGGCTGTTGTGTAATTATTATTGTACCAGTGTTATATTTACGAGCACGTCTTTGAACTTGTGCTAAGAAATCAGCACCTAAAGTATTATTACCACTTAATAAAACGTGAGCCTCATCAACCATTAATACTGTATTAATACTTGAATCAAGCGTTAATCCCCATGCATATTTTAAAACGTTAAAGAATAAGGCATTTCTAATATTAGAATCAGCATTCATAAGTTCTTTAATATTAAATACAATGAAATCACTCTTTGGAGATATAGTTGTATGCCCATCAAAATAATATTGTAATTCTTTAATTAATGGTCTAATTTTTAATTCAAGCATTTCTAAAACATCACGCTCATGTGTTTTTTCAACCATTGCTCTTATCTTACCAATAATAGTCGCATATACATCTCTAAATGTTGGGAAGTCACTTGATTTAAATTGTGTAAAATCAGAGTTGAAATCAATACCAAATCTCTTATATGTATCTTGTAATACTTCACTAAACATATTAATTGTGTCTTCTGTAATACTTGGATCATAGTATTTTAAGAAAGCCTTTACAGTTTGGATAGTACGAGTTAATACTGTATATCCTAATCCTTGTGCTATTTCTTCTTCATCAGCATCAACTACTACTTCAAGTGGGTTAATCATACCAAATTCCCCACCTTTACCTAAGTCAATGAAATCTCCACCATACATCTTAGTCATCTCTTCGAATTCACCCTCTGGATCAATAATAACTATTTGATTATTATTACGAATGTGAGATCTAATCATTAACTTAGCTGCTGTAGATTTACCACTACCAGAAGTACCTAAAATAATTAGATTAGCGTTGTTTCTATTGTGTTCTTTCTTTATTTGATATAAGAACTGATTAAATAGAATAACACCACCAGAGAAATCTACTCCAAGTAATGTAGATAATCCAGGATCTTTAATACTATCAAAGATAAATGGATACATAGCTGCAATAGTTGGGGCTGGAATAGGAGTACCTATTCTATCCTCAATATCTTGTTTACTATATATTGGTAAGATTGATTTTAAAACTTTCTCTTGCTCAAAGCGTAATGGAAATGCTCTCATTTCCATTGCCTCTAAATAATTCTTTATCTGCATTTTCTTGTTAATTAATTCTTCTTCAGAATCAGCAGTTACCATAATATGCATTTGAAAATCATATATTTTAGATTGAGTTGAAGCTAATTGTTGAATAAAATATTCTAATGATTCATAATCTTGACGAATTCTTTCTTGAATTGTCTTATCATTTTCTTCTTGATATCTTTGCTTTAAATCGGCTATTTCTTTATTTAACATCTTAGAAATAACACTAAATGGAAGTGGAATATGTTTAATAACTACCTTTATTCCTGACATACTAGTTAAAGATGCTAAATAGCCAGGACCAATAAATTTAGGATAAGAAACAACAGTTAATATAGTTGCCCATTTATCACTAATAACAAAATCACTTGCTCTAAATTCTAAACCTTTAGGAGCTACTTGTGTCTTAACATCCATTAACTCATCACCGTCCCAAATGTAGTAGTTTGTCCACCATTTAAGAAGTTATCAAGAATAATTCTTAAATCATCATTTGTAGTTTGTCTACATGTCAACCCTGCACTAGCAAAGCCATTTATTAAAGTACGAACTCTCTTTTGAATTAATTCAGAATCTTTTTCTTTAAATAGTAAGTAATATTCTGTATCAACAACATTATTACTCATAAACATATTAGCTTTATTAATATCATCAACAATCAATTTTCTTCTCGAATTATCTTGAATATTGTTATATAAAAGTTGTAACTGAGATAGATAAACATTTATATCTACTGGTCTATCAGCTGCTATAACCCAAAATTCATAATCAATCATATTATATACATTTTTCAAATTAGCTATAATACTATCCTGCATATCCTGATCTAAAATAAAGATATTTCTAGGCATTATCTTAATCCCTGTAACTTTTAAATTGTTATTTAAAATAATAACTCCATTCGTTATACTTTTGATAGGAATATTATCAACAGTATATCTACTTATCGGTTTTTTCTTTGCCATTACTAAAACACCAACCTTTCCAATAATAAACTCTTCTACCTGTGTAAAAATTCCACATTGATTTAATAAATGTTCTTACGTTATGATAATTAGCAACCGGAAATACTAGAAATCCAGTTACAGCAGCTGGAGCAATTGCTATTAAAGCAAAAATCCAGTTGTTAATAGGAAGAACAGGTAACAAAAGTAATGTTATCCCTATTCCTATTCCGAACATAACTAAATCAGTTACATTGAACAAACCAAAGATTAACATTGATTTCTTTGAGTTTGCTGGTATTAAATATTGATTCACTTAGTATCACACCCTTTTTATTATTTTTGTTTTTTATTTGCTTGTGCTTGTTGATAATTCTTATCATTTTGAACATTAACTTTAGCAGTTCCCATTGCATCTTTAGTTGCTTTAATAGCAGCACCAGTTGACACATCTTGTGCTTTAACTAATTCATCAGAAGCAGTTTGAATTGTATTTGATAAACCTGCAATCATAGAAGTAATTTGTTCATCAGAAATAGTTCCTCCTATAACATTATCAACAAATGCTTGTTCTGCCAATTTTTCCGTTTTTGATATATAAGTCTGTGTATCACTAATTAACTTGGCATGTGCTTCCCTTTGAGCATCATTCATTTTTGATGTATCTTGACCTCTTAACAAATTCAAATATTCTTTTTTTGCCTTAAAATCATTCATATTTGTATAATTACCATCAGAACCTTTAAATGAGTAATTGTACTTTATCATCTCTGAATTAGCTCTTTTTAAAATGTTGGAAGCCTTACTTTCTACATCGCCAAATTGACTGATTTGAGTATCATAATGAGATAAGGAATCAACACCAGCAAAAGCATTTAAATTGGCCATAGTTCTTTTTCCAAAATTATAACCTGTTAAATTCCTTTGTTCTCTTAAATTTCTAGCATCAACAGAGCCTTTTACTCCTGCTCCTGCGGCCTTAAATAAATTCTTTTCTTTAGAAGTTAAACCTCTCCCGGCTCCAGACATACCACCTGCTAGTATACTACCAACATTTCTAAATCCATTTCCTAACCCTTGACCTTTCCAGTTGCCTCTTGTAGCCCATGCATTGGCTGCCATTCCACCAGCAAATCCTAAAGCACCAGCACCTGCTGCTTTAGCAACTCCTAAACCCGGAACATTACCTAATTTCTTTTTGAGACTAAATCCATCACCAGATAATTTAATACCTAAAATAGACTCAATTAAGTTTGGTAATTGTTTAGCAAACATTAAACAACCAATAATGACAAATAATCTTACAAATAAATTATTAACTGAAGCACCTGAACTATAATATTTCATCATTTCCTTAGAACTTAAAATACTATGTATTACATCTAAAGCAAAAAATATACCTGCTAATCTTATAAATAAATCTATAAATGTTTTACCACATTCTTTTCCCCACTTAGAAACTTTGTCAGTTCCTTTACCCGGATCAATCATAGACAATATAGGAATTGGAGCAATAATTTGTAAAAATCCTAATTTAACGGAACGCACTGCAGCATCAAAACAGAACATTAAAAGCATATATGCTACTGCACAACCACAAATAGTTGAAATAAGATATTTATATTCGTAAGTAAATTTTTTACCATCTTTTTTTATAATTACATCTTCATCTAACAAGCAAGTAGCGCCGGCTTTAATTTCACATATTTTCTGATCTTCTAATTCGTAATCATCACCACCACTTTTATATATAAATGATGAATACACTGCATAAGACATCTCTTTACCTTGCACTTTAGCATTTTCTTCTAGTGATTTATTACTATTACCCTCACTAGTAGGTAATTTTTTTCCTGTAACAATTTGATATACTGCATTACTAGATAATAAATCTCTCTGTAACTTAAATGCGGCATCAAATAAGTTAGGAGTTATAGCTAATAGTATTAATGATATAACAACATTAGTAATTAACTTGCTAAAACCTTTCCCTTTATCTGTTAATGTATCAGGATTAATTATATAGTTTATCATAGCAAACGATAATTTGAATACCATAAAAATTCCTAGGAATGTATATATTCTTCCTAAATATTGATATATTAAGTCTCCAAAAACATTAGTATCAGCTATCTTTATTAATAAAACATATAATAATTCAATAGCCCAAGCTACAATACCATCTAATAAGGCAAATAGTCTTCTCATTAATTCTGTAAACAAATTACCCATTAAATAAACACCCTTTCATTAACATAAAGGCACAAAAAAGCCATTTATACTTATACTAAATACAGTATACCATAATAAAAAAAAATAATAAATAAGAATTTATTATTTTTCCTAAATTGAAATTTCAACCGCACCAAAAGGTGTGGTTTTTTGATACAATA
>OLGM01001402.1_pt1 | contig 10756 bp, 6 predicted proteins | sample 1606001 | NCBI WGS metagenome assembly OLGM01 (sample SAMN03283294) | human gut metagenome | biome: human-associated habitat; material: feces | host: Homo sapiens | place: Peru | collected 2012
AAAAGTTAATGTTGAAGATAATACAGAAACTGCAAAAACTTATTCAATAAGCGGATTACCAAGTTTGTTAGTCTTCAAGGCTGGAGAAGCCGTTGAGAGAATGACCGGTTTGATGCCAAAATCAACAATTGTTTCAAATATTGAAAAACATATATAGACTGAAAAGTTCATAAGATACTCTGCACGTAGTCTTGTATCCGGCAATGGTGTGCTTGGTGAGTGGTCAAATGGCTCAGGTTATCAGGTGTTTTCAAACTTTCGAATACAAAAATTATGTCATTGGGTGGAATGTGTAATTTTGTCTACGAAAAGATGTAAATTAACCTTTTGAAGAAGCTGAAACACCTTGAACTTTCTTTCTCTTCTTTTTAGATTCAATAATGCTATCCATATTGAATCTTGAAAGTTTTCTGTCTGCTTTATCATCTGTTTGTGTATTTGATTTTACATCAGCATTTGTAGTTGCAGAAGCTCCCAACAATGTTGGATCATCAGTAAATTCTCCGGATTGAGTATTATTTTCAACAATTGCAGTTTCTAGAGCAGTTTGATTTGCAATTTTTTCTGTATCAATTACTTTATCTTCATTTTCTTCAGGGGTATTAAATGCAATAGCGGATTGAGTATTTAATTCTTGTTGAGATTGCATTTGAATTGGTTGTTGTTGATTATCGTTTTGTTGTGCTTGAATTTGAACATCTTGATTTTCAGTTGAAGATGTTGAAGTTTTTGTCTTATTTGAAGAGTTTTTGTTATTTAAATTAAAGCTAAATGTACGAGTTCTTCTTTTTTTATTTGTTAATTCTTTTGTTGCGGCTTTAATTCTCTTATCAGCATCTTTTTGTTCTGATTTAGATGTTTTCATAATTGATTTAGCAACTGTTGTAGTAGCTTTTGCAACTCCACTGGTTAAAAGTGCTGCTTCTCCTGTCAATTGAGAAGTTACACCACCCACGGTTTCTAAAGTTCCTTGTTTTACAAGTCCTGTACCAATAACAGTTTTTGCAACACCGACAGCATGTGTAACAGGGTTTGGTAATAAAACTGCACCCTCGGTAATCAGTAGCGAGCCAATGCCTGCATGAGCAGCTCCCAATACTCTGGTTCCAAGTCCAACAACTACTGCATTTGTAGAAACGTCAATCAAATTTGAGTTACTTTTTTCGTGAGATGAAATTAGATTATTCAAACTTGTTGAATCTTTTTTAAATACATTTAGTTGTTGAATATTGTTATTAATAGATTTTTCAAGACCTGCAGTAACATCATTTTGTGCTGAAACAGGATTTGCAATTGATTGAACGGTTGCAGATACACTGTTTTCAGTTTTTTTATCATCTTCTTCTTGAATAGATAATGTTTTTGCAGCATCTTTTTCAATAGATTTTACAAGACCTTGGCTTTTTTTATTTTGTTGCTCAACTTTAGAATCTTTTTTATCAAGGTTTGAAGCTGCTATGTTCAAGTCTTGAGTTGCAGAAAGTGTCTGTATTGTTGAACGGACAGCATTTGCAAAGCTGAAACTTGGATCTAGTGTATTTGGATTTTCTTGATTATTATTTTGGTTGTCATTTTTTTGAGATGGATTATTCGGAACTAAGTTTTTGGGATTTGGAATTAATCCTTGAACATTTGCTCCAACTGTTTTTGCAACTTCTCCAACAACTGAAACATTAGAAATAGCTAATTCTGTTGTAGCTCCAACTGCTTGAGTGATGTTTTTCAACTCATTCATTCCTGCTTTTGCAACGATGGTACCTTGTTTTACTGCACTTTTAACAACACTCATTGTGTCACTTACAACAGTCAATGGTAATGAAGCAGCTAGAGCGGTAGTTGTTGCAGCAACACCGTTTGTAAATTCTAATGAGCCTTGGACAATAAGTTTGTTACCTGTTTTTATCATGTTCAAACCTTTTGTAGCAGTTAGAGGATTTGATAATAGGGCAGAGCCTGCAGCAACCAGAGTTGTTCCAGCAGCTGTTGTAACAATACTTTTTTCTGTTGTTCCAATACCAATAAATGTTGCTTTTGAAATATTAACAATATGTTTTGCGTTATTTAAAATCAATTGTGCATTTTCTTCAGCAAGAGATTTTACTGTTTTTTGAACGTTATTAATTGAATTTTTACCCGTTGTAAATGCGATATCAAGACCTTTTTCAATCTTTTTATTTTGAGATTCAATAATGTTTAAACCGCTAACAATTTCAAGTTGTTTAAACATATTGTCTTGTGCTTTTGTATTTTGTTGACCATTTTGGTTGTTTGACAATGATTGAATTGTTGCTTGTTGAATTGGTGATTGTTGTGCTTGAGGTTGAACTGCACTTTGTTGAGCAATTTGTTGTTGAGGGTCTTCTTCCTCGGGTTGAATATTTGGATTTGCCGCTTCTGTTTGAAGTTTTTCAAGTTCGGATAACAAAGTTGCTTGTTCTTGTGCATTTTTAGCATAAGTACTTTCTGCTTTTGCAACTTCTTGGTTAACTTTTTGTACATCTTTTTGACTTTTGATGCTTTGTTTTTGCAAATCTTTATTCGTTTTATCAGTGTTTTCTTGACCTTTTATAATATCATTTGTGGTTTGTTGAGTTACTTCAGTAGCTTTTCTTGCATTTTGATACGTAAAATCAAGACTTAAATCTTTGCTGTTTTCTTCGTTTGTTGATGTATTATCTTCAATGTTATTTGTATTTTCAGTTCTATTGTTATCAACAGCAGGATTATTGTTTTCGGCAGTTTTTTCTGTATTATCTGTTTTGTTTTCTTCTTCGGTATTTTGAGCAACAACTGTAGCTTGTTTTGTTTCAACAACATTTGATGTATAAGCATTTGCAAACATTGTAATATCTGCAGAAGAATGGAGTTCTGCAATTTCGTTGTTAGAAGTTTCTGTTAAATCTTTACCTGTTTCAATTGCGATTTTTTCAATTGATGAACCTGTTATGCCATATAATACATCAGATAAAAGTCCCATATTAGAATATACAACACCACTTGTTGGGTGAGTTTGTTGCATTTCGTGGTAATTTTTATTAAGGTTAGAAAGGTCTTTGCCTGCTTGAACTGCATCATCTGCAATTGTTTCATTTTCAGTGACTTTTGTTTCTAGCAAATTCATAGATGATAACAAATTATCCAATTCTTTAGAATTAACTTCAATTTCTTTCATTGAAGAAGAACTTTTGTTACCTAGCATTTTGCTTAATTCTTGATACCTTGATTGTTCAGCTTCAGATAATTGACCGCTTTTTGCTTTTTTATCAAGCTTTTTCCATTCATTAGTCAAATTTGAAATTTCATTCATTGATTTTTGGTATGAATTGTTATTTTCATTTTTGATTTCTAAAGCTCTGCCTTTATTTTTGTTATATTCTTCTGTAACTGATTGAGTATTCTTTTCGGCTTCTGTTGCTTTCATAATACTTTGTTTTGCTTTTGTTTGTAAGCTATTTAAATCAAAATCACCAACAAGTTCTTCTGTTGAAGAATTGTCATCAGTTGCAGAAGTTGTAGAAATTACTTCGTAAGCTGTAACATCTGATTCTTGTTGAGCATGAGCCCAAAGTAAAACCTCTTGCGGAATTTTTACACCGCTATTTTCCATTTGAATAATTTCTTCGTAAGAATATCCGGCCCATTTAGAATCTTTAATCGGGCATTTGCTGGTGTTTTTAGAATAAGCAGCTTTAAAAGCTGCACCTAATTCTTCTTTGTACCAAGAACTTGCAGCATCTAGATAATATTCATCGGAATATTTGCTACCATAATTCGCTTTTAATTGGATTGCAGTATTTACGATTCTATCATTGTAACCTGCAGTTAATTTGGCATCAATAGTTACACCTGCAGTACTGTTATTAGTACCGCTTGTTGTGAATTTTGGTTCTTTTCTAGTAACTTTCATTGCCCTTTTTATCCTTTTTAAAGATATACATATAGTTTTATCGGTATTTTCAGATAAATCTTTAATAATTTCGAAATTAGCATTAACAAATTGTTACACGAAAATAGAATAATAAAACATGTAGATCAACTATTATAAAACGAGTAATATTTGACATCAATTTATATGTGACATAATATTTTCTTATACAAAAAGGGGTGGAAAATATGAATAGCACTGAGAAAAAAGTTTATACAAAAGAAGAATTATTAGCATTTTATAATTTACCATTAGAAGATTTGCTGAAAGAATCATCTAAATATATGTCAAATAATATTGAGTTCTGTTCTCTTATCAACGCAAGGAATGGCAAATGTTCTCAAAATTGCAAATACTGTGCACAAAGTTCTCACTATTGTACAAATATTGAATCCTATCCCCTTGTTAGTATTGATGAAGTTAAAAAAGTCGCAAATGAGGCTAAGGCAAATCATGTTTCTCGTTTTGCAATTGTTACTAGTGGCAAAACTCCTGATGAGGGACGCGATTTTAAGATTGAACTTGATATGATTAAAGAAATCAATAAAATTGACGGACTTAAATCTTGTGCTTCAATTGGAATTTTGAATGAAGAACAGGCAAAACAATTGGCTCAAGTCGGATTAAAAAGATTTCACCATAATATCAACACTTGTCGTTCATATTATCCGGAAGTTTGCACAACTCATTCTTGGGAAGATAGATTAAACACCTGCAAACTTGTGAAAAAATACGGTATGGAACTTTGCTGTGGTGTAATTTTGGGTATGGGTGAATCTGTTGAACAAAGAATTGAAATGGCTATGGAATTAGCTGAAATTGAACCTGATTCCATTCCGATAAATATTTTGATGCCAATACCGGAAACACCTTTTGAAAATTACCATGATAAAATTGATGAAGAAAATGTTTTAAGAACGATGGCTGTATTTAAAATTGCAAATCCGAATGCCGTTGTTCGTTTTTGCGGTGGAAGAATGAGATTGTCTCAAGAAAATCAAGAACTGGCTTTGAACACATGTGTTGAGGGTATTTTAATCGGAAACTACCTTACAACAGTTGGTCGTGAGCCTCATGAAGATATTGAAACGGTTAAAAATTTAGGCAAAAATCTTTTACATTAATTCATATTTATGCAATTTTTTGCTCCAAAAATCCTTATATAAAGTAAGAGTGGAGATAAAAATATGTATTATATTGATGATGATAGCAAAAAGAGAGTTGTGCAAAATAAATCTTCCGTAAGGCAAAACCGAGCTCAAAATCAACAAGCACCTGCGAAAGCATCATTAAATCAAACTTCTCTTTTTGAAAATTCTCATGACAATAATCAAGTAATTCTTAAATCTACAGGTGAAGTTAATTTAAATTCATTAACAATGGTTCACTATGATGATAAAATTATTCAGCAAATGACGAAGAAAGCTGATGTTTGTGAGCCGGTGTCTACAAGGGTTCAAAAACCGATGTATTTCAATTTTTCTTATTCTCCAAACACTAATGTTACAACAAAATTGTTTGGGGGAACGGCAGAAGATTTGGATAAATGCTTAGAAAAAACAAAACTTAAAGGTCAAGGGCGAGCTTTTTTAGATGCTCAGAATAAATATGGAATTAATGCATTATTCTTGATGAGTATTGCAAAAGTTGAATCCGGTTATGGTGCAAAACCAAAAACTTATTGTAAATATAATGTTGTTGGTGCAGTTGGGCAAAAACCGACAAGTTATGCAGCATGTATTGATAGTCTTGGCAGAAATTTGAATAAAAATTATGTAACCAAAGGTCATACAACAATTGCAAGAATTAGAGATAAATATTGTAATTCCAACAAAGTTTGGCCAAAATTAATTGCTGAAGAAATGAACAATCTTAATAATCAAATACATCGTAATTTGAGTATGTAATCATCTATAAATTTTCAAGTGCCGCAATTTTCATATCTTTAAAGTCTGGAGTTCTTCCTGTCCAGATTTTTTCGGCTTCTACTGCTTGGTGAATGAACATATCTACACCATTAATTGTTCTGTATCCGTGTTTTTCGGCTAATTTTAGCAGAATTGTTTTTTTAGGATTGTAGATTATATCATAAACGGTTGCACCTGCTTTTAGGGTTGTAAGCTCAGGCTCTTCAACCGGTGTAAAATCAGCTCCTCGCCCTTGCATTCCAATCGGAGTAGCATTTACAAGCAAGTCGATATCTGATAAATCCCTTATTCTTTCGATTTGATAAGGATTGAATTCTACATTCGGAAATGTTTTTCTTAAGTAATTGATTAGTTCTAAACTATTCAAAACATTCCTTGTGAAAATTTTAACTTCTTTCATTTGACTTAGTGCAAGTGCAGTGATTGCTGCCCTTGCGGCTCCACCTGTACCCATAACACCTGCTATTTTCCCGCAAAGTGTAATGTCATTTGGAATTGCATTTCTAAAGCCAGATGCATCTGTGTTGTAACCTTTCAAAGTTTTTGTTTTTTCGTCAATAACAACGGTATTTACAGCATTTGCAATATTTGCAGACTCATCAACTTCATCTAAAAAGAACGTCACAGGTAATTTTAGAGGAATTGTCACATTAAATCCGCTATAGCCGTGAGTTTTAAAGTATTTAATTCTATCAACAAGAGTGTCCGGCGGGGTTTCTAAAATTTCGTAACTTGCTTTTATTCCAAGGCTTTTGAATCCTGCATTGTGAATATAAGTTGATAGCGAATGTCCTAAAGGGTAACCAATTACGGCAAATTTTTTAATTGGCGCATTGATACTGTCTTCTTGTACAGGTTGAACTGGTTCAACTTGTTGAATATTTTGGATATGGGGCTGTTCAAATATGTGTGATTGTTCAGGTATTTGAGGTTGTTCAATTGTTTGTGATTGTTCGTTTGGAGCAATCGTTTGTTCTGAATTATTGTAGTATGAAGAAGTTGAAAATGGTGTTTGTGTCCATGTCGATGGAGTTGTTTGTTGTTCTCCTTTGGGTGTTTCTTGTTGTGTAGCAGTGTAAGAATAGCTATTTGAATACGTTGTGGTCCAACTATTTTCTGACTCTTCAGGTTTCGTTTCTAAAGGATTATCTGTATAAGATGTAGCACTACCAGATGAATAATTGCTTTCAGGTTCAATCGGTGATGATTGTTCGTAGGTTTCATTTATAATTTCGCTTGTTGTTGCATTTGCTTCTTCTTCCATCTGAGCTTTTAATTCAGATAGAGTAACATTTATGCCTTTAGCTTTCATCTCTTTGTATCGAGCTAATAATTCCTTACTTACAGCCATAACTAAACTCCTATACTTCTGTTGAAGTTTGTTCTGATTGTTCAGGTTCTTTTTTGTAGCCGCATTTCGGATTAGAACAACAAATTACGTCACCTTTTTTAAGAACTTTTTTAACTAAAAGGCTTCCGCAAGTTGGACATTTTTCTCCAGTTGGTTCATTCCAAAGTACAAAATCGCATTCCGGATATTTGTCGCAACCATAGAAAACTGTTCCTCTTTTTGATTTACGTTCTACTATTGTTCCCTTTCCACATTTTGGGCATGTTACACCTGTTGATTTTCTATATGGTTTACGGTGTTTACATTCAGGATTTGTGCATTCCATGTACTTACCGTAAGGTCCGAGTTTGAAAATCATTTCAGAACCACATTCTTCGCATTTTTCTTCGCAAACTTCTTTCGGTTTTTCTTGTGTTTCTCCGTTTTCTTCATCTTCAATTTCTTGCATAACATTTAACGACATTGTTGTTTTGCAATCAGGATAACCGGAGCAACCCAAGAATTGAGAACCTGTTTTGCTTGTTCTTAGTAACATTGGTCTCCCGCAGTTTGGACATTTTATTTTTGTTTCAATGTTAACTTTTTGAGCTGTTTTCATTACAGAGTTAACATTTTCAATAAACGGGTTATAAAAATCTTCTAAAACGACATTCCAAATTGCTTGTTTTTCGGCAATTTTATCCAATTTTTCTTCCATGCCGGCAGTAAATTGATAATCCATAATATTCGGGAACTGAGAAACCAACTGTTTGCAAACAGTTTTACCCAAAAGTGTAGGATAAAGAGCTTTACTCTGATTTTTTTCTACGTACTTTCTTGTTTGAATAACCGTAATAATTGTAGCGTAAGTAGATGGACGACCAATGCCTTTATCTTCTAAAGCCTTGATTAAAGATGCTTCGTTATACCTTGGAGGTGGTTGAGTGAAGTGTTGTTTTGGATTAACTTTTTGACACGCAACAGAATCCCCTTTTTCTAAATCAGGAATTTTTGCATCTTTGGAGTTGTTGTTATCTCCGTTTGAATCGTCTTCCGAATCATTATACAAGGTTAGAAAACCATCAAACATAATCTTACTTGTACCAGCTTTTAGTGTGTAAATACCGGAATTGATTTCAATAGTTTTGTTTGCAATTTCAGCGGGAGCCATTTGAGATGACATAAATTTTTCCCAAATTAGTTTGTACAATTTATACTGGTCGTTATCAAGATATTGTTTAATACTTTCCGGGGTTTTATCCGGATATGAGGGTCTTATTGCTTCGTGAGCATCTTGTACGTTTTGTTTCCCTTTCACGTAAACATTTGCTTTTTCAGGATAATATTTTTCCCCATAATTTTGAAGAATGAAATCATGTGCCATATCTCGAGCATCATCTGAAACACGGACACTATCTGTTCTCATATAGGTAATAAGACCGACAGGAGCACCATCAATTTCTACACCTTCATAAAGTTTTTGTGCAATTTGCATTGTACGTGAAGCTCCAAAACCATATTTTGTACTTGCTGCACGTTGCATTGTAGATGTGATAAAAGGTGCAGTTGGTTTTCTTTTTGTCGTTTTCTTGGTAACTTTCTCAACTGAAAATTGTGTCGTCGGATTCGTCAAAAACTCAACAATTTTATCTGCATCTTCTTTAGTTTTGATAGTTTTTTCAACTGTTTTACCTTTTATTTTAGATAATTCGGCTTCAAATTGTTTGCCTTCTTTATCCATCAGAGTATGAATTGTCCAATACTCTTGCGGAATAAATGCTTCAATCTCTTCTTCCCTTTCGCAAACCATTCTAAGTGCTACAGACTGAACTCTTCCTGCAGACAAGTTTCTATTTCCGATTTGTTTCCACAAAACAGGACTTAATTTGAAACCTACAAGCTTATCAAGAATTTGACGAGTTTGTTGCGCTTGAACCATTTCCATATCAATAGAACGAGGATTTTCAATAGAATGCTTTACGGCTTTTGGAGTAATTTCGTTAAACACAACTCTATAAATCTTGTCGTCCGGCACTTTTAGAACTTGGCGAACATGCCATGCAATAGCTTCTCCCTCGCGGTCGGGGTCGGCTGCGAGGTATATTTTATCCATTTTTTTTGCTAAGTCATTTAACTTTGTTACTACTTTTTGTTTCCCTGGAATAATTTCAAATTTAGGAATAAAATGATTATTTACATCAAAACCTAAATTCTGAGTTGCAGGGTCTTTCGTTGGCAAATTTCTAATATGACCCATACTTGCTTCTATTGTATAGCCATCACCCAAGATTTTTTTGATAGTTTTTGATTTTGCCGGTGATTCGACTATTACTAATGCCTTTTCTTTCTTCTTACTTGCCGTTGCCATTTATATATTAATTTCTCCTGTATTTTGATTTTCTCCAACGTTATCTTTTTCCGGTTGAATGTTGTTATTTATAGTTCTTCCTTTAGTAAATATTAATGCTATTGATAATAGTCCTTTAATTACTAAGAAAGGTGCAATAATTTTACTTAATTTTGCAATAATCATGAAAAATATAGCGCAAATAATTGCGGGTGTCTTTTTACCAAATATATCCCAAAATCTTTTTGTTATTAATATAAAACTTGCTATAAAAACAAATAATATCCATAAAATAACAAAAATCAGGATAATTATGTTTAAAATCTTTTGAACAGAGTCAATGGGAATTAAATTTAAAAGATTTGGACGATACATATAAAAATAGAATATCGAGATCCCAATAACCCAAAGGCTAAGACCATATTTGAAAAAATCTAATCTGCCAATAGGTTCTCTTATTGTAAATAATGTTGTCAAAATCTTTTTTAACATTAAATTAAACCTTTTTGTACCTATCCCCATTATACTGTTTTATTATGCCTTTAAGCTCCATTGTTGTCAAGTTCATGAGTAAATCATCAAGTTTTAGACCTGTTAAAGTTAATAGTTCATCAACTCCTTTTTCTTCAACTTGAATATTATTATAAATTTTTTCTTCATCAAGTGTAAGCATTGGAAGTGTCAATTGTTGTTGAGGTGTTTCTTTTTTTATTTCCCAATTTAGAGCATTTAAAATGTCACAACTTTCAGTGACAATTGTTGCTCCGTTTTTCAAAAGTTTATAAATCCCTTGGGTATTCGGATTTGAAATCTCTCCGGGGATACACATCAATTCTCTTCCTTGTTCAAGTGCCAAATTTGCAGTAATCAAAGCCCCACTTTTTAGTGATGCTTCTGCAACAAGTGTTCCAAAAGATAAACCTGAAACAATCCTGTTTCTTTGCGGAAATCTGAATTTCATCGGTTCAAAAGTCGGATAATATTCAGTAACTACTGCCCCGTACCCGTTTTCAATATTTTGATAAAGTGTTTTGTTGCTTGTCGGATAAACGTAGTCAAAACCGCTTGCGATTACACCAATTGTTTTTAAATTATTTTCAATTGCCGCCGTGTGAGCAACAGTATCAATTCCGGAGGCTAATCCTGAAACAATGCAAATATCTGTATTCCCAAGTTCTGAAATAATTCTTTTTAAATTATCTCTGGCATGCGTACTTGCTTTTCTA